>VFQT010003559.1_pt1 | contig 14050 bp, 14 predicted proteins | sample 3512381 | NCBI WGS metagenome assembly VFQT01 (sample SAMN10412376, study PRJNA504923) | tailings metagenome | isolation source: Relicate 2 Philex TSF3 active mining site | place: Philippines: Tuba, Benguet | collected 2017-08-29 | reverse complement strand
GGCCGCTCGATTCCGATGGGAGTCAGATCGGAACGACCGTCCCGCTGATGATCTCCCGCTGGCGGGAGTACTCCGGTCACCAAGAACTCGACCAGGCGAGCGATGTTCACGGCGTGGTCACCGACCCGCTCGTAGAAACGAGCGGTCTTGGCCATCTGGATGCCGACTGCGAGATCGATCTTCCCATCGGTGTGCGACTCGAAGATCGCCTGGATGAACTGCTTGTGCAGGGTGTCGAGGTACAGGTCCATGTCGCACACCGACTTGGCGATGGCGAGATCCTTCTCGGCGTAAGCGAGCATCGCCTGCTTCATGAGGCGATGAGCCTGCTCGCTCATCTCGCCGATCAGACCCGACAGACGCGGATCGAGCAGGTGACCATTGATGCGTCGAGCCACCTTGCAGAGGCTGGTGACGAGGTCGGCCGAACGTTCGAGTTCGCCCGACATCTTCATCACGACCACGGCGTGGCGAAGTTCGCTGGCCACCGGAGCGTGCAACGCCATGAGCGAGATGCTCGCTTCTTCGAGGGAGATCGAGCGGGCGTCGTACTCGTCGTCGGCGAGGATCTGGTATTCGGCACCCTCCATGTCCTGATCGAGGAGCACCTTGGTGGAACGCGGGATCGAATCGACGAGCATCGCCCCGAGCGACAGAGTCTCGTCGCGAAGATCGTCGAGCTTCTCCTGTGCGGTGCGGTTCACGAGTCACTCCCGTCGGCCGATGCGATCTGGCGCGAACGGAACCGCTCGGCACCCGAGTGCTCGGGCAACCAGCCGGACACCTCGAAGCGCACTCGCTCACCCATGTTGACGGCGTGGTCACCGATACGTTCGTAGAAACGTGCCACCACGGCGAGCTGAATGGCGACCTGCAGATCGATGCGACCAGCGGCGTGCGACTCGAAGATCGCCTGGATGAATTGTCGTTGCAGATCGTCGAGGAAGGCGTCCATGTCGTCGATGGCCGCTGCCCGTGCTGCGTCGCCCTCTGCGTAGGCGCCGGTCGCTTCGCTGAACAGCTGGCGGGCCTGATCGGACATCTTGACGATGAGGCCTCGCAGACGCGGGTCGAAATCGTGTCCGTAGATCCGGCGGGCGGCCTTGCAGATGTTCACGACGAGATCAGCCGAACGTTCGAGTTCGGCGCAGATCTTGAGCGCCGCGACCACCTGACGCAACTCTCCGGCCACCGGAGCCTGCAACGCGAGGATCTGGATGCAACGAGACTCGATGTCGACCGTGCGAGTGTCGATGTCGACGTCGGCGAGGATCATCCGTTCGGCTTCGGCGAGATCCTGCTCGATCAAGACGTGAGTTCCGCGCGGAATGCTCTCGACGATCGACGCCGAGATGCGCACGAGCTCCTGCCGAACCTCGGCGAGGTCCTTGTGAAAACTCTTCCTGGCCTCGTCCATCGCCATGGCGATCAGCCGAATCGTCCGGTGACGTACGCCTCGGTGCGCTCGTCACCCGGGTTGGAGAAGATCTTCTGGGTCATGTCGAATTCGACCAACACGCCGGTGCGACGATCGCTCTCGGGGTTGACCTCGGTCGTGAAGAACGCCGTGCGATCGCTCACGCGAGCAGCCTGCTGCATGTTGTGCGTGACGATGATGATCGTGAAGTCGCGCTTGATCTCCTGCATGAGATCTTCGATGCGCGCCGTGGCAATCGGGTCGAGGGCCGAACACGGCTCGTCCATCAGGATCACGTCGGGCTCGACGGCGATGCATCGAGCGATGCACAAACGCTGCTGCTGGCCACCCGACAATCCCATGGCCGACGCCTTGAGGCGGTCCTTCACTTCGTCCCAGAGAGCGGCCCGCTTGAGCGACGACTCGACGATCTCGTCGAGCTCGGACTTCTTCTTGATTCCGTTGAGACGGGGACCGAACGCCAAGTTGTCGTAGATGCTCTTCGGGAACGGGTTGGGCTTCTGGAACACCATGCCCACTCGACGGCGAACCTCGACGGCGTCGACATCTTTGTCGTACAGATCGATGCCGTGGTACGTCACCGAGCCCTCGACTCGCGCACCCACGATGAGATCGTTCATGCGGTCGAAGCACCGAAGTACCGTCGACTTGCCGCAACCCGACGGACCGATGAAGGCGGTGATCTCCTGGCCGTTGATGTCGACATTGACGTCGCGCACGGCCCGGAAGTCGCCGTAATACACGGCAAGATCACGGGTGCTGAAGACCGGCACCTGCTCGGTCTCGGGCGTGGTGGACATGTTCACGACTCCATTCTGCCGGGTGATGGCGACTGATGATCCTCGAACCGACATCACCAGCTCCTTTCGAATCGATTACGCAGCCAGATCGCCAGAGCGTTGATCAAGATGACGAGGATCAACAAGATGAGCGAGGCCGCGCTGGTGACGGCCTGGAAGTCGGCGCCGGTCTGGCGGGCGTACGAGAAGATGGCCACCGGCATCGAGGTGAAACCACCTTCGGTGATCTGAGTCCACAAACTCTGGTTGCCCACCCGCAGCAATCCGGTCGCAGCTCCGACGAGCAAGATCGGAGCCGCCTCGCCCGCGGCCCGAGACAAGGCGAGAACGGTTCCGGTGAGGATTCCCGGTGCCGCCGAGGGCAACACGTGAGAACGAATCGTCTCCCACTGCGTGGCTCCCACTCCGAGCGCGCCTTCACGAATCGAACGCGGCACGGCTCGCAGCGCTTCCGACGTCGTGATGATCACGACCGGAAGAACGAGAACCGAAAGGGCGAGGCCGCCGGAGATGACGGTTCGACCACCAGTGATGCCATCGGCGAATTTCACGAAGATCGTGAGACCGAGGATCCCATACACGATCGACGGCACACCCGCCAGGTTGCGAACGTTGATGCGAATCACGCGAGCGATCGGCGAACGACCGGCGTATTCCTCGAGGTAGACAGCGCAGGCGATGCCAAGTGGGAACGCCACGATCGCGACGATGACCGACAGGATCAAGGTGCCGCGGATCGCCTGCCACACCCCGGCATCGGACGCGCTCGAGATGTCGACACCCGAACTCAGGAAGCTGCCCAGGCGACCCGACAACACCGGCCACGCGCGGTCGACGAGGTTGACGATGAGGGCGACCAGGATCAGCAGCGACACGAGCAGCGTCGAGAGAAGCAACCACTCGACGATGCGACCTTTCACGTCCCGGTTCGAACCGGTGAGGCGCTCGGTGAGATCGGTCGCCGACTTGGCGCCGAATCGACTCGGAGTGGCCAGAGCCATCTCAGTACTCCTCTCGCACGCGACGAACCAAACGATCGCCGACCAGGTTGAGCAGGAAGGTGATCACGAACAGCAGGAAACCGATGAAGAACAGACTCTGGAAGGCCAAGCCGTCACCGGCCACCTGATCACTGCCGAAACCGAGAGCAGCCATGGCCGCAGTCATCGTCTGGCCGGGTTGGAACGGATCAGTGGAGAACAAACCACCGCCGACGGCTCCGGCCGCGATGGCCACCACCATCGTTTCGCCGATGGCACGAGACACGCCGAGAATGAGAGCGGCGACCACACCGGAAATCGACGCTGGCAGGACGACGCGGAACACCGTAGGAACGCGTCGCGCACCGAGACCGTACGAGGCTTCGCGCAACGCGAGCGGAACCGCGCGCAGGGCGTCTTCGGTCACCGAAGCGATGATCGGAATGGTCAGGATGCCGACTGCCACACCGGCCGCGGCGATGTTGAACGCCTTGTTCGCTCCACCGACGAGAGCGGTGATGATGTTGGGATTGATGAAAGCGATGGCGAAGTATCCGAGCACCACGCTCGGGATACCGGCAAGAACTTCGATGATCGGCTTGAGAACTTTGCGCACTCGCGGCTTGGCGAATTCGGAGAGGTAGATCGCGACACCGAGACCGAGCGGCACGGCGATCAACATCGCAATGCCGGTCACCATGAGCGTGCCGACCACGAGGGTCTTCACGTCGAACATCCCGCGGCGCGGAAACCAGCCGATGGTCCAGAGATCGGCCTTGGGGACCTCGGCCACGAACGTCCACGCGTCGCGCACGAGGATGAAGATGATCAACAGGGTGATCACGAGAGTGGTGAGGGCAGCGGCGGTGAAGATCCCACGCATCCGCATGTCGGATCGACGACGTCCGGAGGACAATCGAAGATCGCCCACTTTCCACTGGCCGGTCGCGCTCGTCACGATGCCTCCTTCGTTCGGGCTCAGTCTTGTCAGCATCCCACATCTCGGCCAAACGTCTGTGTGCCGTCCCGGATGGGACGGCACACAGACGAACGACCGATCAGAGGGGGAGAGAATCGGCGTCAGATGGTTGCCGACCGATGGTCAGCGGGCAGCCCAGGCGCCACGAGTGGCTTCGAGAGCTTCGGCCGACAGCGGCACGTACGGAACCTGGTCGGCTCCGGTACCGATGACCGCAAGACCTTCGTCGCTCAAGTAGAAGTCGACGAATGCTTCGAGGGCCGGGTTCTCGGCGAGCTTGTTCTTGCTCACGTAGATGAACAGCGAACGAGCGATCGGGTACTCGCCACCGGCGATGGTCTCGGGCGTGGGCTCCACGCAACCGTCACCACCGTCGACCTGGAGCGGCTTGATGACGTCGAGGTTCTCTTCCACGAAGGCGAAGCCGACCCAGCCGAGCGAGGTGTCATTGGCGGCGATGCCTTCGATGATCACGTTGTCGTTGGGGCTGGCCGTGTAGTCGGGGCGAGGAGCGTCGTCCTCGAGCTCGAGCTGCTTGGCGATCTTGCCGAACACGATCTCGACGAAGGAGTCGAAGGTGCCCGACTCTTCACCAGGAGCGGTCACGGTGAGCGGAGCATCCGGGTACGGAGCGTTGAACGCGCCGAAGTCGGTGAGAGTGCCACTCAACTCGGCCGCGGCGTCGTTGGCGTCGCTCCAGTTGTTGCGGCCGGTCGCATCCGGTCCGAGCAACACCCAGAGGTCGGCGAAGCTCACGCACTCGACGGCGGTGTTCTTGGCCGAGGTGATGACCGAGAGACCGTCGATGGCGACTTCGAGTTCGACGAACTCGATGCCGGCCGCGGCGCACGCCTCGGCCTCTTCGTCCTTGATCTTGCGAGAGGCGTCGGAGATGTCGGTCTCACCGGCGCAGAACTTGGCGAAGCCGTCACCGGTGCCGGGACCCTCGACCTGAATGGCCACGTTCGGGTTGGCGTCGCTGAACAACTTGGCGACCGCGGCCGTGATCGGCTCCACGGTCGACGAACCCGACACGAAGATCGATCCTTCGAGGGTCGACTCGGGGGCGGTGGTCTCGGCCGGAGCCGTCGTTTCGGCCGGAGCCGTCGTTTCGGCCGGAGCCGTCGTTTCGTTCGAGGAACTGTCGTCGCCACCACAGGCGGCGAGGGCGACCGCCGCTACTGCGACGAGGGCGGCCAAACGCTTGCGCTTCATGCTTGTCTCCTTTTCGGGGGTCACGGGTTCACGACCGTGCACGCCGCAGAAACTACGAAGGGCACCTGTCCGCCACCTGTTCACCACGTGAACGACAGGTGAACAACGGTGAACTCTTGGGAGAACGATCCGACGACCAGGACTTATTCGGGTCGCGATGTCTTCTGCGTCTGCCGTTTCGACGCCCACTCGTACATGACGCGCTGGGGATGGGGCTCGAACATCGTGGGGCCGACTCGCTCCCACGATGCATCGGGTCGCATCTCGAAAGCCGGCGCACCATCGGCCAGGAGCACCGACAACGTGTGGTCGATCCATTCCTGATGGCGCGGATTCACGAGCGGAGTCAGCACTTCGACCCGCTTGTCGAGATTTCGCCCCATGAGGTCGGCCGAACCGATCAGGTGCAACGGCTGGCCGTCCCCCTGACCGTTGGCGAATCGGTAGATGCGTGAGTGTTCGAGGAACCGTCCGAGGACCGATCGGACACGAAGGTTCTCGGAGAGTCCCGGCACGCCGGCCCGAGCACAACAGATTCCCCGCACCACCAGATCGACGCGAGCGCCTTTCTGGCTGGCCGCGTACAACTCGTCGATCATGTCGGGATCGGCGATCGAGTTGACCTTGATGGTGATGTGGCCACGCTCCCCCAGCGAACCTTCGTGACGGATGAGCTCGGTGAGGCCGGATCGCAAGTCGTCGGGAGCAACCAGCAGCCGCTCGTATTTGACGTCGCGCGAGTAACCGGTCAGATGATTGAACAACTGGGCGGCATCACTCGTGATGTCGGGTTCGCAACTGAAATAGCCGAGATCTTCGTAGAGGCGTGCAGTGCGCGAGTTGTAGTTACCCGTACCGAGATGAACGTAGCGCCGCAGTCCGTCTTCGTCCTCACGCACGACCATCACGCACTTGGCGTGCGTCTTGAGGCCGACCACGCCGTAGACGACGTGGACTCCGGCACGTTCGAAGGCCTTGGCCCACGTCACGTTCACGGCTTCGTCGAAACGCGCCTTCAATTCGACGAGGACCGCCACCTGCACACCGCGTTCGGCGGCGCGAATGAGATGACGTGCGATCGGACTGTCGCCGCTCGTGCGATACAGAGTCATCTTGATGCTCTGCACCTTCGGATCGTCGGCCGCTTGCGCGAGGAACTCTTCGATCGAACTGGCGAAACTCTCGTACGGGTGATGCACGAGCAATGCGCGCTCACGAATCACCGAGAAGATCGACCGCTCGGCTTCCTCGGCGGCGGCGAGCCGCCCCGCCGTCACCGGAAGCCATTGATCATCCTTCAGGTCGAGGCGATCGACCGAGTGAATCTGCATGAGACAGGTGAGATCGACCAGACCCGGAACCTCGAAGACGTCATGTGCCTGCAGATCGAGTTCGTCGACCAGTAGATCGATCATCGCTTTCGGCGCCCCTTGTTCGACTTCGAGCCGAACCGCACGACCGAATCGCCGACGCCGGAGTTCGAGTTCGACGGCCTGCAAGAGATCCTCGGCTTCCTCGTCCTCGACCGAGAGATCGGCGTTGCGGGTGATGCGGAAGATCGCGACGTCTCCGATCGTCATGCCGGGGAACAACGTGGGCAGATGGGCCTCGATGAGTTCTTCGACGGGAACGAATCGCAGCGTGCCTGGCAACGCCACGAGACGCGGGAAGACCGTCGGCACCTTGATCCGAGCGAACCGCTCTTCGCTCGTCACGGGGTCGACCACGTTGACCGCGAGGCTCAGAGCGAGATTCGACACGTACGGAAACGGGTGAGCCGGATCGACGGCGAGCGGAGTGAGTACCGGGAAGATCCGCTTTTCATAAAGATCGGTGCAGAAGGCCCGTTCGTCGGCCGACAGATCGGACCAGTGGCAGAGACCGATTCCTTCACGGGCGAGCTGAGGAACGAGGACGTCGAGAAGGATGCGCTGTTGGCGACTGGTCAACTCGGAGACGCGGGCCAGGGCCTCGGCTTGTTGCTGAGCCGGGCTACGGCCGTCGAACAACGGAGTGGTGACACCGGCTGCTTCCTGATCCTTCATGGCCGCCACGCGAACCTGGAAGAACTCGTCCATGTTCGACGAGAAGATCGAGCAGAACTTCACCCGCTCGAGCAACGGAATTCCCGGTTCGGTGGCCAAACGCAGGACGCGCTCGTTGAAATCGAGCCAACTCAGTTCGCGGTTGAGGAAACGAGACGTCATGTTCGACGAGTTCACAGCACTCACGGTCGCCTTCCCCCGAGGTTCACGGCGAATTCACCGAGAGATCAGCGGTCCGACACCGAGGTCAGCCGGCGTCTTCGTCGAAGCCCAGATCCCACTCGATCGAGATGTTCTCGCGCTCGGCATCGCGCACGATGCGCTCACGATTGCGCTTGAACTGGGGATCGTTGTACGGAAGAAGGACGAGACGGGCCAGGGCTCGGCTCCGGAACTCCTCGACGAGGGTGCGGTCGCCGAAGTCGCCGACGATGTCCCAATGGGGGGACACGGGGCCCAGGAACACGATGCGCACGTGCGCACGAGGCGGTTCGTTGGGTGCGTAGACGTCGGTCATGAGGACTCCTTGGTCGAATTCATCCGAATCCGGACTTCTCTACCGGCGGGAAACCGCTGGTCACGGGCACGCTATCGGAGGAACCGGCCGGTGAGAACCCCGGCCGGTTCTTGGTCACCCCACCCTGACTGGATCCCGAGCTTGACCGATGCTTGACTGACAGCGGCTGGGAACTCCGACATGGTGAGAGACGTCAAAGTCACTGACCTGGAGCATCCGGCTTCCAGCGGGCGAAGCGGGCGGAAACCAACTTCGCACAAGGAGATGTCATGAACGAGCAGAACACCCCCCTGGTCGACGAGGAGTCGGTGACGGGATGGATGGCCCTCGGGTCGTGCCGTGCCCATCCACCGGCCATGTTCTTCCCCAGCGATGGCGTCGGCGTCGACCGCGCTCGCAAGATCTGCGCGACCTGTCCGGTCGTTGCCCAGTGCCTCGAGTACGCCCTCGAGCATCACATCGACCACGGCGTGTGGGGTGGGTGCTCCGAGCGGGAGCGGCGACGCATCGCCAAGCGACGTCGCCTCAGCGTACGGTCGGCCTGACCCCATCGGGTCGGCCAACCCACTTGGTCAATCGTTGTTCTTGGTCTCGGAGTCGTCCTTGGCGCCTTCGGACAGGCCCTGCTTGAACTCCTTCTGGGCCTGACCCAGGCTGCGGGCGAGCTTCGGGATCTTGGCGCCACCGAAGAGGACCAGGATCACGACGAGAACGACGATCACTTCGGGACCGTCAAAAATGCCTGCGAACATGCGTCGAAGGGTACCACCTGCCTTCGTGGAAGAGTGTTCGCATGCTCGAGTGCGTCGCCAACGTGAGCGAGGGCTGCGACACCGTCCGCCTTGGCCACCTCGACCGCGCCTGTGGTCGCGACCTGCTCGATCGCCACTCCGACTGCGATCACCATCGCAGTGTGTTCACCCTCGCCGGAGTGAGTGCCGTGCGCGATCTCACGACCAAGAGTTTCGAGATCCTCGACCTGGGTGATCACCGAGGTGCCCACCCACGTCTCGGCGTGGTCGACGTCGTACCGTTCGTTCCGCTCACCGGGTCGACGATGACCGAGGCGCGGTCGGAACGAAACGACTTCGCGCAATGGGCGAGTTCGAGCTTCGACGTTCCGGTGTTCGTGTACGGACCAGCCACCTCGGGCGAGCGCCAGCTCCCCGACATTCGCCGATCGGCCTTTCGTGATCTCGCACCCGATTTCGGACCGCCAGTTCCGCATCCGACCGCGGGTGCGATCTGCGTCGGTGTCCGCGATGTCCTCGTCGCCTACAACGTGTGGCTCGACGATGCCATCGCGATCGACGTGGAGACAGCGCGCACGATCGCGCGCGAGGTGCGCGGTGACGGCATTCGCACTCTCGCGTTACGCATCGGTTCACGGATGCAGATCAGCACCAACCTGATCGAACCGCGTCGCGTCGGACCCATGGAAGCGTTCGATCGTGTTCGAGCCCGCGCACGAGCGCACGGTGTCGACGTGGGTCACGGAGAACTCGTGGGTCTCGCACCAGCAGACGTCATCGAACGGATTCCGACCGCGCGATGGACGGAACTCGACGTCGATGAATCGAGGACGATCGAAGCGCGCCTCGCTCGGCGCAGTTCGTGACTCAGGCCGTCGCGGTGCGACGACCGGCCTGGGCGCGCTGACGGCGCAGGCGGCGGCGCTCACGTTCGGAGAGACCGCCCCAGATACCGAACTTCTCACCGTTCACGAGGGCGTACTCGAGGCACTCGAGGCGGACCGTGCAACCGCGGCAGACTTCCTTGGCCTCACGGGTGGAGGCGCCACGCTCGGGGAAGAAGAGGTCGGGGTCGACTCCCAGGCAGTTCGCGTCGTCTTGCCAGTTCTGTTCGTTCTCACTCACGGCTCACTGCCCATCTCGGCCCGGTGGCCGGTTCACTTCGCCGGCTTCCCCCGCGGTGCCGGAACTACATCGCTGTCATTCTCACTCATCGGACCCCTTCTTCGCAAGAGGGAATCTCGCAAAAGCCCAGCCTGTAGGCCTGTCGAGCCCAACCCGAGCGAATGACACAGCGCTCGCCGAACGACATCTCGACGGCTGAGACGCGATTTTTCCTAGGAAATTCTGCATTTGACCTGCTCAGAGGGTACGAAAATGAGAGTTCGAGGTGATGCCACACCACTCTCGTCGGGCCCCGGAGGCCTACTCTTCGGAGATGCCGATCCATCTGCGTGCCGAACCCGGCGACTACGCCCCCGCTGTCCTGTGCCCCGGCGACCCCCGCCGCGCCACCTACATCGCCAACACCTTCTTCGATCCGGGCTTTCGAACGGTGAACGAAGAGCGCGGGATGCTCGGCTACACCGGCACGTACAAGGGTCGCCCCATCAGTGTGCAGACGACCGGAATGGGTGCTCCGAGTGCGGGCATCGTCTTCGAGGAACTGGTGATGCTCGGTGCGAAGCGTCTCGTGCGTGTCGGTACGTGTGGTGGGTTGCAGCCTCATCTCCGCATGGCCGACACGGTGATCGCCTTGGCGGCATCACCTGACGACCGCACCCCGACGCGTTACGCCGGCATGGAAGGTTTCGCCCCGTCGGCCACGTATTCGCTGGTGGAGTTGGCGGCCACGATGAGCAAGGCCGTGAGCGACCGCGTCTTCGTCGGTTCCATCGTCACGAGTGGACTCTTCTACGACCCGGATCCGAACACCTTCGGCACGTGGCGCAAACTGGGACATCTCGGCGTCGAGATGGAAGCGGCGATGATGTACACGATCGGGGCCGTCAAGGGCATCGAGACACTGGCGATGATGACGGTCAGCGATGTCATCGATCCGGACGCGGGCAACGTGGAACGAATCTCCGACGACGAGTTGAAGCGCGGCGTCGATCAGATGATGCGCATCGCCTGCGACGTCGCCATCTCCTGACCGGTGTTTTGGTGAGGATTTTTCACCGCATAGGTGAAGATCCCGCACCAGAACACCGGGGACTGGTCAGATGAGGCCGAGGTCGCGAACGGCCTGACGCTCCTCGGCGAGTTCGGCCGTCGAGGCATCGATCTTGCCGCGGCTGTAGTCGTCGATGTCGAGACCCTGCACGATCGAGTACTTGCCATCTGCGCACGTACACGGGAAGCTCGAGATGAGACCTTCCGGCACGCCGTAACTGCCGTCACTCGGGATCGCCATCGACACCCAGTCGCCGGCCGGTGTGCCGAGCGTCCAGTGACGCACGTGATCGATCGCTGCATTGGCGGCCGATGCCGCCGACGACGCACCGCGGGCATCGATGATCGCGGCACCACGCTTGGCCACCGTCGGAATGAACGTGCCGTCGACCCACGCGTGATCGTTCACGGCCTGGTACGCGTTCTTGCCACCGACTTCACAGTGCAGCAAATCGGGATACTGCGTCGTGGAGTGGTTGCCCCAGATCGTCATCTTCTTGACCTCGGTGACCGGCTGATTCAACTTCTGCGCGATCTGCGTCACGGCGCGGTTGTGATCGAGGCGCGTCATGGCCGTGAAGCACTTCGGGTCGAGCGACGATGCGTTCTGCTGGGCGATGAGCGCGTTCGTATTGGCCGGATTACCGACCACGAGCACCTTCACATCGCGCTTCGCACTTCGCGCCAGGGCCTCACCCTGAGGCTTGAAGATTCCACCGTTCGCGCTCAACAGATCGGCGCGCTCCATTCCGGCCTTGCGGGGCATGGCGCCGACGAGCAGAGCCACGTCGGCATCACCGAATGCGACATCGGCGTCGTCGGTTCCGATCACACCTGCGAGAAGCGGAAAGGCGCAGTCGTCGAGTTCCATCTTCACGCCCTCCAGCGCCTTGAGCGCCGGCGTGATCTCGAGCAATTGCAGGATCACCGGAGTCGTCGGGCCGAGCATGGCTCCCGATGCGATACGGAACAGAAGGCTGTAGCCGATCTGACCGGCGGCACCGGTGACGGCAACTTTCACGGGGGTAGTCATGCGGACAGCGTAGGTCGGCACCTTGCGAACCACGAAGTCCAGTGGGCTCGAATCAGCCAGCCGCCACGGCCTTTTCGATCTCGTCGGCGTAGTACACGCTGCCGTCCCGATCGAGGTGAATCCCGTCTCCGGTGAAGCACTCACCCGTGCAGAGTTCGGCGATCAGTTGCCAGTCGAGTACCACCACGTTGGGATACCGCTCGGGAAGGGCCCTGATTCGCGCGTTGTTCGGCTCGATCCACTCGCGATTTCCGCGGCCGGTGAGCACGACCACTCGCGGCACCTCGTCGAGGGCCGACATCATGAGATCGAGTGTCTCGGTGCTCATCGGGCCGTTCGTCCCGACATGAACGACTGCTGCATTCATTCCGACCCCGAGTTCGTTCAATTGCACGAAGATCTCGGCGGCCAATTTTCCTTGTCGATTCTCTTCGGCGTCGACGACGATCCCTCGGGATGCCAACTCGGGTGCCGCACCTTTCATCACCGAGTCACCGATGGCGAAGACCTCGTAGAAAGGCGGTACGAACACCGTCGTCGACGTCGACACCGGCGAGTCATCGAACGGATTCGTCGGCGTCGTGGCCGACGGGCCGGCCACTTCGTCGAGGACGTCGATCACGACACCGTCGGCCTCGTTCAACGACGCCTGCACGGAATTGGGCTTGAGTTCGGCCGACGCAAGGCTCATGACCGAGAAAGCCGGAATCGCGATGATCGCCGTCGACACCGCAGCAAAGGTTCCCCGACGACGCAGAGCTCCGGGCCCACTGTGCAACAACGCACCCATCGACTCGCGAAATCTCCGCTCACGAATGGGCAGTTCGACGTACCGATACGAGACCTCGGTGATCGCGATCGTCACGAGCATCGCTCCGACGAATTCGTGAAGGGCGAGCGCGACGCCGGTCTCATGCCGCAGCGCCTGGAACACCGGCCAGTGATACAGGTACAAGCCGTACGACCGCTCACCGATCACCCGCAGGATCGGATGACCCAGAATTCGTCCGCTGAACGCTCGTTGATGAGCGACGGCGGCGATGAGCATCAACGTGAACACCCCGGTCAGGAACAAGCCGCCGCGGAAGAGAAGCGGATCGGCATGTAGCCCTTCTTCCCCTTTCAATTTCACGATCTTGGTTCCGGCCGCCAAGAAGGCCAGACCGGCCAGTCCGACGACGGCCAAGGGGTCGAGCATCTTGCCCTTGTGACGCATCGGGCCACGCAGCAAGGCGAATGGGCGCCACACCAGGGCGAGAGCCGCACCGAGAAGCAAACCGGTCGCGCGAGTCGGCGTCGACAGGTACAAGACGTCGACCTTGCTCACACACCGATCACCGAGCGACCAATAGGCGCCGGGAGTTTCGATGCAGGTTCCGATCGGACCGGTCGGCATCGACAACGCCACCACTACCGCGACGGTGAACGCGATACCAGCGAACCACATCGCCACGCGGGGGAGTCGATCACGTCCGGCGCGCAGGATGATCAACATCACGATCGGCCAGATGACGTAGAACTGCTCCTCCACCGCCAACGACCACAGATGGCGCAACGGTGCGAAATCGTTGACCGCGGTGTATCCCGCACCGATCCAGACCTGGAACCAATTCGATCCGTAGAGCGCTCCGGCGATCACGTCACCGCGCAAGGCGCCGAGTGCATCGCGCTCGAAGAACGCAGACCACACGACGAGGAGACCCATCATCGCCACCAAGGCCGGCAAGAGTCGGCGAGCACGACGGGCCCAGAACTCCCGCAGGTTCACTTCCTCGGTGCGTTCGTGTTCGGCGACCAACAACAAGGTGATGAGGTAGCCGCTGATGACGAAGAAGACCTCGACGCCGAGAAATCCGCCGGGAAGCCAATCGCTGTTGGCGTGATAGACGATCACGGCGAGGACGGCGAGTGCACGCAGGCCATCGAGCCCGGGCAAGTACGGGACTCGACTGATCTGCTGTGAGCGTGAACCGGACGTGGGCATGAGTGTCGTCAGTCTGCCGGGTCGGCGACGGTGAGAGGTGTCGACTCAGCTGCCGACGGGAAGGCCGAGGTTGGCGTAGATCTCGCGGGTCGCCGTACTGCGGTTGAGTGTGTAGAAGTGCAGACCGGGCGC
>VFQT010003557.1_pt1 | contig 14053 bp, 12 predicted proteins | sample 3512381 | NCBI WGS metagenome assembly VFQT01 (sample SAMN10412376, study PRJNA504923) | tailings metagenome | isolation source: Relicate 2 Philex TSF3 active mining site | place: Philippines: Tuba, Benguet | collected 2017-08-29 | reverse complement strand
TATTTGAACGGCGAGGTAGAGGAATTGTTTGCCTTGGCTACTGAGTTGGAGGCATTGTACCCCTTTTCACCTGTTCCTGTGCGGGTAGCAGCCCTAGCCAAATGGGCCAAAGCCATGCAAGAAGCCCAAGCATCGGGTTGGTTGTTGCCACTCTTGAACGGATTGAAACCCGTGGCCGAGCAAACCCTTTCCACTTACGGTGCTGATTCGTTCCAAAGCCTTAGCCAAAACAGACCCTTGTACCAATTCCTATTGTATGACGACTGGGTATTCTTGGCTGAGCAATTCCAAGTAGTGGGACAACCCCTAGAGAATCGAAATTTGCAGGCTGAGTGGAAACTGGCACGTGACTTGCACAAGATGCAAAGCTGGCCGATACCGGCCCGCTGTCAACCGTATATTATAGAATGATGATCAAACACCTACTTTTTGCCTTGTTGATGGGTTCAGCCTCGATGGTTTGGGCACAAGAAGGAACAACTGTATATGCGCCATTGAGCGCCCTAAGCGAGAGCGATTCCATCGTTGAGGGACCCTTTCACAAATGGGACTATTTAACGGCTCGATACGATGTTATGGCGTCGGGACTTGGCCAGGAAATGGGCCTGATCTTGAGTGTTCGCATGCGAAGGGACAGCATTGTTTGGTTCTCCGTACAAGCTGCTTTGGGCATTCAAGTGGCCAAAGGCATGCTGCGCAAAGACTCCTTTTTCATGCTCGATTTGTACAACCGCAAATACTACAGCATGGCTGCTGATCGCATGCCTGAATTGCTTGGTTTTTCCTTGCCCTTGACGGCATTGCAAGAGATGTTGATGAACCAAGAATCAGCCTTTGGGCCTTGCTTGTGCATGGCCTACGAAGAAGATGCTCAAGGGGAGTCTCTTAAAATCAATACCAAATACCGCGGATTGGATGTGAGTTACCTTCCGGGCACCATCAACGATTGCAACTGGGAAGACAGCAGTTTGGTATACCGTGGCCGTTCGGCTACTTGGAAAGGCGTGAATGAATCGCGCACCTTGCTTCATTGTGCTTCTGTGAATGACCCCGCCGAAACCTGGCGTCTGACCTGGGCTTACGATGAATTTACCGAGGGCGATGGCATGAACATGCCTCAGTTCATTCGTCTGTTGGGGGGCGAAACCAAGGCATCCGCTCAGAATATCGTACAGGCCTCTTTGCGGTTAAAAACGGCAAGATTTGCGCCCATACCTTCGTATCCATTCGCCGTACCTGAGGGGTATGAGCATGTGGAATATTGAAGAATGGCCTCAAAATAGCATTGATTTGGATCGCAGCCTTTTGGCTGGCGCCTTCGCTGCATGCCCAATCTCGTTCGAGTTTGGAGAAAAAGCGCAAGAAGGTCGAGGCCGACATTGCGGCTAATCGAAAAATTCTCAAAACCACCCAAAAAGAGAAGTCAGCTACGCTGCACAAACTCAACACCCTCAATCAAATCATCACCCAAAGTGAGCAACTCTTGCGCAATTTGCAGCAAGAGGTTTTGGTGTTGGACAAAGAACTTCTAGCCAAACAACACGATTTGGACAGCCTTCAAGCCGCCTACGAAAAAGAGCGTTTGAAGTTGAAAAAGACCGTCATCCAGGCCTACAAAACCCGCAAAGGCGGCCAAGAAATTGCCTTTTTACTATCGGCCAAAAACATTCGGCAGGCCACACGCCGCATGAAGTTTTTGCGCAAATTATCAGACTTCAGACGCCACCAAATTGCCTCTATCAATGTCCAAGCCGACAAGGTTCAAAAGGCCTTGGCTGAATTGAACCAATTGCGTAAAGAGCGCTACGGTTTGTTGGGAAATCAAAAGCTGGAAATGCGCAAACTAGAAAGTGATAAGCAATCCAAGCAGCGCATGGTAACAGCCCTGACCGGCAAGGAGGCTGAATTGAAGAAGCGCATTGAGCAAAACCAGGCAAAAGTGGCCCAGTTAAATAGGGAAATTAGCAAGGCCATTGCCCGTGAAATAGAGAGAGAACGTCAGAGGCAGGCGGCCAGCAACCGAGCACCAAAGCCATCGGGCTCGTCAAGTGCTAGTAGTCCTTCAGCCTCGACGTTGACACCAGAAGCTCGAGCCTTGAGCGCCGACTTTGTCAACAACAAGGGAGGTCTGCCTTGGCCAGTTGAGCGGGGATTTATTTCCCAAAGTTTTGGCACACACCAGCACCCCGATTTGCCTGGTATTACGACCGTCAATAACGGGGTCGATATTACCACCCAACAAGGAGGTGAGGCACGCTGCGTGTTCAAGGGAAAGGTATCGGCCATTCTCACTATTCCTGGCCAGGGCCAAGCAGTTTTGGTGAATCATGGAGAGTACTTCACCGTTTATACGCGCTTGTCAAAGGTCTATGTGGCCAAGGGTCAAGAATTGAGCTCAGGTACCAAGTTAGGCCAAGTCATGACCGATGAAGAGGGTCGAACCATTTTGAACTTCCAAGTATGGCAAGGTCAGGCCAAACAGAACCCCGCTTCCTGGATACGCGGTCGATAAAGCGGCTGATTTCCTTTGATTTTGCGTCTTCGACCACAATCTCCTCATTGATTATCTTTGTTCGAGCATGAGCCAATCACATTCCATTCAATCAGTCGCCGTCATCGGTGCCGGTGTCATGGGGTCAGGTATCGCCATTTCTTCGGTTTTGGCGGGCTACAAAACCCTTCTGTTTGACCTGCGTGCGGAGGCGGTTGAAAAGGGGGAGGCTTATGTGCGCAATCAATTGCAATCCTCATTGGAAAAAGGCCGCATCGACCAAGAACAGCACGACAAAGCGCTGGCTTTGTTGCACCCCTGCACCGATTTCTCCGCCCTGAAAGCCGACTTCATCTTGGAGGCCGTGGTAGAGAAACTGGAGGTCAAACGCGAGCTGTTCGCTGGGTTGGAAGCTCAGAATAGCCCCGATTGCATTTTGGCTACCAATACATCCAGCATTCCCATCACTCAAATTGCATCAGGATTGCAGCATCCGCAGAGAGTAGTAGGCGTACACTTCTTCAACCCTGCCCACATCATGAAATTGGTGGAAATCATCAAAGGTGCAGCCACCTCTTCTGAGGTCGCCGAAGCCAGTTTTGCCTGGGCTCAATCGTTGAAGAAAACCGCCGTTTACGCGGCAGATTCACCGGGTTTCATTGTCAATCGGGTGGCCCGCCATTACTATGTGGAGGCTTTGAAAATGGTAGAAGAGGGAGTGGCAGATTTTGAAACCATCGATGCCCACATGGAAGCCTTGGGCTTTAAGATGGGTCCTTTTCGTTTGATGGATTTGATCGGGGTTGAGACCAACTATTCGGTGACTTCCTCGATGTTCGAGCAGTTCAACTATGACTCCAAGTTTCGTCCCAGCCGAATCCAAAAGCAAAAGGTGGACGCGGGCCACCACGGCCGCAAATCGGGCAAAGGCTTTTACTCCTACGAATGAAATTTTGGGCCTTCATAGCAGCCTTGTGCCTCTTGGCCGTCCAAGCCAGTTCTTGCAACGATTCGTCACAGGTGACTCAGGCTATTCCCAAGGGTCCAGTGAACATCAACATCGACCTTAATCTGCCCTCTTACATGCACCTAGCCAATGTGGGCACCCATGCTTACCTTGAAGGCGGTGTGAAAGGTGTTCTGTTGATTCACGATTACGACGATCAGTGGTATGCCTTTGAGCGGGCTTGCGCCTTTGAGCCCACCTCCAGCTGTTCCATGATTTGGGCAGACTCCATCGAAATACAGCTCATGTGCGGTTCCTTTATCGGGGGTGATTTTGGCAAGTGCTGCGATAGCCGATACACCTATGCTGGCTTCCCCTTGCAAGGTCCAGCCCGTGGTCGATTGGCTCAGTACATTGTGCAGAGAAGCGCCAATCAGGTGTTGGTTTATAACTGAGATATAAGCCCTGCTTTCAGCGAATTTTTCGGCCATTTGAAGCCGTGTCAGCCTAGTGTGGAAATTTTGCCAAAAAGTTTTTTTTCTACCCCACTTCCTTATATTTGTTTTCTAACACCTACTCTAGTACGAAACCATCTATGCAAAACAACTACTTAAGAAAAGGTATCCTGAGCGCTGCTATGGCGTGTCTATCAGCGGGATCGTTGATGGCACAAGCTCCAGGCACACACACCCTGGAATTGACCGGCGGCTTCCGTGAATACCTAGGCGATATGGGCTCTTCGCTCATGTTTGCCAAATCTCCCGACTACCAAGGCGGTGGCGTTTCTTTCGGTTACTACGTGAACCCTGCCATTGATTTGGTGGGAGCTTTCTCGTTCGGTGACGTTGGATTCACCCGCAAGTGGGAAGATTGGGACTTGCGTACCGAATACCAGTATCAGTCTTTCCGTGCCAACACCATGGATTTGACCGTTGCTGCTCGTTTCAAATTCAACAACGGCTCCATTTTGGCCGAAGACGCCAAATTCGCTCCCTACATTCAGGGTGGTTTGGGTGGCTTCTATGCCTTCAGCCAAGTGCGTTGGGGTTATGCTCCTTACACCCAAGACGAGGTGTATTGGGACGTAACCAAAAAGCCTGCCTTTGTTGACATGAACGCCCAGGCTACCGGTAGCGCTGGTTTCAACCTGTTCTTGACCGACAAAGTTGCTTTGCACTATAGCTATTCATTGACTTACACCTTCTCTGATATGTGGGATGGTGCAGTTGATGCCTATCCCGATCCTGTACACCCCATTACCCACAAGTTGTTCCGTACGAACGATGCTTGGGGTTACCACGGTATTGGTGTGACCTTCTCTATTGGAGAGTCTACCATGATGGGTGGAAACAGCAAGGGTCCCAAAGACAAGGACATGGACGGTGTACCCGACAAGTATGACTTGTGTAAGAACACCGAAGAGCGTTACCGCAACTATGTGGATACCAACGGTTGTAATGCTGACACTGATCGTGACGGCATCTTCGACGCCGATGATAAGTGTCCTGAGGTGGCTGGTAAGGCTGAATTCAACGGTTGCCCTGACCGCGACGGTGACGGAATCCAAGATTCTAAAGATGCTTGCCCAGACGTTCCTGGAAAGGCTGAATTCGGCGGATGCCCTGATACCGATGGTGACGGCATTGCTGACAACCGTGACGAGTGCCCAACTGTTGCTGGTTCAGCTATGTTCAATGGTTGTCCCGATACGGACAAAGACGGAATCGAAGACCGCAAGGATAAGTGTCCAGATCTAGCCGGTAGTGTCGCAGGTGAAGGTTGCCCTGATACTGACGGTGACGGTGTATACAACAACATCGACAAGTGTCCTGATGTAGCCGGTATCGTAGCTAACAAAGGCTGCCCCGAGATTAAGCCTGAGGTTATTCAAAAGATTGCATTGGCCGCTAAGGGTATCAACTTTGAGACCGGTAAGGCCGTTATCTTGGAGTCATCTTTCAGCAACTTGGACCAGTTGGTAACCTTGTTGAACCAATACCCCGAGGCTTCTGTTGAGGTTCAAGGTCATACCGATAACGTAGGTAGCCCTGAGGCCAACAAGACTTTGAGCCAGGAGCGCACCGAATCAGTGGTTCGTTACTTGGTATTGAAGGGAGTAGCCGAAAGCCGTTTGACCCCTGTTGGTTATGGTCAAGAGATGCCCATTGCTGACAACAGTACCGCTCGTGGCAAGGCGTTGAACCGCCGCGTTGACTTCAAATTGTCTTACTAAGACAAGTAAGCTTATTGCATAGAGGGGCCGCCGGCGAGAGCCGGCGGCCTTTTTTTTAAAAGCCTATGAAGACCAAAGAAGAAATAGTAAAAGACTGGCTGCCTCGCTACACCGGAGTGCCCTTGGAAGGATTTGGATCTTACATACTGCTGACCAATTTCTCCCAGTATGTGACTCTCTTTTCTGAGCGTTTTGGGGTGACCATTCAAGGGAAAGACAAGCCCATGCAGTCGGCAACTTCTGGCGATTTGAGCATCATCAACTTTGGCATGGGAAGCGCCATGGCGGCGACCTGCATGGACTTGTTGAGTGCAATCGACCCTAAGGCGGTTTTGTTTCTCGGCAAGTGTGGGGGCTTGAAAAAAATCACCAAACTGGGCGACCTGGTTTTGCCCATTGCCGCCATTCGCGGCGAGGGAACAGGCAGCGAATACATCATGCCCGAGATTCCGGCTTTGCCTTCCTTTCGCATGCAAATGGCGGTTTCTTCGACCATCGTGAAACACGGGGTGGATTACTGGACAGGGACTGTTTATACCACCAACCGCCGGGTCTGGGAACACGACGAGGAATTTAAGGAATACCTACGCAAGACTCGGGCCATGGCCATTGACATGGAAACAGCTACTTTGTTTACGGTGGGCTTTGTCAATAAAATTCCTCACGGGGCTTTGCTCTTGGTGAGCGACAACCCCATGGTTCCCGAAGGGGTCAAAACCTCAGCCAGTGATCAGAAGGTTTCGGGTTCTTTTGTCGATAGCCATTTTGCCATTGGTGTGGATGCTCTGTTGGAATTGAAAGATTCTGGCGAGAGTGTGAAGCACTTGCGCTTTGAGTGAGCAACTGAGTTTTGCGCACAGCGCCACAGCGCGTAACTTCGAAATTCTATGATTGCGCAGATTCTGTTTGCCCTAGCTCTGTTGGTAGGTACCTATTTTTTCGTAGGTCGAGTTCGATTCATTCGCCGAAACATCTTGTTGGGCCGTGATGTAGACTTGAGTGACAACCCTGCGGCTCGCTGGAAGCAAATGGCCTTGGTGGCCATGGGCCAGAGCAAAATGGTCAAGCGCCCCTTGGCCGGAATCATGCACATTTTGGTGTACTTGGGCTTCGTGCTCATCAATATCGAAGTTTTGGAAATTCTCATAGATGGGCTGGCGGGAACCCACAGAGTCTTGTCTTTCATAGGGCCGGTTTACAACCTTGCCATCGGCTTTTTCGAGTGGTTGGCCTTGGGCGTTTTACTCGCCTGTGTGGTCTTCTTGGTTCGCCGCTTGGCGGGAACCATTCCCCGTTTGAACAAGCCTGAGCTCAAAGGTTGGCCGCAGAAAGACGCCCTGATCATCTTGGGCGTTGAAATCGTATTGATGAGCGCTTTGTTGATCATGAATGCCAGCGATAAGACCTTGCAGGAACGCGGCAGCGCACATTATCTGAGTGCTGAGGCTGCCATGCACATCGAATGTCCCGATTGTGGCCCGGTCGTAGCCGGCTCATACATGGGTTCTTTTCCCGTGAGCCAATACCTGCAACCTTTGGTTAGCGGAATGAGCGAAGAGGCTTTGATTGCCTTGGAGCGCGGGGCTTGGTGGTTCCACTTTTTGGGAATCTTGGCCTTTTTGAATTACGTGCCTTACTCCAAGCATTGGCACATCATCATGGCCTTTCCGAACACCTATTACGCATCACTGAAACCCAAGGGTGAGTTTGACAACATGAGTTCGGTCACGACCGAAATCAAGTTGATGATGGATCCATCGGCAACCCCCCCTGAAGGTTATGAGCCCCCCACTGGATTTGGGGCCAAAGACATTCAAGATTTGAGCTGGAAGAACCTGATGGATGCCTATACCTGCACCGAGTGTGGGCGCTGCAGCAGCGTTTGTCCCGCCAATTTGACGGGTAAAAAACTCTCACCTCGCAAAGTGATGATGGACACCCGTGACCGCTTGGAAGAGGTGGGAACGGCCATGGATGCAGCCGCCAAGGCCGGCGAAGCTGTGCAGGGGCGTTTCGAAGACGGAAAGAGCCTGCACGATCGCATTTCGGCTGAAGAACTATGGGCTTGTACTACTTGCAATGCCTGTGCAGAAGCTTGCCCAGTCAACATCAATCCAGTTGACATCATCGTGCAAATGCGCCAGTACAAAGTGATGGAAGAAAGCGCGGCTCCATCTGAGTTGAACAACATGTTCAACAACCTGGAAAACAACGGGGCTCCTTGGCAATTCAACCAAATGGCTAAGGCCGATTGGACGCAGGCATAGAACGGCCTTTTGTGCCTATCTTTGAACAAAATTACCGGTATGAATACGATGCTATTTTTAGGCAATATGGGCGGCGGCGAATGGATTTGGGTCCTTGTTATCGTGTTGCTGCTGTTTGGCGGCAAAAAAATTCCCGAACTGATGCGTGGATTGGGTCGTGGTGTGCGTGAGTTCAACGACGCCAAAGACAACGTTCGCAGCGAAATCGAAAAGGGAATTAAGGAATCTGATTCCGAGAAAAAATCGTGAAGCACTACACCCGAATTCAAGATATCCGCCAAGACCTCGAAGCGGGGTTGATTAACTGTGCCCAGTTGGTGGAGCACTACTTGGAACGGGAACAAGCAAACCGTCACCTGAATGCTTTTGTGGAAGTATGGGCCGATGAAGCGCGGGCTCGTGCAGCAGAAGTCGATGCCAAGGTCCAAGCGGGTACCGCGGGGCGCTTGGCGGGTGCGGTGATTGCCTTGAAAGACAACCTCTCTTACGAAGGCCACAAGGTCAGCAACTCCTCCCGCATTTTGGAAGGATACGAAGCTCTGTTTACAGCGACTTCGGTGAAGCGTTTGTGGCAGGAAGATGCCATCTTCATTGGCCGAACCAATTGCGACGAGTTCGCCATGGGCGCTTCAAATGAAAATTCAGCCTTTGGCCCTGTCAAGAATGCCGCTGACCCTACTCGGGTTCCCGGTGGTTCTTCTGGCGGTAGTGCCGTGGCTGTGCAAGCCGGTATGGCACACGCCTCGTTGGGTACCGATACCGGAGGCAGCATTCGTCAGCCCGCTGCCTTTACAGGATTGTTTGGCTCTAAGCCCACCTATGGGTTGATTTCCCGTTGGGGCTTATTGGCCTATGCCTCGAGTTTTGATCAGGTTGGACCTCTGACCCAAAGTTTGGAGGACAACATGTTGTTGATCGAAATCATGGCAGGCCCAGATGGCAAGGATGCGAGCATGGCTCAGGCTCCAGCCCCTATTTATCGATCGGCTCAGGCCCCGTCGAAAGCCCGTTTTGCGGTCATGCGCCAAGCGCTGGAGCATGAGGGAATGGATGCCGAAGTAGTGGCCCATACCAAATCGTTGATGGCCCAATTGGAAGCCGCTGGCCATGAGGTAAGCATCTTCGACTTCCCCTTGTTGGATGCCATGGTGCCCACCTATTATGTATTGACTACGGCTGAAGCCTCTAGCAACTTGTCTCGGTATTCGGGCATGATGTACGGCTACCGCAGTCCCAATGCGACTGACTTGGAAAGTACCTATACCTTGTCTCGCACCGAAGGCTTTGGCGCCGAAGTGAAACGTCGCATCATGCTGGGTACTTTTGTGCTGAGCAGCGACCAATACGATGCCTATTACAACAAGGCTCAGCAAGTGAGAGCGGTCATTCGCCAGCAAACCGACGAAATCTTGGCCTCGGCTGATGCCATTTTGATTCCGACTACCAGCACGCCAGCCTTTGAATTAGGGGAAAAATCAAAAGATCCCGTAGCCATGTATTTGGCCGATTTGTTTACGGTTCAAGCCAACTTGGCGGGCAACCCGGCCATTTCAATCCCCTTGTTCAAAAACGAGCAAGGATTGCCCATTGGCATTCAATTGTTGGGCAAACGCGGTGGGGAACAATCCTTGTTCGATTTGAGCCAACTCCTGGTGGAAACGGTCTCTTAATCATGCGCAGTTGGATCTGGACAATTCTTCTTTTTTGTAACGCGCCCTTGCAGGCGCAACCGGGTACTTTTCGACCTACGCCCACCCATTTGAGAATATTGGAGCTCTCTGAAAAGGAAGATCTGCCCTTTTTTTATCACGACGACATCGAAACCAGCGTTCAGGATTTTGCGCGCAATTACCAAGGAAGCAGTTCCCAATTGTTGGGCCGTTGGGAATATTTTGACAGCGCATTCGCGTCCTTGTGCGAGGAAATGAGTTTGCCTCAATGGTTGCTGTTGATTCCCTTGGCAAATACAGGTTACGAACCCAAATTCCGAGATTCTACTGGTGCCTGCGGCCTATGGCCTTTGCCCTATAACATTGGCAAGAAGTACGGTTTGAAAGAGTTGCCCTTGTATGACGAGCGATACGATCCTGTCCTTAGCACAAAGGTCGCGCTGCAATACCTTTCCGCCCTTTACACCATATACCAAGATTGGCGTTTGGCCATCGTCGCTTTTCGCCAAGGTCCTATCTATGTGAATCAGTTGCTTCACAGCATGAATAGCCTCAGGGATTTTGAATCCATTTTTGAGCGCCTAGACCCCGAAGCGCGACAAACCATTGTTCAGTTTTATGCTTGTGCGGCGACTTTTTACCGCAACGACACGGGCTTGAATACCTTGCAAATGATGGGAAAACCCCTCTCGGTTACGCCCTATAATTCTCTCCCTGGCAAATGGGTGGCTTCCTTGGATCAACCGCTTGATTATTCGGAACTGAAGCAATTTTTTGGTTTGGAATGGAGCGATTTTCAGGGCTTGAATTTGGCCTTGAAATCGACGGTTGTTCCCTTTCCAGGAAAACCCTTTGCGCTTTGTTTGCCTCCTACCATCGCCGATAGTTTTGAATCTCAGAGAGATAGTTTTATTCGATGGCTGGCAGGTCCCGCACCAATTCTAGATTCAAGCTCACAGAGAGATTCGGTACAAGTGCAACAAGCACCCATTGGCCCTGAGTATGTGTGGGTTTACTACAAGATCAAATCGGGTGACAATGTGTATACCTTATCTGATGCATTTGATTGCAGTAGCAATCAACTCAGGGCTTGGAATCACATAAGCGGCAACGCTATAACTGCTGGAAAGACATTGAAGTTTCATGTACCGGCCTCTCAAAAAGTTACCTACAGTGCCATCAATTCCATGACTCATGCGCAGAAGAAAAGCCTGGCTGATCGGGATTAGTTTGGGGCTTTGGGCCATGACGGCCAAGGCCCAGGTCAAGGTGGCTCAAGGCACAGTTGATGTCGATGGTTTTTTAAATGAGGCCATATGGCAAGAGGCCCAATTTCATCAGGGCTTTGTGCAGCACTATCCCTATGACACTTCGGCTTCCGAGAGCCAGACACGCTTTGCCTTTGCCATCGACGATAAAAACTTTTACGCGGCATTCGTGTGCGTGGACCGCAATCCTGAAAAGCCCTATGTGGTACAAAACCTCAAGCGCGATTATTCGGTGAAAAATACCGACGCAGTCATCTTGACTTTGAGTCCTTTTTTGGACGGTCAAAATGGGTTTTCTTTTGGGGTGAGTCCCTACAATTCTCAACGTGAAGGATCGGTTGAAAACGGCGGATCATTTGGCGTCAGCACGGCCTGGGATCAAGTGTGGTACTCGGAAACCCAACAAAACAAGGGCTGGTACCAGGCTGATACGGCTCTGTTCCCAAATTACTGGGTGGCCGAATTCGCCATCCCCTTGCATTCGATTCGCTTTGTGGCGGGCTCGACAGAGTGGGCTTTCAACGTGGTTCGATTGGATTTGAAAAACAATGAAGAGTCTACCTGGGTGTTTGTACCTCGCAACTTGAATGTATCGGTTCTGACTTTGGTCGACACCTTGCACTTTGATCAGCCCTTGCATGCCCGCAGTCGCAACAACGTATTCATTCCTTATACTTCCTGGTTGACCCAGCAAGATCATTCTGTATCGAAGCAGTGGAGTGGAACACCGCGCCTAGGATTGGATGCCAAGTTGGCCCTGACTCCGAGCTTGAATGCAGACCTGACCTTCAACCCTGACTTTGCTCAGGTTGATGTTGATGTGCAGCAGTTGAACCTGACCCGTTTCAACCTCTTTTTTCCGGAAAGACGGCAGTTTTTCACCGAAAACTCTGACCTGTTCTCCACCTTCGGTTTTCGTCAGATTCGTCCCTTCTTTTCCCGTCGCATTGGCTTTGGGCCTACGGGGTATTTGCCCATTGATGGCGGTGCCAAAATTACCGGTAAAATAGGAAATGACTGGCGCTTGGGTTTGATGTCAGTTCGCACTCGTGGAGATGCCAGCTTGGACCTCAATGCTGAACTAGCGAATGTTTTATCCCTACAGCGCAAGGTGTTGAAAGCCTCTTCGCTGGGTTTCATCGCCGTTGACAATCGAATGGCCGGAGGCCAAGGCATCAAAGAGACTCCTAGCTTGTCGAACTATGCGTCCATCTTGGGAACGGAATTCAATTATGCCAATCAGCCCAGTACGGTCGTTGGTAAAGCTTTTGTTCAAAAGGCCCTATACGAGAATGTGGGTGCGCAGAGTTGGGCTCATGCCACCTTCTTTCGCTATCGTTCCCTGAACTGGACCCTGATGTGGAACCACGAGCATGTGGGCAAGGACTTTCGGGCCCCCTTGGGTTTTGTGCCGCGTTTGGAGAACCGTGATTTCTTGACGGGGCAAGTTCATTTCATGGATTTTACCCGATTTGAACCCATGATCACCCGTTCGTTTTACCCTAAATCCAGCAAGGTGAACCGCATCGATTTGACTTGGTACCATTCGGGATACCTGGATTCGGCTTTCTCGACGACAGAGGGTTTGAACCAGGTTTGGCTGGGAACCTATTTCCAAAATTCGGCTTATGTCACCTTGTGTGCCGAGCGCGAGAATTACAACATTTTCTTGCCCTTCCGACCTGTCTCCCTTCCCAACGGCGGATACTTCTTAGGTGATTACCAGTGGAACAACGTTTGGCTAGAAGCCTCCAGCAATACCCGCAAACCGGTGAACGCCGTCTTGAAATTGAAGATTGGGGGTTATTACGTGGGCAGCAAGTCAGAAATGGGCCTGGATTTGGCCTTCCGCATTCAGCCTCGATGGAGCAACGCCATCACTTGGACCCACGTGGATTTGAACCTACTGGATAGCGGTCGTCAGCAATTGGATTTGATTGGATTCAAAACCGAATACAGCTTCACCACGTTGTTGTACAGCACGGCTTATTTGCAGTATAACACCTTGACAGAATCGATGAACATCAACCTGCGCCTGCAGTACCGATACCGGCCCATGAGCGATCTATTTGTGGTGTATTCGCAGAACTACTACACGGCCTACAACAGCCGCAGCCGTAGTTTTGCCATCAAGTTTGTGCGTTGGATTTAATAGCCGTCGCCGTCTAGGAGATTTCCCAATCCGCCGAGAAGTCCACCCTCTTCCCGACGACCGCCGGTCTGAGGAGCATAGCTCAAGATGCGGCTGGCCAAGCGGCTGACGGGCAAGCTCTGCAACCAAACGGTTCCAGGACCGCTGAGTACGGCAAAGAATAGGCCTTCGCCACCGAAAATGGCATTCTTGACGCCTTTCACGAATTGAATGTCGTAGTCAACACTCCCGGTAAAGCCCACGATGCAACCTGTATCGATGCGCAGGGTTTCACCTGGGGCCAATTGGCGCTCGTGAACGTAGCCGCCGGCGTGAACAAAGGCCATGCCGTCGCCCTCGAGTTTTTCCATGATGAAGCCTTCGCCCCCGAACAACCCGGTACCGAGTCTGCGCTGAAATTCTATGCTTACGCTTACGCCCTTGGCAGCGCAGAGAAAGGCATCCTTTTGGCAGATGATTTTTCCACCCAATTGGGCCAAGTTCAAGGGAACAATTTTGCCGGCATAGGGAGCGGCAAAGGCGACCCTTTGCTTGCCGTGACCTTGGTTGGTAAAGGCCGTCATGAAGAGGCTTTCCCCAACCAACAAACGCTTTCCAGCACCCATCAACTTGCCCAAAAATCCGGAATTGGTGTTGCTGCCATCACCGAAAATGGTTTGCATGTCGATGCCGCCGTCCATGTACATGAAACTGCCGCTTTCGGCAATGACGGTCTCTTGGGGGTCGAGTTCGATTTCGACCATCTGCATTTCCTCGCCCTTGAGGAAATAGTCTATTTCGTGGTTACGCTCGAAAGGCATGGCTTAGCTATTTTTCTTTAAGGCCAACAAGGACATGTCAGACTCTTCTTTCACAATGGTATTGCTCAAGTATCCCAAACCGGCAATTTCCATGTCGACGACGTCGCCAGGCCTTAGCAATTGTACGGGATAGTTGGGATCGTTCAACAAGCCGGTTCCGTTCAATTCGAGGAAACAGCCTGTTCCTACAGTGCCAGACCCTATGACATCACCTGGGTGAATGTCG
>VFQT010003556.1_pt1 | contig 14053 bp, 16 predicted proteins | sample 3512381 | NCBI WGS metagenome assembly VFQT01 (sample SAMN10412376, study PRJNA504923) | tailings metagenome | isolation source: Relicate 2 Philex TSF3 active mining site | place: Philippines: Tuba, Benguet | collected 2017-08-29 | reverse complement strand
AGTGCCTATGCTAACCCTTAGATAGCTGTTTAAGTTGTATGCCTCTAAGCGGCGGATAATGATTCCGTTTTGTGTTAAAAACTCGTCAAGCTGAGCTGCCTTATCTTTTGCATCAAACATAATAAAGTTTGCTTCTGTTTTTAGATATGCAAAACCAAGAGAATCAAGCTGGCTATAAAGATAAAGTTTTTGAGTATCGTTATTAGCTAAGCTTTTGGCAATAAAATCATCATCTGCAAGAGCCGCTACACAGGCAGCCTGCGATGGTGCGGCGGTGTTAAAAGGCCCCCTGACTCTGTTAATAACATCAGCAAGCCATTTACTGCAAATACAATAACCAACACGCAAGGCTGCAAGCCCATATGCCTTTGAAAAAGTTTGCGTTATAACCAAATTATCTCTCTCTATGCAAAGTTTGTAGAGCTCGCTTAGACCTTCACTCGGGGCATATTCTTTATAAGCTAAATCCAAAACCAAAACTACACTTGGTGGCAATTTGTTAAAAAAATCCTTAATTTGTTTAAAGTCAACCATCGTTCCGGTAGGATTGTTAGGATTAGCAAGATACACAATTTTTGTTTTGCTATTAACCGCACTAAGCATTGCATTTAAGTTGGCGGTAAAATCAGTATCCTTAGCTCTAACAACCTCTGCACCATGAGAATAGGCGTAAATAGCATACATTAAAAATCCGTATTCTGATTGAACAATATTGTCCCCTTCCTGCAATAAAGTGGTTGAAAGCATTGAGAAAATCTCGTCCGACCCAGCCCCGATAACAACATTTACATCCTGCAAGCCAAGTCCAATCTTACTTGCTATGGCGGTGCGTAATTGTTTTGCCGAGCCGTCTGGATACTTAAAAAGGTACTCAGAGCAATCTTTAAAAGCTTGGATTGCTTTGCCGCTTGCCCCAAGTGCATTTTCGTTTGACGATAACTTTATTGCATTAGGTGTGGACTTACCCGGAACATAGCTTTCAATTTTAAATATTGATTGCTTTACTTTTAAAACCATCTTACCAATAAAAAATAAAAGGCATTTTTACAACACTCATACCAATCCAATTTAAAATTAACAGATATAAGATACAATCCAATAATCCAATAATCCAATTTTACAAGCTGTATTACACAACATTAGTCTTGTTGTAGTAAAAAATTGTATCAAGTAAAATCTTAGCTTCAAGTTTTTTTGCAAAGATTGCTAATGAATAACAAAATCCAGTCCACACAAAAGACAAAAGAATATTTGACAAAAAAAATTTATATGTCAAAATTTACTATCACATATTGCAAGCGGATATGGTGGAACTGGTAGACACGTAGCGTTGAGGTCGCTATGCCAAATTAAAAGGCGTGGAGGTTCAAGTCCTCTTATCCGCACCATTATGTATGTATTTGGCAAAAATTTAAAACCCCTAACCTCTTAGTTTTTTAAAATAGTTTGGCAAGCAGATGTCTATTTACAAGCAAGTAGCTGGAGCTTTGGCTTACAAAAATGGAGTTAAAGGCGAGCATCTTGCGGAAGGCTTTTATGCAAAAATTCAATATATCAAATTGCATTCAAGGCTAAAAACCAAAGCTGGAGAAATTGACTTTATCTTTATTAACACAACCCAAAAGCACTTAATTTTTACAGAGGTAAAAACAACCTCTAGCAATACCGCCTACATTGATTACGAAAACCTTATTAGCAAACTGCAGTGGCAAAGAATTTTTGCCGCTGCTGATATTTTTTTAAACGAGGCAAAGCAAAGCAACGCTGATTATGCAGATTATACATTTTCTTTTGATGCCGTTTTTATTAGAAATGACAAAATTGCCCATCGTGTAAAAAACATTTTTGCCGAGGATGTATTATAAACCTCTTCTAAAAAAACCTATCCTATAATTTAAAGAGATAAATCTTTATCTATCGCAAAAATTTTGATACAAGGTTATTTAGAATGCTATTTTTCGGTGCCAAAATCCTCATTGTCAATTACATCCAAAATGGACTTTAAAGATTGCAATTTAAGCTCTTCATTAAAAACGCAATTACCGTTAAGAACAACGCCGTCGCTTACAATTAAATAAGCATACTCAAAATCGCCGCTAACATCCGCACCTTGGTGAATTGTGATTATTCTGGCCTTAATTTTACCTTTAAATGTGCCGTAAATTTCGACGCTATCAGCTAAAATATTAGCCTCCACTTTAGCATCTTGCCTTATGTTTAATAAATTCGCCATTACAAAGCCTTTAATACCGCAAGATACCTCAGCATAGTCAAACAACATTTGTCCGTTAAGACTTGCATTGCAGTTTAATATCGTTGGTGGGGTTGTGTCCTTTATTGAGGCTAAAAATGACAAGATATTAAAAAAAATATCATCCCTCTGAACCTCCTGTTTTTGCTTTTTAAATCCAAACATTTTTTTACAAATAAAGATATTATGCATCCACTATATTGTATTTGTTTTAATTTTTCCATTCAAGCCTTTTCTTTTCCTTTGTTCTTACTTTTTCATCAAGCCATAGATTTTCGTTATACACGCAGGCTATGTCGCTGCCGTATCTTAGGGTATATCTTGGACCCATAGATTCAACGGCAACATATGGTCCTATAACTCTATAGTTCACAATAGACTCAAAGCCTGCACTATCAACGCTAAAGATTGCAGGTTGCACGCCGCCTTTTTCCTTAAACTCAAAATAAACAAAACGACCATCGTCAAATATTTTAACAGGAAAGAGGTAATCCTCGCCGTTTAAAGTGTAGTTAAAGTTGTATTTTTCAGGCTTGTTAAGGTCTGGCAACACTGATGTTGCATATCTTTTGATATTGTCGGAATCTCCAGATGTTGGGTAATAAAACTTAATGTAAAAAGCAAAATCTTTATCCTTAAAAATATCTTTGGACTCCGGCTCCTTTGCAAAGAGCTCAAAAAAGTAGACTCTTTTATTTGTCATTACAGTCATCTGACTATCCGCATCACTCTCCACGGGTCTTATATATAGTCTGTTTTGTGCCGGCACCACATCCCAAGCGGTTTGCCTTTGATTATTAAATGAAAAACTAGAAGGGGTCTCGTCGCCTTCAAACTCTAAGTATGTTGATGTGTCATATGGTACTGTTAGTCTATAAACTGTATTTGGGGAATAGGAAAAAACCTTAAACCTAGCATCCGACCCAAGAGTACGAGGGGTTACAAAATTGCGTTTAATGCCATCAATTTCATCTTTTTTGACAAGGCCAAAGGGCTTTTGTGCAGAATTTGCATCAAAGCTTACAAAGCAAAAAGCAAAAGAAAGTAAAATTTTTAACATACCCACCTTGTGACAAAATAACAAATAAAGCAGAATAAATTCTACAATAAATTTTTGCTTAAATCAACAAGATTATATAAACTTCAATTGCAATACCTCTTTACTTAACAATGGCATTATTAAGCTTAAAAGCACAAAAGCACCAATATCGTGCATTTTATATTTATAACAAACTAACAACCATTTAAATCCAAAACTTTTGGCACTTCAAAGTTTCCATCCTCTGTTTGATAGCTTTCAAGTATTGCACAAATGATTCTGCCACATGCAATTGCTGTGCCGTTTAATGTGTGTAAGTATTCATTTTTTTTACTCTCGGCTCTTTTAACTCTTGCCATCATTCTGCGGGCTTGATAGTCAAGAGTGTTTGAAATACTAGCAACCTCACGATACCTGCCCTGCCCTGCCATAAAAACCTCAATATCGTAGGTCTTTGCTGCAGTTGTCCCAATGTCCCCGCTGCAAAGTTTTACAACTCTGTAAGGTAGTTCAAGCCTTTGTAGTAAGGACTCGGTGATGCCAAGCATCCTTTCGTGCTCTGCCATGCTGTGCTCTGGTGCTGTGATAGATACCATCTCAACCTTGTAAAATTGATGAAGTCTTATCATTCCCCGTGTATCCTTGCCACTGGCTCCTGCCTCGCTTCTAAAACAAGGGGTAAAGGCTGTGTATCTTAGCGGAAGCTTATGCTCCGGCACAATTTTGTCGTTGACTATGTTTGTAAGGCTAATTTCGGAGGTGGAAATTAAAAATCTGTTATCTGTTGTTTTAAAAAAGTCGCCTTCAAATTTTGGTAGTTGCCCTGTGCCAAAATATGCTTTTTCGTTGACTAAAAGCGGGGGTGATACCTCAGTATAGCCGGCTAGCCCAAGTTCTTTTAGTGCAAAGTTTATAAGCGCTCTTTCAAGCTTTGCAAGCTTATCGTATAAAAACACAAATCTTGAGCCAGAAATATTCGCCGCTGACTCAAAATCCATAGCCTCAAGCTTTGCCCCGATTTCAAAATGCTCTTTTGGAGTAAAGTTAAATTGCGGCACCTTACCCACCTTGCGTAGTTCCAGATTGTCATTTTCATCCTTACCACTAGGCACATCCTCAAGCAAGATGTTTGGTAATCTTACTAAGATGTAGTCAAGCTCCTCTTGTTTTTTGTTTGTAGCCTCTTCAAGCTCTGCAAGTTCTTGCTTTACAAGGTTGGACTCGCTCATTAACGCCTCGCAATCCTCACCCTTTGCCTTGGCGGTGCCAATTTGCTTTGCAAGAGTATTTTTTTTGTTTTGCAAGGCTTCCGTCCTTGCAATTAGCGATTTTCTTTCGTCATCAAGCGATGGTATAAGATTAATATCAATTTCATCATAGCTGCGTGCCTGCATAGATTTTGCAAACAAATCCCAGTTTTGCCTTATAAATGTTAGTGAAAGAGACATAAAAACAATAATAACTGACAACAAAAATCTTTAGTTCTTTCGTAAGTTTATATTGCTTACTCGCAATAGCAATAAAAATCGTTTTTTACCACAAGGAAAATTCACATCTCTTTAAACCTTAACACTTGCGTTATTGTTATGGTTTCTCGAGATTTCTTTTTTTCTTCGTAATCAATAGCCGTAGTGTAAATATCTTTTACCTGTTGATAAAACAATTTTTCACTAGACCTAATATCCCTTACCCTCTCTAATAACTCTCTAAAATATTGATTAGTCTTTGGGTCTTTAAGCCTCTCATCGTCCATTGCAAAGCCCTTAATGATATACTCTTTAAGTATTTTAGTTGCCCAGATTCTAAACTGCGTTGCCTTTGCCGAATTAACACGATAACCAACAGCGATTATCATATCAAGGTTGTAGTGTTCAACATTATATTTTTTACCATCGGAAGCAGTTATTTCCATTTTGGAAATAACTGAAATATTTAACTCCCCATCTTTAATGATGTTTGAAATATGCTTACTTACAGCAGGAACTTCAACATCAAAAATCTCTGCCATTTGTTTTTGTGTCGCCCAAATTGTCTCATGTTCTTGACTTGGTTTTAATTCAACCCTTGTGCCGTTTTTGCCTTGGTAAATTAAAATATCGCTCTTTGCTTCGTCATTCATAAACTATACTACAAAAACTACAAAAAATAAGACCTAATAATTATTTTTTAGCAAGTATCTATCCTTATTGCCCTGTCGCAAGTTAAGTTAAGCTTGCTTTAAACGCAGCCTTAAAAAGTATAAAAATAATAATAATTGACAACAAGGTATTTATACTTTAAAGTTGTTTAAGTTTATATTGCTTGTGTACAATAGCAATAAAATAGTTATTTCTTTTTTGACTTAAATGAGTATTGCAATACCCCTTGGCAACGAGGGTTTAAAAAAAATTCTTGAGCCAGTTTTTTGTGCTGGCAAAAATATATTACCAATTGTTGAAGGTGGCAAGGGCATAGGAGTTAGCAACGGGGTTACCGCTGGTAATTTTGCCAAAAATGGTGCTGTTGGCACTTTCTCTGGCGTTAATGCCGATTACTTAAACGACAATGGCGTTTACGAACCAATAATCTACAAAGGCAAAACAAGAGCCGAAAGACACGAGGAACTTGTGGAATACGGCATTAAAGCCGCAGTATCGCAAGCAAAAAGAGCCTTTGATATTTCTGGGGGGCTTGGCAAGGTTCATATGAATGTTTTGTGGGAGATGGGCGGTGCCTCAAGAGTGTTAAACGGCGTTCTTGAAAGGGCAAAAGGACTTATAAACGGCGTTACATGTGGGGCTGGCATGCCTTATCAACTTGGTGAAATAGCCGATAAATACGGGGTGCACTTTTACCCAATAGTATCATCAATGAGGGCGTTTAAGATATTGTGGAAGAGGTCTTACGACAAATTCTCTCACTGGCTTGGTGCTGTTGTGTATGAATGCCCTTGGAAGGCTGGTGGTCACAACGGGCTGTCAAATGCCGAAAACCCCCTTGAGCCTCAAACCCCTTATCACAGAATAGCCGAGCTACGCAAGTTTATGAACGAGGTTGGACTAAGCAATGTGCCAATAATACTGGCGGGCGGCGTGTGGCATGTTAAGGACTACGAGGAATATCTTAACAATCCAGAGATAGGACCAATTATGTTTCAGTTTGGCACAAGACCAATTTTTACAAAGGAAAGCCCAGTACCAGACGAATGGAAACAAAAACTAGCATCCCTTGAAGAGGGCGATGTTTTTTTAAATAACTTTAGCCCTACTGGATTTTACTCCTCTGCGGTAAAAAACAAATTTTTAAATGATCTTATAGCAAGAAGCCAGAGGCAGATTGAAATTTCAAAGGACAAAAACGATGTCTTTAACTGCGAGTTTAAATTTGGTGCTAGGGGTCGCAGTGTATTTATTAAACAAGAGGACGAATCTAAAGTAAAAGCTTGGATTGCAGCAGGCAACAGCGAGCCAATCAAAACTCCTGATGATACATTTGTTTTTGTCACTCCGGAGTCAAAAAATCAAATTTTAACCGACCAAAAGGACTGCATGGGTTGTCTATCTTTTTGCAAGTTTAGCAACTGGTCAACTCATCACGAGGATTTAACAACTGGCAAACTGCCTGACCCAAGGAGCTTTTGCATTCAAAAAAGCTTACAAAATGCTATTCATACAAGCGATATTGAAAACAATCTTATGTTCTCGGGTGCATTAGGCTACAGGCTTAAGCAAGACCCTTGGTACAAAGGCGGCACATTTACCCCCACCATTAAAGAGCTTGTTGAAAGGATACAAACAGGCTATTAAGGTATTTAACTTAACCTTATTACTTTTTTTAGCAATTTACACTATATTACAAAGGCATTTTGAAGAAAGATTCTATGCTAAACAAAACATCTTTCACCGATATGCTGGCAATACATGCAAGTGGCATTTGCTTTGCGGCGGCATTGCTGTTGCTAAAAGGACAAAGCTTAAAAGCCTTTGCGTGCCCGCATGGGTGACATACAAGACCTTTTGCTGTAATTGACTTAAAATTTGGCATAAAAGGATAGCCGTAGACCTCGGGGCTGTTTTGAGCAAAAACCCCAAGAGTTTGCACGCCAAGCATTGCAGATAAGTGCATAAATCCGCTATCGTTTGCAACAACGAGCCCAGCATTTTTAATGATATGCTTTATGTCGCTAAAATCTGCCTCGCCTTTAACAATTTTTTCGGCCGGAATACGCTCTGCAGCAATAAGCTCAGATTTTGCAGAGCCACTTAAAACCCAAACTCTCTGCCCCTTAGCCTGCAGGGCAAGGCTTAAGTCTATAAAATTTTGCAAAGACCAAGTTTTGTAAGCTCCGCTTGCCCCGGGGCATAGCAATACATAATCTTTACCATCTTTGCCTGCGTCTTGATGCAAAAGATTAACATCCTTATAGCTAAAATTTGCACCAAGTAATTTATTTGTAAAATTACTAAAAAACATAAAGGCATTGTCTGCAAACTTATATGTCCGCACTCTTTTACCATTGGCAATCTTATTGCATTTTACGGGGCTAAAAAATGTGTTGTATCTTACCTTTGCCCTAAGGCACAAAGTAAGCAAGCGGCGGGAAAACGAGGTTTTAGACAGATTAATAACAATGTCAAAACACCCCAGCGCCCTCAGCTTTATTATAGTTTTAAAAAAACCACAATAATTGACAAATGTAATGCGGCTTTTAAGCGAGGGGTCAATATCATTATAAATTTTTTGCGGCAGCTTATTGTATTGCAGCACAACAATCTGCCTTGCCCCATCCGCAAGTAAAGGATAAATAACAACAGGACTCGTAAAAACATTATCCCCCATGTACCTGCGGGCAATGATTAGGATTTGCTTTGGCGTTTTGGAGTTAGTCATTGATAAACTTTTTCAAAAATTCCTTTAAGTCGTTAATATTTAACGCAAAAGATGTTTTGTCGTCAGTTAGCCTTTTCAATCTTTCTATTCTAGTTTCGTCGCCGGTTGTAGAATCTTTTTTTAAATAATAATCTCCGTCGCAAATTGCTAAAAATATTGTATTTTTAGAATTACAATCTCTTGCATGCCTCAAGAAATCTTGAATATCTTTGTATTGATTGTCTTGAGCTCCGCCGTTCATTTCTGTATATTTATGAGATGCATAAAATGTCAATTCTTTCACATTCCACATAAAATCTATTGATTTTATGTCTTTTGACTGTCTTTGTAATACATTACCTGTAAGAATTTTGCCGTTTGTTAAATAGACTGCCTGCTTGCCACCAGAAGGCAAAACTATAAAATTTTCAACAATATTTAGTGAAGCTATGTATTGAGCGGCAAGATTTTGATATAAATTTTGCTTTGCGGGATCTTTTGCAAATACACATCTAAAAATCTCATCATTTATAATCTTTTCTTTTATCTCATCAAAAGAATATCCAAATTTATTTGCCCAGTTTGAGATTTTCACTTTCATATTTTTTGTTTCAAGTTCATTGAGAACATTTTTTAAATTTTCTTGAATTTGGGATTTATATTTGTCTTTGTAGTTCATATTGAAAAATAAACATAATTAACTATATTTCTTGCCAAGGCATAGTCAAGTCTCCTTCTGTACCTAAAATCCCTTCTTAGTCCTTTAAATGGGGTTAAAAATATATCATATGTCTCCTTTCTAAAGTCGTTTAACATTTGATTAAGATTTTTAATTAACTTTTCATGGTCGCAATCGATTGCAATTCTTGTTATGCTTCTTGAGGATGTGCCAATTTTATCTGGATTTATTTCTTCGCCTTTGCAAAATCTAATTGACGGCTCAATTGTATTATCAATTGCAATCAAGCCCAGCTTGCCGTTTTTGTCATTAAACTTCATTTCTGCTGTTTTGCTGCAGTGCGGTAGTTTTTTTTCAAATTCACTTAGATTTCCTATAAACTCTTTATCTTCATAAAGCTCAACATCTGTCGATTGTTCTTTAAATAATGCAAGGCAAACTGGATGCTCTGTATCATTAAACATTTTAGTATTCAGTAAGATATAATGAGATAGTCTACCTCTAAAGAGCTTTGAATTTAAAAAGGAGGCTGGAATTATAGCCCCAACATTTTTACAATTTTGCAAGCATTTATCTATCGCAAATTTGTAAAGGTCGTCATAGTTTGCATTTGGGTAAGATAAGCCTCTTCTTTTGGCGGAATTTTGTGCTAAGTAAGGTGGATTTGTAATGCAAATATCGTAACCATCTGGAAAATTACTTAATGTATCTTGCAACAATACATCTTTGTCTTTAGGCTCTATGTCGTAAGATATTGCTTTTGTACACAAATTCATATCTTTAAGCATTTTGATTAAGTTATTGCTTCCTGCAAAGGGCTCTAAGATAATATTGTTTTTTAGATTACATTCCTCTGCCCAGTTTAAAAAACCTTGATTATTAAAAGGATTGTAACTTGTAAAGTACTGCCCATTTAATCTTTTACTGTCAACAAAATCAAACAACATCTTATCTAACAAAATCAACTAATAGCATACAATATCTTAATTATTCTTCTGCACAACATCTTCCTCCTCGCGTGGGTTGTAGGATTTGCCCTGATACTTGTAGTTTATATCTTTTTTTTGCAGCAAGAGTTGCTTTTTGTTTAATAGCCTGTTGCTGAGGGATTTTTGCATCCTCATAAAGCTCATTCCGTTTGAAAAACTAAAGGCAATAACTAAGGCAAAAACTATAAACAATAACATTAAAACTGTAAATAAAACTACTTGCATTTTTTTATAAATTAACAGATGGTAATTTTTTTGCCAAGTAGGCAAGGTCCTGCGGCAGAGAGCCCTGGGTCCTTGGTTTTAAATTTGGCAAAAATACATAAAAATAATTAGGGTTTAAACTTGCCTTGTTAAGCGAGGCTCTAACAAGGCGTTTAAAATGATTACGTTTAACGGCGCAGCCCATTTTTTTGCTAGTTAAAATGCCAAAAACCAGAGTTTTGGAAGCCGAGTAGATGGCATGCCTTATTTTAGATTTTAGGCTTATCTTTTGCAAAAAAACATCTTTATTAAGGTAGCAAATTATACATTTGTTAAGCACCTTACGCTCGCCGCTTGACAAAACAAGTTTAAAATCTTCGTATTTTTTAAGACTAGCACGCAATTTATATGTTTAAGAATTAATCTTGTTTTTAATCTTAACCAAGTCCGGATGTTGTTTTTTACCCCTTAGTTTTGTTGCTATGTCGTTTGGTAGTCTAAAAGGAAGGATTTTTTTATCATCATTCTCTTTTACGCAAACTAAAACAACCTCAATTTCGGCAAGTAAAAGATTTTTTGTGTAAATATGCTGCACAACGATTGTGCTTGTTTGTGCAACTTTTTTAAAGAGAGTTTTAACTATAAGCACATCATCCAATCTTGCAGGCTTAACAAAGTTAATATTGCAGGACTTAACGATAAAAAACAATCCAGTTTGCTCCTTTAGCTCCGATTGATTAACCCCCTGCTCTCTTAGTGCCTCAGTGCGGGCTCTCTCGGCAAATTTAAGGTAGTTTGCATAATACACAACCCCGCCGGAGTCTGTATCCTCGTAGTACACTCTAAACTCGGATGAAAAAAAGTAGGAAAGCGCTTCCATAAAAACAAACAACAAACAAAGATATTATTTATACCAGCAGTGCAATGTAGAATTTAGCAGGAATTTTAAAATAATCAAACCTTTTTATAATTATTTTGCAAATCGCACCGCTATTTTAGAATAAAAAACATTACATTTTTAAACTTTTAAATAAATAACAACTGTAAAAACAATGGTAGCATATCAAATGCCATCTACCAGATGGAGGAGATAGAGCCTTTAATTAAAGGGCTTAAGGATATTGTGATAAGCTTGCAATTAAACGACGATAGCGATAAGTCAAGCTATTACAAGGTGCAGAGCATTGAAAAAATAATCACCGCTTATAAAAATATTATTTTTTTAAGTCACGAGGCAAGGCAAAAACAAAAAGACAAAGAGCTTGGCAATAAGGACTTAACGCCCTATCAGCTAAGGCTTATTAGGTCGCATCATGATGGATTTTTAAATTTTGCAAATCTTGCAAGTTTTTGCGAGCAAAAATCTACTAAATCACAAGCCATGCAATCACCTGTATTTAGTTTGTTAGCAATTTATTTTGCAATAGGTAAAGTGGGTAAATGCAAGTGCAAGTGCCTAGATGGCATAATTTTTTTATGTTCTTTTTTATTATTTTATGCAAATTTTTATACTTTCTAAACAAAATGGCAAGGGTTTTACAAATTGCACTAATTTTAAAGATTTAAAAACGGAGCTTTACAATCTTGTAGCCGCCAATAATGCAAGCTACGAGCATTACAATTTTGATGTAACAAACCTAACAAGCAAAAGTTCAGGTGATTTTTTAAGCCTAGAGCTTAGCTTTGCCGCCTACCCTGATGTTTTACGCAAAATTGCAAATCATAGCTTAAATCTATATGTAATTTACAAAGAGCAAGTTTTAACCAAATGCAACAATTTATGTTTTGGTAAAGCAAAAAACACCGGTGAGGTTACGGGCATAACATTTGCTACCAAGCCACCATTAAGCGACAGCTTGGTTCAAAGAGTCTCCTCTTATTGCAGTGCAGACTTTTGTGATGCAAAATGCACTTTAAAAAGGCAAGATTACACAACTTTTGGCACCGTTAGCGAGGTTTTTGATGCTGCATCTTTTGCAGACAGCTCGCTGCCAAGTGATAACAATGCAGAGAGATACAATTTTGCCAATCTTGTTTTTATAAGCGGGCAAAATGCTGGGCTAAACTTTACTATCAAAAATCTTGATGGCAAAAAAATCAATCTAATGCAAATACCCTATTATGCAATTAAAACCGGTGATAAATACTCAGTTAGCCTTGCCTGCAACAAAACCATAACCTCTTGCAAAAGTTATGGCAACTTAAACAACTTTCGTGGATTTGTTTAGCAATTAACATTTAACAATACAGACCAACTGACAGATGATGTATTTATTTTTTGAATCATTAAACTTAAAGGCTTTATATGTTGACAATGATTTTTTGCAAAGTACAATTAAATTTTGATGCATTAGAATAGATTGTTGTATGAATGAAAAAACTTATTATTACATTGATGAAAGTGGAGATTTAGCAATTTTTGACAAACACAAGAAATATCTTAATCTATCTTTAAATGGCGTGACACCCTTATTTTATCTCGGTCTTATAAAGATAAAAAATGTTGATCTGTTGAATAAAAATTTGAACGATTTGCGTAAAAGCATTTCAGAAAATGAACTGTATAAACACATTAAAAATCTTCAAGAGTCATTGAATTTTTTTCACGCTAAAAATGACATGTATCCAATAAGAATTCAATTTTTTGAACTTTTAAAACAAACTGATTTTTCGGCTCATATTATTTTTAGACGAAAAGTCGTAATGCAAAATACACTTTCAATTAATTTTTCAACAAAGGAAGAATATCATAAGATGATATCACGCTTACTTAGAGATAGATTACATAAGAGCGATAATACAATTGTGTTTGCAAAGCGTACTAATACAATAACAAACAACTCAATTCAAGAGGCTGTAATAAAAGCAAAGAATAATTTTTACAAAAGATATGAAAAAAACTCCGTTTATAAAACTGATTGCTTTATAGGTGAACCTGCAAACCATAGTGGTCTGCAGGTTATTGATTATGTGCTATGGGCATTAAATAGATTTTTAATCAACAACGAAGATGGATATCTTAATGTCATTCAGGATAAAATTAAACTAATTGTTGACATGGACGATAGTAGAAAAAACGGATACGGTGTCTACTACAGTAATATAGATAAATTTAAAAAGGAAGTGCTATCACCTATCTCAGATAGCGCGAGACCGAAATGACGGACCTTCACACTTCCTCACTTAGTATAAATTGTAGTTTATTACAAACTTCTTGTCAAGCAAAAAATTATTTTTTGTATGCGCATACAACTCAATAAAGCTTTTAAAACTGAATACTATCTATGTGTATTTCGTTGCATTTTTATTTTTTGTAAAAAAACTTGATAATTTGCAAAAAGTGTTTTAATATTTGCAGTCTATTAAGTATAAGTTTGTTTTGTAAGTTTGTCTTTGTCCATATGGCAGTACCTAAAAAGAAAAAATCTAAATCAAGAACCAGAATGAAAAGAGCACACAATGGTCTTGTGAAAAAAAACATAATGTTTGACAAGGAGACAGGTCAGCCATTTTTAGCACACAACATCACCCCTGAGGGTTTTTACAAGGGTGTAAAAGTTATTGAGGACAAAGCTCAAGACCAAGACCAAGCTGCAGCTGAGTAATTACACATTGTCTTAGCAAAGTTTAGTGCCTAAAATAAAAGTTTTTCTTTGTATTAATTCATATCATTTGTGAGTCTATTAACCACACCATCCAAAGAGCTTTTGCAGTATGTTGAGATGATTGCTAACGAAAGGCTCATAAATCAGGATTTAATCTTTGACGCCCTTGAAGATGCATTTGTTAAAACAGTGCATGACACAACCTGTAGGGAGTTTAGAGTCTCCGTTAAAATCAATCGCAAGGATGGCTCAATAAATGTATCAAAATTGCTAGAAGTTGTTGAAGGTCAAAATTACGACATCTACAAACAAATTGACTTAGCATCTGCATTGCAATACAAAAAAGATGCTGCTCTAGGCGATGTAATTGAGCTTGACATTCCTGCTTTTGACCTAAACCCCAGCGTTATGCATCAGGTTAGGTCGTCTTTGTTCTTT
>VFQT010003554.1_pt1 | contig 14060 bp, 14 predicted proteins | sample 3512381 | NCBI WGS metagenome assembly VFQT01 (sample SAMN10412376, study PRJNA504923) | tailings metagenome | isolation source: Relicate 2 Philex TSF3 active mining site | place: Philippines: Tuba, Benguet | collected 2017-08-29 | reverse complement strand
ACCACCTTGAGGAACGGCACCACGCCCTGCGACTTGCCGTTGGTGCCCTTGATGTAGGCACCCAGCGCGCGCACCGGCGTCCAGTCGTTGCCGATGCCGCCGGCGTACTTCTGCAGCATCGCGTTTTCCTTGATCGCCTCGTAGATGCCGTCGAGGTCGTCGGACACCGTGGTCAGGTAGCAGCTGGCGAGCTGCGAGCGGCGCGTGCCGGAGTTGAACAGCGTCGGGGTCGAGCTCATCAGGTCGAAGCTCGACAGCACGTTGTAGAACTCGATCGCGCGCGCTTCGCGCTGGCTTTCCGGCTCGTTCAGCGCGAGACCCATCGCCACGCGCATGAAGAACACCTGCGGCAGCTCGATGCGGCGGCCTTCGATGTGCAGGAAATAGCGGTCGTAAAGAATCTGCAGGCCGAGATAGGTGAACTTGAGGTCGCGCTGCGCGTCCAGCGCGGCGCCCAGTGCCTTCATGTCGTAGTGGCCGAGGCGCTCATCGAGCAGTTCGGCTTTGATGCCCTTCTGGATGAATTCCGGCAGGTAGGCGGCATAGCGCGTGGCCATTTCCTCGTGCGTCACCTCCTCGCCGAGCGTCTCCAGGCGCATCGTGTGCATCAGCAGACGGGCCGTCACGTAGCTGTAGCCGGGGTCTTGCTCGATCTGGCCGCGCGCGGCCAGGATCAGCGATTTGCGCACTTCGTCGATGGGCACGCCATCGTAGAGATCCCGCTGCATCGCCTCGAGGATCGGCTGCGCGCTGACATCGCGGCCAAGGCCGGCGCAAGCGCTTTCAACGAGAGCGGTAATGCGCTCGACATCGAGCGGACGGGTGACTCCACTCTCGGTGACGTTGATGACATGGGCTTTCTGGGCAGCGGCGGCGGGCTGTGCCTCGCGCTGGCGGGCGCGCTCCCTGGAACGCTCCTCGCGGTAGAGCACGTAGGCGCGGGCGACATGGTGCTCGCCGTTGCGCATCAGGGCGAGTTCGACCTGGTCCTGGATGTCTTCGATGTGGAAGGTGCCGCCCGAGGGCTGCCGGCGCATCAGGGCATTGACCACGCTGTCGGTCAGTGCGGCGACCTGCTCGCGCACACGCGCTGAAGCGGCACCCTGCCCGCCGTTGACTGCGATAAAGGCCTTGGTCATCGCAATGGCGATTTTCGAGGGCTCAAAACCCACCACCGCGCCATTGCGACGAATGATCTTGTACTGGGCGTATACAGCCTCCCGCTCGGCGTCCTCGCTGCTGGCAGACATTTGTGGATTGGCGCGGGCCTGGCTGGAATCGACGGTGAGGTGCATGCGATTACTCCTTGATCTTTTTAGATTTTTTGGCTATCCGGGGCTTGAATACCCCGATCAGTCAACTGCAACATAACCACAACATATAGTGGTCAACATGCTATTTTCGTCGAATTCTAGTAGCCGGGATTTGAATCCGCAATAGGTTTTGACGCTTTTTTTAAAAGCTCTTGAGAAACAGCAGGAAGCGTCGTTAAGCGCCGGATTTGTTGCACAAAAAGTGGGCAGCCGGAACAGGGTGATCACGGCCGGATGGCGGCCCGAACGGCCGCGGTGACGGTCTGCGCGGCCTGCCTCAGGGCTACCGCGATCCCCGGGGCGGGGATTTATATAACTACTTGATTTCTAAGTTATATTTTTAACTGCAAGGGCATCAAAGTATCGCCCCCAGGAAAAACGGGGACCCGGGTCGGTTTTCCGACCTGGCGCGATGTCGGAATGACCCACGCTGGCCTTGATCGGAAAACGGGCATACAGCGCGCGCGCCAGCACGCCGAGGCACTCGTATTGTGCGTCGGCAAAATCCGTGTCGTCGGTGCCTTCAAGCTCGATGCCGATCGAATAATCGTTGCAGCGTTCGCGCCCGCACCAGGACGATTGCCCGGCATGCCAGGCGCGCTTCGCGCAAGGCACGAACTGCAGCAGCCCGCCGTCGCGGCGGATGAAAAAGTGCGCGGAAACCCGCAAATCCGCAATGGACTCGAAATAGGGATGCGCGCGCGGGTCGAGCCGGTTGAGAAACAGGTCGACCACCGCATCGCCTCCGAACACGCCCGGCGGCAGGCTGATGCCGTGGATGACCAGGAGTTCGACCGCGGCGCCTGCGGGCCGGTCATCGCAGTTCGGCGAAGGCAAAAAGCGCGCGCCCTCGACCACGCCTGCAGCATCCAGCCTCATGCCGGGACAGGCTCAGGGCCTGACATCGAGTTCCTGCTTGATGCCGAGACGCTGTATGCGGTAGCGCAGAGCACGAAACGATATGCCGAGGACTTTCGCCGCCGCCGTCTGGTTGTAGCGGGTGCGCTCCAGCGCGTCGAGGATGGCCTTGCGCTCGATCGCCTCCAGGCGCTCCGGCAGGGGCAGCCCTTCGACATCGGCATCCTGCTCCTGGGCACGCTCCTCGGTCAGCTGCAGGTCATCGACTCCGATTTCCTTGTCCCCGGCCAGGGCGACCGCGCGCTCCAGAATGTTTTCAAGCTCGCGGACATTTCCGGGAAAATGATAATCCTGCAGCACCGCCTCGGCCTGTGGTGACAATCGCAGCTGACGGTCATTCGTGGCATGCCGCTCCAGGATGGCCGCGGCCAGCCGCGGAATGTCGTCGCGCAGCTCGCGCAGGGCGGGCATCCGCAACTCGATGACATTCAGCCGGTAATACAGGTCCTGACGGAACGCGCCGCTCCTGACCTCGTCGGCGAGATGCCGGTGCGTCGCGCTGATGATGCGGACATCCACCGGGTCCTCGCTCGTCGACCCGACGCGACGCACGCGCTTCTCCTGGATGGCGCGCAGCAGCTTGACCTGCATCGATAGCGGCAGATCGCCGACTTCGTCGAGAAACAGCGTGCCGCCATCGGCCGCCTGGAAAAAACCGTCGTGGTCGGCCACGGCCCCGGTGAAAGCGCCCTTGCGGTGGCCGAAGAATTCGGACTCCATCAGGTTCTCCGGTATCGCGCCGCAGTTCACCGCGACAAAGGGCCCTTCCCGGCGCGCGCCGTTCAGATGGATCAGGCGCGCGGCGAGTTCCTTGCCGCAGCCCGATTCGCCGCGGATCTGCACCGGCGCCTGGCTGCGCGCCAGCTTGTCGATCATCTGCCTCGCCAGGACCAGCGGCGGGGCATCGCCGATCAGGCTGGGCGCGCCGGGAACTGCGGGCGTTTCCGCGCCACCACCCCGGCGGTCGTTGCTGCCGGGCCGCGGCAACTTGAGCGCCGAACGCACCAGCGCGCGCAGCTGGTCGAGGGAAACCGGCTTGCCCAGGTAATCGAAAGCGCCAGCCTTCAGCGCAGCCACGGCGTTCTCGGCGCTGCCGTGGGCAGTAATCACGGCGACCGGCAGGTTGGGATGGCTTTTGGTGATGTATTCGACGATCGACAGGCCGTCTCCGTCGGCAAGACGCATGTCGGTCAGGCAAAGCTCGAAGGTGTTGCGCCCCAGCAGGTCCATGGCCTCGGCAACGCTGCCGGCGCAATGAGGCTCGAGCCCCATCCGGATCAGCGTCATGCCGAGAAGTTCCCGGATGTCGGCCTCGTCATCCACCACCAGTACCTGACCCGTCGCCAACGTGTGTCCCCTCACCCTGCCGCGCAGGTCACTGCAAACCGTGCCCCGCCGGAGGATTCGATGTACTCCAGCATTGCGCCATTGGCCTCGCAGATTTCGCGGGCAATATGGAGGCCCAGCCCGGTTCCGCCAGGATCGGTTGTGAAAAACGGCTCGAACAGCTTCGCCCTGGATTCGGGCGGCACGCCGCTGCCGTCGTCAACCACATCCAATCTTACCGCATTGCTCCGCGCGGCACGCGCCACCTGCAGGCGTATGCAGCCCGGCCGGCGTGTCGAATGACGCAGGGCATTGCGGCACAGGTTCCACAGCACCTGGTTGAGGTGGTCACGGTCAAACATCACATAAGGATCGATCATCAGTTCGATCGTGATCTCGTTGCCCTCAAGCCTTTCGGTTGCCACGAACTGCGCGACAAATGACTGCAGGTAGGGGCCAAGCCTGAAGCGCTCCCGGTCGGCGCGCTCGCCGCGATTGAGCGTTTGCACGTCGTTGATCATGCGGTCGAGGCGGCGCGTGTTGTCGCGGATGATGGCGGTCAGCCGCATGGCGCCGCTCGACACGCCGGGCTCCTCCTGCAACAGTTCGGCGGCATGGCTGATGGCCCCAAGCGGGTTGCGAATTTCATGCGCGATGTTCGCGGTCAGCCTGCCCAGCGCGGCGAGCTTCATCTGCCGTGCCTCGGCCTGGATTCGCGCAAGGTCCTCCAGGAAAATCACGGCACCCGCGCCCCGCCGGGCCGCAACCGGCACCAGCCGGGCGCGCAGGTTGGCGCCGATCCCGAAGGCATCGGGCGCGTCGCGATCCTGCGGATCGCGCAGCCAGCGCTCGAAATGGCCGTGCAGCACCGGCAGGCGGTCGCGCAGCGCGATCGCGCCGCCGCCGCGCAAACCTTCGATCATGCGTTCAGCCGCGGAGTTGGCCTGGCGCACGATGCCCTCGCCGTCCACCACAATGACTCCGTGTTCCATGTCCTGGATCACCAGCTGATTGACCTGTGCCAGGTTGGCGAGGTCGATTTCGCGCTGCGCGGCCAGTTGTTCGCTGACCAGCGAACGCTTGGCCAGCGTGTGTGCAAGCCAGGCGATCGCGAAATAGCCCACCGACAGCAGGCCTGCCTGGGCATACTGGGCACCACTTTCCGAAAACTGCAGCACCTCGTAGGTCTGCTCGAGCAGTATGGCAATGGTGGCAATGGCCGCAAAGAACAGCGTCAGCTGGCCGCGGGTCACCAGGCCGGCCGTGGCCAGGGACGTCAGCAGCAGCAGACCCAGCCCGCTCGACAGCCCGCCGCTCGCGTACATCAGCAGCACAATGAAGACGATGTCGCCGCCGATCTGGGTCGCCAGTTGCCAGATGAATCGTTCCCGCGTGCGGATGATCGCAAACATCGCCAGCCCGAATGCCGCATATGCCGACGCGCCGATCAGGAACAGACGCATGTCGCGCGAGCCGAACTGCAGCGTGCTGCCCCAGTAAGCGGCAGCAAGCAAAAGCAGCAGGGCCGCGGCCGTGCGATAGGCGTTGAACAGCTGCAGGGACCGCCAGTAGGCGTCCGGAACCTCGCCGGAAGGCACGGCGCCCGGCGACGCTGGAACCGCGGATTTGCCGTCGTCCTGCATCCGCGTCAGGCGCCCGGCCCGTCTTCGCCGAACTCGCGCTGGTGTTGCGGCGAGCAGAAGAACCTGCCGGCGGCAGCCACGCTCTCGCCCCGTGGGAGGTGAACGCCGCAGCGCGCGCAGCGCACCATCGATTCCGCATCTCGCGGAGCAGGCGCGCCGTCGTCATCGGCCGCACGCCTGCGCATTCCGCGCAGCAGCCAGAGCGCGGCGGCAACAGCAATTGCAAGGAGCACGAACTTGGCCATAGGGACTCCAGCCGGCGGATCGGGCGCGGAGGACGCGCCCGCAACGCTTCAGGCGCGTGCGGGCTCCGGATCGACCGCCAGGGCTTCGAGAAACCGCGACACCAGATTGTAGCCGCCAATGGTGGCAGTCAGCTCGACAATCTCCCTGGGATTGAAGCTTGCGCGCAGCGCATCGAAAACGGCATCCGGCACGTGGATGTCGCGGGTCATTGAATCGGTATAGGCGAGCACCGCCCGCTGCGTCGGCGTCAGCGCCGTGGAATCCCGCCAACGCGGGAGCGCATCGATCTGCGCCTGCGTGATGCCTTCGCGCAGTGCAAAAGGAACATGCACCTGATATTCGTAGGATGCCCCGTTCAGTACGGCGACGCGCAGAATGGCCAGTTCCCGGTATTCACCGCGCAGCGTGCATTGCTGGCGAATCGCGGTGAATAGCGCCAGCCAGCCTTCGGCGACCGGCGGCGCATTGAGCAGCATGCCGTACAGGTTGAGCATGCGTCCGTCGCGCTCGGCGCGTATCCGTTCGGCCAGCGCCCTGACCGCAGGGCTGCCGTTCTCGTCGCCATAGGCCACGCGAGCCATCTGAAAAACTCCGCGCAAAATCCGGAATTCCGGAAAGGCATTCTGGACCGCCCCGGGTAATCTTTCGGCGACATCCAGAAAATCCTGGTCGGGGTGAGAGGATTCGAACCTCCGACTCCTGCGTCCCGAACGCAGTACTCTACCAGGCTGAGCTACACCCCGAATGGCACAAACACGAAGGGCACGTTGCACGTGCCCTTGGGGTCAATGCGATCGCGTTACCGCGAACGACGCCAATTGTATCAAAGATTCCCGATACTGCGTGGCCGGGATCGCGTCCAGCGACCTGCGGGCCACCTCCGCCTCCGCCTGCGCCTGCCCGCAGGTATAGTCCAGCGCGCCGGACCGGCGGATCGCGGACAGCACGGCGTCTAGTTCGGCCAATCCGCCCGTCGACACCGCATGCCGCACCAGCGCGGCTTCTTCGGCTGTGCCTTTGCGCATCGCATAAATCAGCGGCAGGGTCGGCTTACCCTCCGCCAGATCGTCACCGATGTTTTTGCCGATTACGCCGGCCTCGCCGGAGTAATCCAGCGCGTCGTCAATCAACTGGAATGCGGTGCCAAGATGGGTGCCGTAGGCCGCCATGGCCTCCTCCACCGCCGGCGAGGCGCCTGCCAGAATGGCACCCAGCCTGCCGGCCGCCTCGAACAGCTTGGCGGTCTTGTAGCGGATGACCTGCAGATAGCTGTCCTCATCGATATCGGCGTTGCGACAGTTCATCAACTGCAGGACTTCCCCTTCGGCAATGACATTGGTTGCATCCGCAAGCACCTGCAGCACCCGCATGTCGCCCACCCCGACCATCATCTGGAAGGCACGGGAATAGACAAAATCCCCCACCAGAACCGATGCCGCGTTTCCGAACAGGGTGTTGGCCGTCTGCCGACCGCGCCGCAATGCCGATTCATCAACGACGTCGTCATGGAGCAGCGTCGCGGTATGGATGAATTCGACCACCGCCGCCAGCGTGTGGTGGGCCGTTCCGCGATAGCCCAGCGCGCCCGCGGACAGCAGGACGAGAGCCGGACGAAGCCGCTTGCCGCCTCCGCCGATGATGTATTCGGCGACCTGCCTGACCAGCACGACTTCGGAATGCAGGCGCTCCCGGATTACCCGGTCAACGGCCTGCATGTCGGGGGCCAGCAGCTTCTGGAGTTGTTGGAGGGGCACGGGAAGTGAAAAAACCGGAATGATAGCAATATCGGAGACCCGCGATGCGGCAGGGGGGGAGGCCAAGCCCCCGCATACTGCTGCCAACCCATTGATTTTCAGGGCTTATCCACTCAGAGGTGGGTTTGCAGATATTTTGACTGGCGCATCCAAGGCTTGTATAATTCGCGGTTTTCCGTGGTTTGAGTTGAGGGGTTTCCCATGTATGCGGTAGTCAAGACCGGCGGCAAACAGTATCGCGTGAGCGCTGGCACCAAAATCAAGGTTGAGCAACTGACGGCCGATGTCGGTTCGGAAGTGACTCTGGACCAGGTCCTGATGATTGCCGCCGAAGGCAATGTCAAGTTGGGCAGCCCGCTGCTGGCCGGTGCAGCAGTCAAGGCCAAGGTTCTGTCACAGGGCCGCGGCGACAAGGTGCGCATTTACAAGATGCGCCGCCGCAAGCATTACCGCAAGAGCCAGGGCCACCGGCAGAATTTCACCGAGCTCGAAATCACGGGCATCGCAGGTTAAGGATCTCATCTCATGGCACATAAAAAAGCAGGCGGCAGCTCACGCAACGGCCGCGACTCGGAATCCAAACGGCTTGGCGTCAAGTGTTTCGGCGGCGAACTGATCCCGGCGGGCAGCATCATCATCCGCCAGCGCGGCACGCAGGTGCATCCCGGCGAAAATGTTGGCATGGGCCGCGACCACACCCTGTTCGCCAAGGTGAACGGCCGCGTGCAGTTCTCGGCCAAGGGCCCGCAGCAGCGCAAGACGGTGAGCGTCGTTCCCGCCTGACCTCCGGTCGCGCTGTTGAAAAGGCCCTGTTGAACGACAGGGCCTTTTTCATTTGAGGAAGCCATGAAATTCATCGACGAAGCACGCATCGAAGTGCACGCCGGAAAGGGCGGGGACGGCGTCGCGAGTTTCCGCCGCGAAAAATTCGTACCGCGGGGCGGCCCCGACGGCGGCGATGGCGGCCGCGGCGGCAGCATCCTCGCTGTTGCCGACCGCAACATCAATACCCTCATCGACTACCGCTACGCGCGCATCCATCGCGCCAAGAACGGCCAGAAAGGCATGGGGTCGGATTGCTTCGGCCGTTCCGCCGACGACATCGTGTTGCGCATGCCGGTGGGCACCGTGGTCAGCGACGCCGAAACCGGCGAAATCCTGTTTGACCTCGACCAGGACGGCGAACGCGCCGTGCTGGCAAAAGGCGGTCGCGGCGGGCTGGGCAACCTGCACTTCAAGTCGAGCACCAACCGTGCCCCGCGGCAGTTCACCGTGGGCGAACCCGGCGAATCCCGCCACCTCAGGCTCGAACTGAAAGTACTGGCCGATGTCGGCCTGCTCGGCATGCCCAATGCCGGCAAGTCAACGCTGATCCGCGCCGTTTCCGCAGCCCGCCCGAAAGTTGCCGACTATCCGTTCACCACACTGCAACCCAACCTCGGGGTCGTACGCGCCGATGAAAACCGCAGCTTTGTCGTGGCCGACATCCCGGGACTGATCGAGGGCGCGGCGGAAGGCGCGGGTCTCGGCCACCAGTTCCTGCGCCACCTCGCCCGCACAAGGCTGCTGCTGCACGTCATTGACGTCGCTCCGCCCGATCCGGATGCCGACGTCATCCGCGATGCGAAGGCGCTGATCCGCGAACTGCGCAAGTACGACGAGGCGCTGTACCGCAAGCCGCGATGGCTGGTATTCAACAAGCTCGACCTGGTTCCGGAGAAGGACCGCGAAACACTCGTACAATCGCTGCTGAAGAAACTGGGGCCCAAGCGCCGGCATTTTGCCATTTCGGCGATCACCGGCGACGGATGCCGGTCTCTGGTCTACGCGGCGATGGAACATCTGGAAGGCAGCAGGCCGCAACCGGCGGCACGCAGGAAAAACACGGGGTCGGAAGCATGAGCAAGGCCGCACATTCCGTCGTCCACGCCGCAAAACGCCTGGTCATCAAGGTCGGCAGCGCGTTGGTCACCAATTCCGGACTCGGACTCGACCATGCGGCACTCACCGGATGGGCGGAACAGATTGCCCGGCTTCGTCACGAGGGGCGTGAGGTCGTGCTGGTGTCCAGCGGCGCGATTGCCGAGGGCATGCAGCGTCTGGGCTGGACCCGGCGCCCCCACGCCCTGCACGAACTGCAGGCTGCGGCGGCCGTCGGCCAGATGGGCATGGTGCAGGTTTACGAGTCCTGCTTCCGCGGCCATGGCCTGCTCGCATCGCAGATCCTGCTGACGCACGAGGATCTCGCCGACCGCAAGCGCTACCTCAATGCACGCTCCACGCTGCGCACCCTGCTTGATCTCGGCGCGATACCGGTGATCAACGAGAACGACACCGTGGCGATCGATGAAATCCGCTTCGGGGACAACGATACGCTGGCTGCACTGGTCACCAACCTCATCGAGGCAGACGTGCTGGTCATACTGACCGATCAGCAGGGCCTGTTCAGCGCCGACCCGCGCAAGGATCCGTCGGCAACCCTGGTGGCGGATGGTGTTGCCGGTGACGCCTATCTCGAAACGATCGCGGGATCGACCGGCAGCGCGATCGCGCGCGGCGGCATGCTGACCAAGATTCTCGCGGCGAAACGAGCGGCGCGCAGCGGCGCGCACACCGTGATTGCCTCCGGTCGCGAACCCGGAGTGCTGCTGCGGCTCGCGGCAGGCGAACGCCTCGGCACCCAGCTGCTCGCCGGACAGGCCACCGTCGCCGCCCGCAAGCAATGGCTCGCAGACCACCTGCAGGTGCGCGGCCGCGTAATTCTCGACGCCGGCGCGGTAAAAGCACTGCTGATCGACGGCAAGAGCCTGCTGCCGGTGGGCGTGTGCGGCGCGACCGGCAACTTTGAACGCGGCGAAGTGGTCAGCTGCTTGGACGAGAACGGCCGGGAAATCGCGCGCGGCCTGGCCAATTACAGTTGCGCTGAAACCTGCAGGATCCTGCGCACGCCGTCTAGCCTGATCGAATCAAAACTCGGCTATGTGGACGAACCGGAACTGATCCACCGGGACAATCTGGTCCTGCTCTAAGCAGGAGTCGTCAGTCAACCGTTGGCATGCGCTCGGGACCGCGGCGCAGGGTCTGCAGAATCTGCTCCGCGGACTCGACCATGATCTTGCCGCGGCAGAAATATTCCCTGTGCAGTGTGATGTGCTGCGCCGAGTAGTCACGAGGCACGATCGGCTGCCATTGCGGATTGCGGGCACGCGCCCAGGTCTTGTCGGCGCGGCCGATGGCGTAATACTTTTGCTCCCTCGGATCACAGCGGATGCCCTCGAATGAAACATTAGTGGCCCCACCGGCGGTCTTGATCACCAGGCTGTAGCGGACCACACCGTCCTTGCCGACCGACACGGATTTGGCGTCGATGAAAAAGCGATGCGGGGTTGCCGACCCAACATCCAGGGCCAGCAGGTTCTCGTCGGCAGGGTAAGGCGGAATCTGCGCCTGCATTTCAGTCCAGGGCGTGATCTCCCGGTCGAACTTGTAGTCCCAACCCTCCCATTGCGTCTGGGCGAACGCGGCGGCGGCACTCAGCAACGGGAACAGGACAATCAGGCGCAGGACCAGTGTCATCATGCGCCAGATTGTACTCCTCCGCGGACCGCCCGGCACCGGCAAAGGCGCTACCGAACCTGCTTCAGGCCAGGTCTGCAATCAGCGATGCGCGCGACCCATCCGCAACCTTCTGAAGGCATGCACTGTAGTTCGGGTGATCAACGCCGATGGACAGGTCGGCACCGCCGCGCAAAGCGGAGATCATGGCCGCCGTCAGTTCGAAGCGCATGAAATGGACCGAAGAGGTTTTCTGGTCGTTTTCCCGCTCCAGGTCTTCATCGGCGATGGCATAGACGCGATCGCAGCCCGCGACCTGAACATAAACCTTGTCCTCGATGCCGATCAGCCTGGCCAGCCAGGAACGGCGCTCGTTCTCGTCGGGGTATTCGATCAGCATCGTCGCCTTCCAGTTGCTGCCGTCCGGAATCAGCGGATTGTAGGCCTCTAGCTCGTCGTTGATACCGTCTTCCTCGAATATGCGTTCGGCGCGCAGCATCTCCTGGACCTGGTAACGGATCGTCATCTCGTCCTCGAAGATCAGCGTGACGTGCTCGCCCAGCTGAAGGGTGCGGACCTTCTTGTGCGCCATGACCTTGGCGCGGAACTCCTGGCGGGCCTTGGCATAGGCCTCCAGGGGCAACAGTGAGTCTCGGGTAATGTGTGGCATGGTAGTCATCATAGTCCGTAAGCAATGCGTATCAGTGTGATCGGGTGTTCCTTGCGGGCATCACCACCGCCAATCCCTTGCTGGATGTGGCGACCGGCAATGGCGCAATCCGAGCTGATGTAGTCGGGGGCGGCATCGCCCATCTGGCGGAACACCGGCCGGCCGATCTTCATCGATTGCTCGAAAAATTCGCTTTTTACGCCCCAGGTGCCGTCGTGGCCGGCGCAGCGTTCCACGGTGGTGACCTTGGTGCCGGGCACCATTTCCATCAGCTCCCGGGTTTTCTGGCCCATGTTCTGCACGCGCAGGTGGCAGGGTATGTGGTACGACACCTTGCCCAGCGGCTGGCTGAACTCCGTCTTCAGCAGGCCGTCCTTGTGACGCAGCACAAGGTATTCGAAAGGATCGAACATCGCCTCGGCCACCGCCCTGACGTCGGGATCGTCCGGGAACATCAGCGGCAGTTCCTGCTTGAACATCAGCGTGCACGAGGGCACCGCGGTGAGAATGGCATAACCCTCCCGCGCCAGTTTGGCCAGCGGTGGAATGTTGATGTCCTTGTTGCGGGCAACGGCCTCGAGGTCACCCAGTTCCAGCTTGGGCATGCCGCAGCAGGCTTCCTTTTCGACCACCACCGACGGAATCCCGTTGTGGGCGAGTATTTTCAGCAGGTCGTGGCCGATACCCGGCTCGTTGTAATTCACATAGCACGTCGAGAAAATCGCCACCTTGCCCGGAGTCAGCTTGCCGTCCTTGACCGCAAAGCTGGCGTCCGGCCTGGCGGTTGAACGGAACTTCGCGCTGTCGTATTCGGGCAGCACGCGGTCCTTGTGGATGCCGAGCATGCTGTCCATGACCTTGCGCACCGGAGCCGCCTTGTTCGCGGCGTTGACCATCTGCACCACCACCGGGATCGATGCCAGCTTGCCGAGCGCATCGGTACTCGACAGCAGCTTGTCGCGGAAGCTCACTTCGCCCTTGCGGAACTTGACCGCCTTGGCGCGCAGCATGAGGTGCGGAAAATCCAGATTCCACTCATGCGGCGGCACGTACGGACACTTGGTCATGTAGCACATGTCGCAGAGATAACAGCGATCGATGACCTCCCAGTAGTCCTTCTTGGGAATGCCATCCACTTCCAGCGTCGGGCTTTCGTCCACCAGGTCAAACAGCTTCGGAAAGGCCGTGCACAGGTTCACGCAGCGGCGGCAGCCGTGGCAGATGTCGAACACGCGCTCGAGTTCGTGGTTCAGCTTTTCTTCGTCGTAGAAATCCGCCGACTTCCAGTCCAGCGGGTGCCGGGTCGGGGCCTCAAGACTTCCTTCGCGTGCGGTCATGGTCGGAATACCGTTCAGTGATGAAGAAAGAAAAGAAAGAGGCGCATGCGCGCCCCTTTCTTCCGCTGATCCGCTGCAGCCGGATCAGTCTGCCAGACCGTCCAGGGCTTTCTGGAAGCGGTTGGCGTGCGAGCGCTCGGCCTTCGCCAGGGTCTCGAACCAGTCGGCGATTTCGGCAAAACCCTCGTCGCGCGCGGTTTTCGCCATGCCGGGGTACATGTCGGTGTACTCGTGAGTCTCACCGGCAATCGACGCCTTCAGGTTGTCACGGGTACGGCCGATCGGCAGATCGGTTGCAGGGTCGCCGCAGGCTTCCATGTATTCGAGGTGGCCGTGCGCGTGGCCGGTTTCGCCTTCGGCAGTGGAGCGGAAAACGGCGGCGACATCGTTCTGGCCTTCAACGTCCGCCTTGGCTGCGAAATACAGATAGCGGCGATTGGCTTGAGATTCGCCCGCGAAAGCGGCTTTCAGGTTGGCATGAGTCTTCGAATTCTTGAGTTGCATAAAAACTCCTTTTAAAACAATAGGTTACTTTAACTCCTCGCACGTGACCCCGTGCTCGGGAACAACCGACAGCACAGATATTTAGACTAAATCTAATCTGTAAATGCAGTGTAAATCGAACCCCGAAGCCGAGTCAACAATCGAAATGAAAGCAAAAGTTCCTGCGAGCCTCGTCCGTGGAAATCCGCGACGAATGGCGGTCAACGCCCGAGGCTGGCCTCGATATCGGCAAACGTGCGCGCCACCGCCTCCGTGGTGATGGCGATGCCCAGTTGCCGCGCGATCTGCGTCGCCGAAAACACGCCGCGAACGCGCTGATTGCCCTTGTCATCCTGATCCACCACCAGGGTATGCTGGCGGCCGGCCGCCTTCAGCGTTGCAACGATATGGCCCACGGTCGCCGCAGCGACCTCCCGCATGTCGAGCACTTCCAGAGCGGCACGCGGCGTCATGATGTCGCGAACCTGGACGTCGCTCCGCGGCACCCCGCGCTGCACGGCTGTCCTGACGGGTTTTTCGCCCAGCACGTCGTTGGCAGTGACGATGCCGTGGACACGGCGGTCAGCATCGACAACCAGCAACAGGCGAACACCGCGCTGGATCATCCGCCGATGCGCTTCGTCAACACTGTCGCCGGGGAGGATGATGACCGCGGTGACACGCGTCAGATCGGTCATCACATCGACGGCGGGGCTCCCGATGTTCACACGCTCCAGCACCGCCTGCGTCGGTTGTGCGTAGCCGATCCCGGCCTCCAGCGCGACCGGCTTGATTGCCGCATAGTCACGTGCCAT
>VFQT010003552.1_pt1 | contig 14061 bp, 16 predicted proteins | sample 3512381 | NCBI WGS metagenome assembly VFQT01 (sample SAMN10412376, study PRJNA504923) | tailings metagenome | isolation source: Relicate 2 Philex TSF3 active mining site | place: Philippines: Tuba, Benguet | collected 2017-08-29 | reverse complement strand
CTGCGAGTTTGGAAATTCATACGAGGTGATGAGAAAAAAAAGACCGTGGATAAGTATCCACGGTCTTTTTTATTGTTAATCGTCCAATTATCCAACCGAGCGGAGCAACACGCCATTCTGGGACGGGTCTTGCAGCAGGATGCCATCTTCGGTCTTGTTATACGGGATGCCTGCATTTTCCACACGGGCGGTCACTTCGGCGAGCACGGCAGGATTCGGGTAGTCTACGGTCATGAAGCGCAATCCCACCGCATCGGGCGGAGGAGGAGGCGCACCGCGTCCGTTCCAGGTGTTGAGACCGATGTGATGGTGGTATCCACCAGCAGAGACGAATGCCATGCCGATCCCTTTGGAGATGCCCATGACATCGAAGCCGAGCACGCCATGATAAAAATCGACAGCTTCGGGGATGTCGCGCACATGCAAGTGGACATGTCCCATACGGGTTTCGGCAGGGACAGGGGTATCGAGTCGTTCATCTTCGTTGAGATGTTTGAACAATGCATCGACATCCAGCGCTTCGCGTCCATCGCTCCAGCGTCCATCTGCCCAGCGGGCTTCGTAGTTGCCATCTTTGATCGTCCACGAACCATCTTCGGGGGATTCACAATATAGTTCAATGCCGTTACCTTCAGGATCGCTGAGGTAGGTGGTCTTGGTCATCACATGGTCAGTGGGCGAGTTGGGGACTTTCAACGCAAACAAACGTGCCATGGCAACGGCAAGTTCACGGCGGTTGGGGAAGAGGATGGCAAAGTGATATAAACCTGTGCCGCCGCGATATCGTTTGAGGTTCGGTTCTTCGGTGAGTTGGAGCAAGTCTGCGCCGCCTGACCCGAGACCGGCTTTGTTTCCTTCGCGCCAGTGTAGCTTCAGCCCAATGGCTTTTTCATAGAACAGGATCTGATTCTCCAGGTTGGCAACGGTCAGGGCGACATGTCCCATTTTGGTAGCGGGGTGAACCGAGTATTCCTGTGCTGTGTTTGGTTGCGTCATCATTCTTTACCTCTAACTTTCGGAGAGCTATATCTCCAGATATGGCTCTCCATTGTACATGATTTGGAATTATCCGAGGATCTTGAGTGCGCTGCCCCAGTTCGTACCGAGGGAGCCCTGCAACGTGATGTGGAGCAACTGCATGCCTTCGATCTGGCGGGCGCGGTGCAAAGGACCGGCATCAATGGCGCGCATGCCGCCATCGGTGACGAGCTGAGTGACCTTGGCTTTGGCATCGGCATCATCACCGGCGATGAAGACATCGAGTTTCTGTCCGGCAACTTCACCAGCTACGAGTGTGCCAGCATATGTGGTGTTGAACGCCTTGACGACCTTCGCGCCAGCAACGAGCGCCTTGGCGAGATCTTCTGCAGAGGAAGAATCAGCCGCGGTGGCGAGTCCATCGTAGGTGGAGTTGAGCGGGTTGGCGATATCCACAACGACTTTGCCTGCGAGTTTGCTGCCCAGCTGCTTGGCAATTTCAATGTTGGTGCCGTACCAAACGGCGAGCACAACCACATCACCAAGAGGGGCATCGAGCGTGGCAGATTCGGCTTTCAGGTCTGCGGCGGCTTTTTGAGCGGTTTCGGGGTTGGCGTCTACAAAGGTCACCTTGTGTCCGCCTGCAATGAAGCGGGTTCCGATCCCGCGTCCCATATTTCCAGCACCAATGATTGTTACGTTCATGTTTTATAGCTCCTTAATTTTCTGAGTCTGTTTATTTGAATTACATAGCCAGGCTGAAAGCCCAAGGCTGGGGAATGCCAAGCAAAATTAATGTATAGCCAAGCATCGACATGTTCTTGGTGAACATGATCATGTCGGTCATTTTCGCCATCGGGTCTTCGATCGTCCAGAAGTTATGCATCATGAAGGTGACAGGTACGAGGAAGACGACCAGCGCAGCCACTGCAACGATGGGGTAGAAGCCGGTGATGATGCTCAATGCAGCCAGGAGCAGCAGTACACCCGTACCCGGCACAGCGATCTCAGCCATTGGGACATTCTTCATCTTCGCATACGGCACCATGGATTTGACCTGAGTGAAATGATTTACTGCGCCCATGAGCCAGTACAAACCAACAATAATGCGACCAACCAGAAAAGCGATTTCCATATTGATATTCTCCTATGAGTTGACTTTTTTCCACGTGAGTGGTATCTTTTAGTACATCCGTTGTTTATCCAACAGATGTTGTATAATTTACCAATCCCCATTTTGAAAGTCAACCAACAAAGATTTTCAAATGTTGAGTAAGCAACAAAGGAGCAAAAATGTTGCCTAACCCGAAAGAACTGGAAGAAAAACTGGACCCGCGCGTCAAACGGACCCGCAACCTGATCCTGACCTCTTTTGAATCTCTGCTCGCTGAAAAGGGATTCGAATCCATCTCCGTGCAGGATGTGACCGACAAAGCGCAGGTCAATCGCGCCACGTTCTATGCCCACTTCCCCGATAAATACGCATTGCTCGATTACTCCATCCAAAAAATGTTCATGGCAGAGATCGAGAAACGAACGTTGAATGTTTGCAGTTATAGCGAAGATAATCTTCGGAATCTGATCCTTGCTGTGGTTGAATTTCTTTCGCACGTCCATACAGGTTGTGCACAATCGCATCAGCAGTTCGAATCGCTGATCGAAGGAACGATCAAGAGACAGATATTCGATCTGCTTTCATATTGGCTGCGAAAATCAAAAGTTCCCACCGAGATTCCAGCTACTGTCGCCACCTGGGCGATCTATGGGTTGGCGTCACACTACAGCCACATGAAAAAACGCCCCGCCCTCGAAAAATTCGTGGACGAAGCGTTCCCGTTGGTGGCAGTCAATTTAGAACAGTTTGCGTGATTTTGTAGGGGCGCGGTTTCCGCGCCCTATTTTATATGATGACATTGGGCGGGTTTCAGACCCGCCCCTACGTTTTATCCCAATGATCGTTTGAAATTCACGAACGCATCTTCCTCAGAGGGGTCAGATCCGTATGCCATGGAGAGGTAATATGCCATGTAATCTCCAAAGATGATCAACGTCCATAAATGTGCAATGACCGAATCTCCGCGTGCCTCGATCACATCTGTGTTCAAGGCTTCGAGCATAAAGGTCTGACGCATCAAGTCTGAGCGCAGTTTGTTGCGCGGATGGTCGCTTGGCGCCTTCATGAAAAGTGTCATGGTATGCGCATTGAGCGTGGGATTCGGGTTGATGGTGGCAATGAGGGTGTTATGCGTCGCTTCGGGGATGATCTCGAAGTTCGCACCAGCTTTGGCGAGTTGATTGATCTGAGTCTTCCAACGTCTTGCCACGGGGGCGAGTTGTTCGGTCCCAACAAAGGTCACCCAACGTCCAACTAATTGACCCGCATATCGCTTGGCGGGATTCTTCGCTGCGATCACTTCTGGCACAATGTGCTGCTGCGAGCGTGTCATCATTGCTATGGCTTCGGCTATATCTGCAGATGGATCAGGGATGAAGCCGAGGCGGGCGAAGAGGGCGAGTGTCAACGCATAGGGATAGGCGATGGCGGTCGTGTCCATGCCGGAGTAGGTGAAATTCCAAACGGGGATGTTCTTCGCGTTGGCGCGTTTGGTCAACTCGCCGCCGGTCGAGATGACGAATGTTTTGCATCCATTCTTCTGTGCGGACTCAAATGCATCCAGCACTTCTTCAGAGTTGCCGGAATGTGAGATGCAAATGACCAACGTTTTCTCTGTGGCAGAGGCGGGTAAGCCATAACTGCGGTGAACGCTCACGGGTAGGCGAAGGCTTGAGGAAACAGATGCAGTTACGAGTTCGGCAGCCGAGCCGGAGTCACCCATGGCGCAGAGGATGATGTTTTGGATGTCATCCAGTTTTGTGAGTGGCAGCGTTTGTGCCAAATCCCATGCAGTTTGAAGTTGATCGGGCAAGCCGTCAATTTGCGCACGCATGTTTTGGCGGTCAATTTGTTTGAAGAGTTCGAGGTCGTCTAGGTTCATGAGATAGGTTATGGGAATGTCTTGCGAGATTAGACAATGGACGATAGACCATGGTCTATCGTCCATTGTCTATGGTGTTAACTCGCATCCTTGATAAATTTGCTCAGATCTTTCTTCATCTGCTTGAGTGAGGGCATGTGGACATACATCATGTGACCGGCTTCGTAGTAGCCCATGCTGATGTTATTTCGCAGTGACTCATCGAGCGCGAGGTGATTGAATGTGTATTCAGTGGCGAAGTAGGGCGTGCCGAGGTCATAGTAACCGTTGGCAACGAAGACCTTGAGATACTTGTTGAAGGTCATCGAGGCGCGCAGAGTTTCAGCCACATTGACATATTGATTTTCAAAATAGCTGTATGACCATTGCCGCCAGACTTTGTCGCTGAGGATTTCATAGGGTGTGTCAGTTTCGAACTTGAGCTCAGAGCGGATGTAATCGTTGAATGCAGCCGTGTAAGGTCCGTTGACCTGTGCGAAGAGCGGATCGTACTCAAAGGTTTCGGTCACGCCGAGGCGGTCAATGCCGGTATAACGGCTGTCGAGACGACCAACCGTCTTTCCTTGATCGCGCAATAGTTCCTTGAAGAAGTGGAAGGTGTGAATGCGCAGGTTGCCGCGTTCAATGAAATCAACCGAGATGCCGGTGAGGTATGAAAGTTTTTCAGCAACCTTTCTTCTTTCTTCTTTCGAGAGCGCTCCATCTTTCATAAGTGCAGCGGTATATTCGCCCAGCGCAAATTCTTCTGACTCCTTGAGCCAGGTCTTGAGCGGTTTCTTTTTATCGAGCTTGCCGTGGTACCAAGCCGTAGCTGTGTAGCCCGGCACGAAGAGAATATACGGCAAATCGTTGTTGTGATTGAAGTCGACCGTCGCAAAATCGAGCACGGAAGAAACAAGCATCAACCCGTTAAGCATCAAACCATGGCGATCTGCGAGGTATCCAGAGAGTCCTGCGGCACGTGTGGTGCCATACGATTCGCCCGCAAGGAATTTCGGTGAAAGCCAGCGATTGTAGCGCGTGGTGTACAAGCGGATGAAATCGCCTACTGAGGCAATGTCTTTTGTGAAGGTATGCCATTCCTTCGATTTCTCGCCCTCCACTGGGCGGCTGAAACCTGTGCTCATCGGGTCAATGAATACCAGGTCGGTTTCATCGAGGATCGAGAACTCATTATCTGTCAGTTTGAAGGGCGGTTTGGGCATTTCGCCTTCATTGGTCATCACCACCCGGCGCGGACCAAGTACCCCCAGGTGTAGCCAAACGGATGATGAACCTGGTCCGCCGTTGAACGAGAAGGTGAGAGGTCGCTTGGCAGGGTCTTTTACGCCGTCGAGGGTGTAGGCTACGAAAAAGATCTGTGCACGTGGCTTTTCAACTTCACCATCCTTCTCCTTGTCGTTTATCTCTTCCTTCATCACCATTGTGCCCGTGGTAACGGTGTACTTGATGGTCTTGCCGCCGATCTTGATGGAATGTTTGGTCGTAACGATATTGTCTTTGGGCGTGGACTTTTCGTCTTTCTTCTCTTCGTCTTTCTTCTTTTCTTCAGCCATGTGAGTCTCCTTTATGAACGATATAAACGCTCAGACAAAGTTTGAATTTCAGGGATCATCAATTTTAGTACAAAGAACAAAACAAATTCTACGGGAATCAATATCAAATACGCAACGTCCGCAAGCAGTGGATTTCGGATACGCTCCGCCAGCCGCTTACCGATGACATCATACAGACGCCGCATCATTCTATGACCTGTGCCTGATACACCCATCAAAGCAATTTCCACCGCCTTGAGCTTCTGCAACTGACGATTGACCCGCATAGTCTTACCGTTCGTCAACCTCACCTCTTGTGAGCGGACAATGCGGGGATGTCCATTCGCGGCTGCGGTGGCGATATAACAATTTGGCGGCTCGGTTGGCAGCGCATTATAGAGTTCAAACATTTTCAAGATATTGAAACGCAAGGCAAAAGCATATGCTGAAACCCAGGCAAAGATGCCAAGTCCGCGGGCGAGGGTGAGTTTGGTTTCATGATATTTCAGTAACCAGCGCGAAGCCTGTAACGCGATCAAGAATGACCAGAAGGGAGCAGAGACACCGGCACATATCAGTAGCAGCATGAACGGGGATAGGGGATTGTCCATCAATATCATGGCAGCAATGAGCCCAACGACTCCAAGCCCAAGCAAAATGCCATTGACAAACGCTGCCTTCCATTTGGAGATAAGCCAACGATGGAATCTCGCAAACAAAAACGGAGAAAAATAGATCAATAGAATGTAGAAATAACTTGATGGGGTATCCAACCCGGTCATTGCGAGGAGGCTGTATTGCAGTGCAAGAAATGTCCCCGTATAAATTCCCAGCCGAATGGTGAACGACTTGGCGTACCGTTCTGTGTCCCAAAGCAAGAGGATGTAACTTAGAACAGCATACGCAAGAAGGGGAAAGAACCAAAGAGATGCTTCTGGAAAGAGGAATAAGTTAATGTAAGACGAGAGCTTTCCGTCCTGCCATTCAGGTTCCAATAATTCGATGAGACTGAAGTTAAAGATCGGCGCTGCGATGACAAACACCCCAAAAAGAAATCTTTTCCAAAGTGCTTCTACTACCATTGGAGGTGTTGAATTCAATTCCCCGCCTGATTTTTGAGGTTGTTCTTCCATTCAAAACTCCTAAAGCATTATTTGATCTGGTTTATTAACGCGTACACTTCCTTTTTGTTCCACCCGCTTTGCTCGGCAAGGTTGGCAGAGATTTCCTTTGCAGCTTTTCCTTCTTGCAGTTCGCGTTTGATCGCTTCTGTGAGTTCGGTTTCAGTCCAAACTGTTTTTTCTTCTTTCTTCTTACCTTCAATGACCAGAGTGAATTCACCCCTCGGTTCTTTGCTGTTGAAATATTCGATCGCCCCACTTACATCTCCGCGCCAAAACTCTTCGTACATCTTTGTCATCTCGCGGGCTACGCAGATGCGGCGATTGCCGAGGGTAGAGCGAATATCCTCGAGCGAGTCCGCGATGCGGTGAGGAGTTTCGAAAAAGATAAGGGTATAGGGCTGTTCGCTGACTTCGTTGAGTCGGTTATGCCGTTCGCTGGATTTGTGAGGCAGGTAGCCAAGGTATAAGAACGAGTCCGTTGGCAGCCCGGAAACGGTCAAGGCGGAGATGGGGGCTGATGGGCCTGGAACAGGTCGAACGTCGAAAGAGGCGGCGAGGGCGGCTTGGACGAGTTCATAGCCGGGGTCATTAATGGCGGGCGTCCCGGCATCGGAGACGAGAGCTACATCCCCTTTTGAAAGTTGTTCAAGGATGTAATCCAACTTGGTAAGTTTATTGTGCTCAAAATAACTGGTGAGCGGAGTTTCGATATTGAAGTGCTTGAGCAATGTGCCGGTATGACGTGTATCTTCGGCGGCGATGAGAATGGCTTCACGAAGGATCCGCACAGCGCGCGGACTCATATCTTCAAGATTTCCAATTGGGGTGGCGACGAGATATAAAGTTCCCATGCAAATAATTATCTCACGAAATAAAAATCGGGCGATTGCTCGCCCGATTTTGTTTATCCGCCGCAGCCCTTAAGCTGGATCTTGATGGTTTTGCATGCCGCTTTTTCAGGCGGTAACTGAACACAGCATTGGTTGGCTGAGTTGTAGGTGTTTTCTGCTGAACATTGTGCGAGGTCATCGTTGGAAAGTTCAGGTGCCTGGCAGATCTCAAGGTCTACAACTGCGAAACTAGGACCTGTACAAGAAGCAACTTTCTCTCCATTTTTGATGGCTTCTTGTCGGCATTTTGATCCGGCAGTGCTTGAATCTAATACCGTGAATGTTGCATTTTCTGCCATCATTGCATAGGCATATGGAATTTTCTGCACACAGAAATTATCCGTTTCCTTGCCAATAGGGGCGGGGAGTAAATCATTTGCAGAACATGCTGGGGCAAAAGCTGGTCCCGAAGAAGCTGTTGGTTCTTCGAGAGTTGCCGTAACAACGATCAACAAAGGCGTGGGAGATTCTTTGACCTCAGTTGATGCAATTTCTGCTGAAGGTGTTGGGTCTGGTGCAAAAAGTTGATTGCGGAGCAGGAACACACCAATAATTGCCAGGAGAAGGACCACACCTCCTGCCACCAAACCAGTTGTCTGACCACGTGAGAGCTGTACGGTCTTGGAAGACTTGAGGCGTGACGTGCCGTTCATAGTGTGGAAGGTGATATCGCCTGGGTTGCCAAATGCAAGGGTATTTAACGCTTTCGCTAATTCAATGGTATTGGCATATCGCTGGTTCTTATCTTTTGCCATCGCGGTTTTGATGATGGCATCCACTTCTTCGGGGAGGTTGGGTAATACTTTGAGGATTTCCGGCACTGGCTCGGTGATGTGCTTGACCACCACACCCATGGGGGTATCTGCACTGTACGGTTGATGACCGCTCAACATTTGATAGACAATGACGCCCAAACCATAAACATCACTGCGCAGGTCAACTTCATTTCCTTGAGCCTGCTCGGGGCTCATATATGCAGGAGTACCGATCACGCCGCTGCCCGTCAGGTTGCTGGTGGATTCGGATATCTTGGCAACACCAAAGTCTGAGATGAACGGTTCGCCGTCATCGTTGAAGAGGATGTTGTCTGGTTTGAGGTCGCGGTGGATAACGCCTTTGCGATGAGCATAAGCCAAACCCTGTGCGATCTTCTCAATGATCTTGGCAGTATCTTCGATTGGAATGCTGCCCTTTTCGATCAGGTCTGAAAGAGAACCGCCTGTCATGAAGCGCATCACGAAGTAGGGCTGACCATCAATATCGCCTACATCATAGACTGGCACAATGGCAGGGTGTTCCAGTGACGCGATCATCTTGATCTCGCGTTCAAAGCGCTCGCGGAATTGCGGGTCATGCATCATTTCACGCGGCAAGACTTTGATGGCAACTTCGCGTCCGGAGTTGGGGTCAACGGCGCGGTAGACTGTAGCCATACCGCCGCGTCCAAGTTCTGATTTGACTTCGTATCGTCCGATTTTTTCTGGGAGTGGCATGGGGCAAGTATAAACCACCCAAAACGGGGGCGCAAGAAGAATCACTGTATGAGAGGGATTTTGAAATTATCTAAAGACAATTATAAAAAGAGACAGTCACCTTTCGGCGACTGTCTCTTTTTGGTTTTTCTATTCTCCTGCTAATTCGTACTCGCCGGTTTCTTCTTCGACAGCCATAACAGGCTCATCGGCAGACTTTCTGTCCAGAAATTGCAGGGTTTGGGCGACGATCTTGGTGAAGTACTTCGTCTCGCCGCTTTCCCGGTCTTCGTATTTGTCGGTTTTCAAGCGACCTTCTACAAAGATCAGGCTGCCCTTTTTGAGGTATTCCTGGCAGACCTCGCCAAGCCGTCCCCACACTTCAATGTTGACCCATTCGGTCGTCTCTTTCGTCTCGCCGTTCTTGTCTTTCCAGCGGTTGCTGACAGCGAGGCTGAAGTGACAGACCTTCTTGCCGGTGGGGGTGTATTTGCTTTCAGGGTCTTTCCCCAAACGACCGATCAACTGAACGCGGTTTAGAGTTGGCATGGCTGCACCCCTTTGGTTTTAGTGGCTTTTAGATGCTGTGTACGTGTCATAATTAGTCTCCTATTAATCTAAAAGAACAGGTTGAATATTTTCCCGGCAAAAGCCAGGTTTTTGAACAGGGTTATACTTGGTTTACCCTGCGCTTTCCGTATTGGTGGTTTCTGTGGTGGTGGCGGTGCCTTCAGCAGCTGCCTTCTTGAGGACAGGCATGCCGGTCTTCATTTCGACCACGTTGTAACCAGCGGGCACAGCATCGAGAGCGCCTTCCTTGACCTCTTTAGCGAAGAAGAACATCTTGCCGCGAGCGTGAAGGTAGTAGGTAGTTCCTTTTGAGTTGGTGTATCCGAAAGCCATTGTATTTCTCCTTTTGTCTAAATTCTGATAAAAGTGTAGAACAAAATTTCTAGCCTGTCAAGTAGTACTTTTGTAAATGTCTATACAACTTGGAGTCTGACTTGAAAATTGTCTCCTCTCTCTCTGACCTAAGAGCTGCCCGCCTCTCTCTCAAGGGGACGGTTGGTCTTGTTCCCACAATGGGATATCTCCACGAGGGGCATTTGTCGCTTGTGTCTCGTGCCAAGGTAGAGAACCAGCATGCCATCGTCACCATCTTTGTTAACCCAACCCAGTTCGGTGCGAATGAAGACCTCTCCAAGTACCCGCGTGACCTCGAACGTGACCTGAGCCTGCTCCGCCCGCTCGGCGTGGACGTGGTTTGGACGCCTACAGCGGAGATCATGTATCCGGCTGGCTACCAGACCTGGGTGGAGGTTGAGGCGTTGACGAGTCCGCTTGAGGGGGCGATGCGCCCAGGTCACTTCCGCGGGGTGACGACGGTGGTGGCAAAGCTCTTCAACGCCACCCAGCCAACGAAGGCATATTTCGGTCAAAAGGATGCCCAGCAGGCAGCTGTCATAAGGCGCATGGTCACAGACTTGAACTTCCCGCTCGAGATGGTCGTCTGCCCGACGGCGCGCGAGGCGGACGGATTGGCAATGTCCAGCCGGAACAAGTATTTGAGCGGAGCCGAGCGTAAAGGGGCAACAGTGCTATTCAGGGCATTGAGCGCCGCGAAGGCATTGTATGAAGCCGGGGAGCGCAATGCAGAGGTATTAAGAGGAAAGATGAAAGAAGTGCTGGCGAGCGAATCGCTGGCACAGATGCAATACGTCTCCTGTGCCGACTATGACAGCTTGGACGAGTTGGATACCGTGACCGGCAAGGCACTGCTTTCGTTGGCAGTCTATTTTGGAAAGACACGCCTGATCGATAATTTTGTGTTGGGGTAATTATATGTAGGGGCGACTCGCGAGTCGCCCCTACGATATTCATGAAAACCATCCGTTATTGGCTCAATCTATTTGTTGCAGCGGTTTCATTTGTACTTCTCGGCATTCTTGCCGGTACATTGGTTTTCACCAGCCGCTGGACAAATTCTGTTTTGCATCCACATTCGTCTGTGCCAACAGGTGATTTGCTCATGGCAGAAGGCATACCCTTTGAGAATGTGACCCTGAGCACAGAAGATGGACTGGATCTTTCTGCCTGGTACACCCCGCCTCAAAACGGAGCTGTGATCCTGATCGCGCATGGATATAACGACAACCGTCCCGAGAGTATTTATGCTATGTTCGTTGAACATGGTTATGGCGCGTTGGCTTGGGATTTTCGCTCACATGGCGGCAGTGACGGTGAACTTTCCACACTGGGATATTACGAGAGAATGGATGTGGAAGCCGCGCTTGATTTTGCCTTGGCTCAAGATGGTGTGGAACATGTTGGGGCGTGGGGCGGCTCAATGGGGGCCGCGACGTTGATCCTTTCTGCGGCAGAACATCCTGAAATTGAAGCTCTGGTCGCAGATAGCGCCTATCCATCGTTGGAGGATGTGTTGCGTTTGAACATGCCGGTTAAGTTCTTTCAACCGTTTGTGCTCTTTTGGGGCGAATACTACAGCGGCGCAGAGATTGACGATGTGCACCCGGGGTTGGAAATTGGTAAGATCAGTCCGCGCCCGGTCTTTGTCATTGACGGGTGGCAGGGTGGTGCAATGGCAATGAACTCGCCTCATCGTCTCTACGAGGCGGCAAATGAGCCAAAAGAAATTTGGGTGGAAGATGATGTTCCGCACTTGGGGATGTTTGCACGGTATCCAAACAAGTACGAGAATAAAGTGGTCCGATTTTTTGATATATGGTTGTTGGATAAAAAGTAGAGGCGACTCGCAAGTCGCCTCTACTTTTTACGGTCCCCATTTCATGGACTGCACATTTGGCAGCAGTGAGATCATCGCTTTCTGCCCATCGGTGTAATACATTTCTGCCATGCCGCCAAAGTAGATTTCTGCAGTTCCATTGGCGATGATGACGAAACTGGCATCGGGAGCCCAGAGCGCTTCGTTCATATATGTAAAGGTTTCCGGACGGAGAACGGTTCTGCCGGTCACACCATCTGGAGCCGAGCGCACGAGTTGCAGCGGCGGGCGATTGACCATGTCGCCGGTGTTCGGGACTGCGGCATAGAAATAATACAGTTGACCATCGGGTGCAATGAATGGATTGTCGCTGACCTCGGCGGGGTCGGTGTCGAAATCTCCGAGCAATAGGGTGTTGACTGCACCGGTGTTCGTGTCCACTTTCCAGAGACCAGCGGCGAACATACCAAAGGTGGAACTGCCTGCATATAAACTGGAACCATCTCTGCTGAGTGAATAATCGCTGCAGCAAATAATGGCACGCTGTTCATTGTCTAAACGCACGAGTGTTCCGCTGTTGACATCATAAATTCCAGTGGAAGCACCTTCGTAATAACCAAGTGTAATGATGAGCTTACTTCCATCGGCAGAGTACATTTCAGGCCAATACAGTTCTTCAGGAATGATGAAGCCTTGCCCAGGGTCGTTGAGTTTATCTTCTATTACGCGGTTGGTCTGTCCGCTGGCGATGGAGTAAAAATTCAAGCCTTTGTGACCAAAAGCAACCGTTTGCCCATTGGTGGAAACGACAGGGCTTATCACCCGAGTCAGAAATGGATTGACTTCGTCTTGCGGACCGGCATCAAAAATTAAACGGCGGTTGCTGCCATCGGCATTGGCGAGATAAAGTTGATGGTTCGTAAGGAAAACAATGCTGCCATCCACTGGTGAGACATCGAACTCTTCCACTTTGGATGGCTCGAAGGTGAGTTGGGTAACGGTCTTGCCATCTTTTTCCAGCCGAAAGACCTGCATGATCTGGGCGGCGTCGTTCGCGAGATAAACCATCGAGTGTGGCAAAAGGCTGGAAGAGGAATCTCCAGCCACGGGCGTAGGAGGAGCCGGAACTGACGTCAGGGCGGAGAGAGTTGCGGCGACCATCGTTTCCACATTGGCGGGTTGTTCCAGTGCTGGCGATGTCAGTGGGTTTGCGCAGGCAAGTGCGAGAAGCAAAAGGGCGAGCAAGGCAGGTAAATTTTTATTTTTCATGAATACCTCGTTAAACAAAACAAAGACGTTGGGTCAGCTGGAAAGTTCCTGCTGAGTACGTCTCTGTTTGAACGTGCGGTAAATCTAAACTTGTTCAAAATGGCTGACGGGCACAACAAAGACCGTCGCGCGTTTTTGGTCAACTTTAGGGGGCAGGGCTTTTCGAACAGTATCGATGACGGCGTCCACTTGATCGTCATCCACACCAAGCAGCATGGTGACCACACCGCTGCGTAAAAAACCGCCTGTAGATGCCACGCGAGTTACGCGGAAGCTGGCGGCAGTGAATGCCTGAGTAAGAGTATCGGCGTCGTTGTCGTGCACAATGGCAATGATCATTTTCATGGCGGTTTCTCCTCGTTAATCCTAGATCTGTTCGAAGCGTTCCACAGGCAATGCGAAGACGGTTGCACCGCCAACCGTGACGGGAACAGGGGCAGGCATGGGCATGGGGGAGCCTTCCAGCGGCAGCGTCATGTATTCGATGCGTTGACGGCAGGCTTCGTGCAAGACCTTCAATGAGTCTTGCAGTTTATCGAACGGCAAGCCTACCAGCAGCGTGGCGTTTCGTCTGCCTAAAAAACCACCGGCACTTGAGAGATAGGTTAACGATGCGCCGATCTTTTGCAGAGCTTTGGTGGCAGCGTCGAGGTCTTGTTCTTGAACCACTGCCATCAATAACAGGTGTGTTGGATTTTCCATACTCTTCTCCTTGGATAAACAACAGCGCCTCATTCCGCGCCCGGGCTTGATTCCTGTTTCGACGGTTGTTTTGCCGCTTTGATATTATCATCACTCGAGGGATGCTTCAACCTTGAAGATGGTCGAAGTATAAAAACAGCCGCAGAGTCGACAGAGACCTCTGTGGCTGTTTTGAACTCAAGGTTTAATAACCGCTATTTCTTTGGTTCGGTCTTATCAAGCCCATACGCTCGTGTGATCGGAGTGACGATCATGACGCCTGTATCGGGCTTGCTCAGATCGCCGACCAGTTTCTGGGTGACATCAAGAATTTTATCGATCATGGCATCATCATTTACCACCGTAAAGATGG
>VFQT010003551.1_pt1 | contig 14061 bp, 11 predicted proteins | sample 3512381 | NCBI WGS metagenome assembly VFQT01 (sample SAMN10412376, study PRJNA504923) | tailings metagenome | isolation source: Relicate 2 Philex TSF3 active mining site | place: Philippines: Tuba, Benguet | collected 2017-08-29 | reverse complement strand
AGCGGCGCGAAGGCCTCGGCGACGCGGGCGGAGAGGGCGTCCACTTCAGGGGGCGAGCTCCTTGACGTGCCAAGGCAGGCCGCGCTGGTTCAGCTCGGCCATGAAGGGGTCGGGGTCCATCTCCTCCATGTTCCACACGCCGGGCTTCCGCCACTTGCCGGAGGCGACCATGATGCCGCCGATGGCCGCGGGGACTCCCGTGGTGTAGCTGATGGCCTGGGACTTCACCTCGGCGTAGCACGCCTCGTGGTCGCAGATGTTGTGGATGAAGACCTTGCGGGGCTTCCCGTCCTTGGTGCCGGTGATCTCGCAGCCGATGCAGGTCTTGCCCTTGGTGCGGGGGCCGAGCGAGGCGGGGTCGGGCAGGAGGGCCTTGAGGAACTGGATGGGGACGATCTTGTGGCCCTGGAAGTCGATCGGGTCGATGCGGGTCATGCCGACGTTCTCCAGCACGCGGAGGTGGGTCAGGTAGCGCTCCGAGAAGGTCATGAAGAAGCGGATCCGCCGGAGCCCCTTGATGTTCTTGGCGAGCGACTCGAGCTCCTCGTGGTAGAGCAGGTAGCTGTCCTTCGGCCCGATGCCGGGATAGTCGTAGACCCACTTCACGGAGAGGGGGTCCGTCTCCTTCCACTCGCCCTGCTCCCAGTAGCGGCCGCGCTGGGTGATCTCGCGGATGTTGATCTCGGGGTTGAAGTTCGTCGCGAAGGGGTAGCCGTGGTCGCCCGCGTTGGCGTCCATGATGTCGACCGTCTCGATGGTGTCGAAGAGGTGCTTCTGGGCGTGGGCGCAGAAGACGTTGGTCACGCCGGGGTCGAAGCCGGAGCCGAGGATGGCGGTGAGGCCGGCCTGCGCGAAGCGCTCGCGGTAGGCCCACTGCCAGCTGTACTCGAACTTGGCGTGGTTGGGCGGCTCGTAGTTGGCGGTGTCGAGGTAGTGGACGCCTGCGTGCAGGCACGCGTCCATGATGGCGAGGTCCTGGTAGGGCAGGGCGACGTTGATGACGAGGTCCGGCTTGAAGGACCGCATCAGGGCGACGGTCGCCTGGACGTCGTCGGCGTCGAGGGCGGCCGTGCGGATCGCGCGCCCGGTGGCCGCCTTCACGTCGGCCGCGATGGCCTTGCACTTGTTCTCGTTGCGCGAGGCGAGGAGGATCTCCCCGAAATGCTCGGAGGCCTGGGCGCACTTGTGGGCGACCACGTTGCCCACGCCGCCGGCGCCGATGATGAGGACGTTCTTGCTCATGAGAGTCCCTGTTTTCTGTCCGTCCCGCCCCCGGTTGGAAGGGAAAAAGGGGCCCTTCCCGGGTGGTCCGGAAAAGGCCCTTTCGGCTGGCGGGATGGACGGGACTCGAACCCGCGGCCTCCTGCGTGACAGGCAGGCGCTCTAACCAACTGAGCTACCACCCCGGGCAGCCGAAAGGACGGTCAGCAAGACCCTCCGCGGCGGGGGTGTCAAACGGAAAACCCCGCGTCCTCAACCGCGCACCTGGCCGGTCCCGACGACCTCGGTCTTCCAGGTCGTCAGCTCCCTCAGGCCCATCGGGCCCCGGGCGTGCAGGCGGTCGGTGCTGATGCCGACCTCGGCCCCGAAGCCGAACTCGGCGCCGTCCGTGAAGCGGGTGCTGGCGTTCCAATACACGCAGGCGCTGTCGACCCGGTCGAGGAAGGCCCGCGCCGCCTCCGGGTCGGCCGTGACGATGGCGTCGGAGTGTCCCGAGCCATGCCGGGCGATGTGCGCCACCGCGGCGTCCAGCCCGTCGACCACGCGGACGTTCAGGACGAGGGCGAGGTGCTCCGTCGACCAGTCGGCCTCCGTCGCCGCCCGGGAGCCGGGCATGAGCGCCCGCGCGGCCGGGCAGGCCCGGACCTCCGTCCCGCGCGCGGCGAGCGCCGCCGCGAGGCGCGGCAGGAAGGCCGGGGCCGCCGCGGCGTCGACGAGCAGCGTCTCCGCCGCGTTGCACACGCCGGGCCGCTGGCACTTGGCGTTCACGGTGATCGCCTCCGCCATCGCGAGGTCCGCGGCGGCGTGGACATAGACATGGCAGATGCCGGCGTCGTGGCGCACCACCGGCACGCGCGCCGTCGAGGTCACGGCCTCGATCAGGCCCGGGCCGCCGCGCGGCACGATGAGGTCGACCACGCCGCGCAGGCCGCCGAGCGCGGGCACCGCCTCGCGGTCGGCGAAGGGCAGGAGGGTGACCGCCGCCGCGGGGAGCCCCGCCGCCGCGAGGCCGCGGCCGAGGGCGTCCGCGAGGGCGACGTTGGTCCGGAGCGCCTCGCTGCCCCCGCGGAGCACGCAGGCGTTGCCCGAGCGCAGGCAGAGGGCGGCCGCGTCGACCGTCACGTTGGGGCGCGACTCGTAGATGATGGCCACGAGGCCGATTGGCACGCGGCGCTTGGTCAGGCGCAGGCCGTTGGGCCGCTCCCAGGACTCGATGACCTCGCCCACCGGGTCGGGCAGCGCGGCCACCGCCTCGCAGGCGTCGGCCACCGCGCCGAGGCGTGCGGAGTCCAGGCGGAGCCGGTCGAGCATCGCGGGCGGGAGCCCGGCCGCGGCGCCATCGGCGACATCCGCCGCGTTGGCGGCGAGGATGGCCGTGGCGCCCTCGCGGATCGCGGCGGCGCCGGCCACGAGGGCCCGGGCGCGGGCGTCGGGAGGGGCGAGGGCGACCGTCCGGGCCGCGGCCTTGGCGGCGCGGGCGAGCTCGGCGGTGCGCTGGGCGACGTCGCTCATCGGCGGGGCAGGCGGAAGCGGGTGCCGACGGCCTTGCCGGCGGCGAGGTCCTGCAGCACGCGCGGCCGGCGACCGTCGGCGAGGAAGGTCCCGACGCCGGCCTTGGCCGCGATCTCGGCCGCGGCGAGCTTGGTCACCATGCCGCCGACGTTGCGCTCGGAGCCGGCGCCGCCCGCGAGGGAGCGGACGCCGTCGTCGATGCGGCGCACGAGCGGGATGAGCAGTCCCGTGCCATCGGACTTCGTCATGAGTCCCTGCACGCCGGAGAGCAGGACGAGCCGGTGCGCGCCGGCGAGGGCGGCGACATGGGCGGAGAGCCGGTCGTTGTCGCCGACCTTGATCTCCTCGTCCGCGATGGCGTCGTTCTCGTTGAGGATCGGGACGAACTTGCCCTGGGCCAGCAGGTGGTCGAGCGTCGCGCGCGCGTTGCGGCTGCGGGCCCGGCTGTCGAGGTCGCCGTAGGTGAGCAGGAGCTGGGCGCCGAGCAGGCGGTGCTTCCGGAGATGCCGGGCGTACTCGGCCATCAGCTCCGGCTGGCCGACGGTGGCGCAGGCCTGCAGTTCCTGGACGGCCTTGGGGCGGCGGGACAGGCCCATCGCGGTCATGCCGGCGGCGATGGCGCCCGAGGTCACGAGGATCACGTCGATGCCCCGCCGGCGCAGGGCCGCCACCTGGCCGACCAGGTCGCCGATGCGGGCGCGGTCCACCCGGCCGTCCTTCCTGGTGAGGAGACCGGACCCGAGCTTCACGACCCAGCGCTGGCGCATGGGTCGAGCGTGGCGGCGCCCGCCGCGGATGTCGAGCGTGTGCGGTGTTGCCACGCCGCCGCGCGCCGCCAAGGTGTCCCGCATGGCGAAGCCCGGACCCGGCGGCGATGCGCGCGACACCCTCGGTCGCCGCGACACCGCGCTCGACGCCGCCCTGCGCCCCCCGACCTTCGCCGACTTCGCCGGCCAGCGCCGCACCGTCGAGCGGCTGCGCGTGATGGTCGGCGCCGCGCGGCGCGAGTCCCGCGCGCTCGACCACATCCTGCTCCACGGCCCTCCCGGCCTGGGCAAGACCTCGCTCGCCCTCATCCTCGGCGCGGAGATGGGCCGGCCGGTGCGCGTCACCTCCGGCCCCGTCCTCGAGAAGGCGGCCGACCTCGCGGGCCTGCTCACCTCGCTCCAGGACGGGGAGATCCTGTTCGTCGACGAGATCCACCGCATCCCGAAGGTGGTGGAGGAGTTCCTCTACTCCGCGATGGAGGACTTCCGCATCGACATCCTCATCGACCAGGGGCCCAACGCCCGCAGCGTGCGCCTCGACCTCCCGCGCTTCACGCTGGTGGGCGCCACGACCCGCACCGGCCTGCTCACCGCGCCCCTGCGCAGCCGCTTCACGCTGCAGAGCCGCCTCGACCATTACTCCCGCGAGGAGCTCGGCGGCATCGTCCGCCGGGCGGCCGATCTCCTCGGCGTGCGCCTGGGCGAGGGCGGCGCGGACGCCGTCGCGGCCCGCTGCCGCGGCACCCCGCGCGTCGCCAACAACCTGCTCCGATTCGTCCGCGACTACGCCCTCGAGCGCGCCGCGGGCGTGGCCGACGCCGCCACGGTCGCCGCCGCCCTCGAGCTCCTCGAGATCGACCGCCACGGGCTCGACGAGATGGACCACCGCCTGCTGCGCGCCCTCGCCGAGAAGCACCGCGGCGGACCGGTCGGCATCGGCACGCTCGGCATGGCCGTCGGCGAGGACGCCCAGACGCTCGAGGAGGTGCACGAGCCCTTCCTCATCCAGGAGGGCTACCTCGCGCGCACGCCCCAGGGCCGCGTGCTCACGGACCGCGGCTGGTCGCTGGTCGGCCTCGAGCCGCCCGCGCGGCCCGGCGAGCTGTTCGGCGCGTCCTGACGCCGCTCAGTCGTCGGCCAGCCCCGTCGGCATCGCCGAGGCGGGCAGGCGCGCGATGTCGGCGCCGAGCGCGGCGAGCCGGCGCTCGAACGCCTCGTAGCCGCGGTCGAGGTGGTAGAGCCGCTGGACCCAGGTCTCCCCGCGCGCGGCGAGGCCGGCGAGGATCAGGGCGGCCGAGGCGCGGAGGTCGGAGGCCATCACGGGCGCGCCGGACAGCGGCCGGCCGCCCTTGACGATGGCGGTGGCGCCCTCGAGGTCGATCTCCGCGCCCATGCGCTGGAGCTCGGGCACGTGCATGAAGCGCGCCGGGTAGACGCGCTCGGTCACCGTGGTGAGGCCGTCGACCGTGAGCTGCAGGGCGAGCACCTGCGCCTGCAGGTCCGTCGGGAAGCCCGGGAAGGGCTGGGTCGTCACCTCGATGGGCCGGGTGGCCCGGCCGCGCGCGCGCAGCCCGTCGGGGCCGGATTCCAGGGTCACGCCGGCGGCCTCGAGCTTGTCGAGGAAGGCGCCGAGGTGCTGCTCGGGCACGCCGCGCACGAGGACGTCGCCGCCCGTGATCGCGCCGGCCACCAGGTAGGTGCCGGCCTCGATGCGGTCGCCGATGACGGTGTGCTCGCACCCGCGCAGCGCATCCACGCCCTCCACGATGAGGCAGGGGCTGCCGATGCCCGAGATGCGGGCGCCCATGCGGACGAGCATCTGGCAGAGGTCGGTCACCTCCGGCTCGCAGGCCGCGCTGTCGATGCGCGTCGCGCCGGGCGTCAGCACCGCGGCCATCACGAGGTTCGCCGTGCCGAGCACGGTCGAGCCCATGCGGCCGCCGAGGAAGACATAGGAGCCGCGCGCGGACGAGGCGTCGACGTGCAGGTAGCCCGCCTCGTGGCGGATGTCGCAGCCGAGGCGCGCCAGGCCCTTGAGATGGAGGTCGATCGGCCGCGGCCCGATCACGCAGCCGCCGGGCAGGGCGATCTCGCAGCGGCGCAGGCGGCCGACCAGCGCCCCGAGCAGGCAGATGGAGGCGCGCATCTTGCGCACGAGGTCATACGGCGTGCGGTGCCCGACCGTCGCGGCGCGCACGACCAGCGTGCCCGGCTCCGGGCTCGTCACCTCCGCGCCCTGGTGCCGGAGGATGTCCGCCATGTAGCGGACGTCGCTCAGGTCGGGGACGTTGCGCAGGGTCACCGTCTCCGGCGTGAGCAGGCAGGCGGCGAGGATGGGGAGGCAGGCGTTCTTGGAGCCCGCCGCCCTCACCTCGCCGCGCAGCGCGCGGCCTCCGACAATCCGGGCGACCTCGAGCATGTGTCGGGGTCGCCGCCTCAGCCGCGGGGGCCGCGTCCGCCGCGACCACCGCGTCCGCCGCGGTCGCCGCGACCGCCGCGCTGGCCCTGGCCGTTGCGACCGCCGCGATGGTGGCCGCGGTCATCGCCGCGACGGTCCTCGCGGTGGCCGTTGCCCTGGGGGGCGCGGGGCGCGGGCGTGTACTCGGCGCGGCGCGGCACGCCCCAGAGGGTGGCGGCGAGGCGCTTGATGGAGCCCCAGAGCGAGCGCGGGGGCTCGAGGGGGATCACGACGGGCTCGATGTGGATGCGGGCGCGCTCGGGAACGGGCGCGCGGTCGTCGCGGCGGCGCTCGCCGTCGGGCCGGGGGCCGCGGTCGTCGCGCCGGGGACGGAACTCGCCGTCGGGGCGGGGGCCGCGGTCGTCGCGGCGCGGGCGGAAGTCACCCTCGGGGCGGGGGCCGCGGTCCTCGCGGGGGCCGCGGAATTCGCCCTCGGGACGGGGCGCGCGGGGCTCGCGCGGGGCGCGGGGCGCCTGGGCGTCGCCCTTGGCGAGGTCGCCCGACAGCTTCTCGGTGAGGTCGGCGGGGTTGGTCACCGCGCCGATGGCGGGCGCGGGGGCGCCGGCGCCGCCCTTGCCGCCGCCCTGCGGCGTGCCGCGGCGGCCGAAGGACTTCGGAGGCGCGATCTCGCCGGGCTTGGCGGCCGGGGTGCTGTCGCCGCCGATGACGGACATCGGGGGGAGGTCTGCGTGGGCGGACTCAAGCTTGGCGTCGCGAAGGGAGGCGGCGGGGGCGGGAGCGGGCGCGGGGGTTTCGTTGGCGGGGTTTTCCGCCGGGTTCGTGGGTTCGGTCATGGTTCTTGGGTTTTGGGGCCGCGGATGCGGCGGGTTTGCGGCCGGGGGCCGCGGTGGGTTGGGACCGGAAGGCGAGCCTTCTCGGGACGCGGCGGATGCCGCTGACCCCAAGGGGATACCGCCCGCTCCGCCAGCGCAAGAGGAAAGGGCTCAGCGCGCCTCGTCCGTGAAGCGCGTCTCCCGGATCACCGTGATGCGCACGGTCCCAGGCAGGGTCAGCTGCTCCTCGACGGCCTTCCGCAGGCGCCGGGCCAGGTCGGCCGCCCCGGCGTCGTCCACCTGGGTCGGCTGCACGATGACCCGCAGCTCGCGCCCCGCCTGCAGGGCGAAGGCCTCCAGCACGCCGCCGAAGCCCAGGGCGATCGTCTCGAGGCCGCGCTGGCGCCGGATCAGGCCCTCGATGCTCGCCGCGCGGGCGCCGGGACGTGAGCCGCTCATGCTGTCGGCGATCATGACGAGCGGCGCGTAGGGGGATTCGGGCGGCACCTCGCGATGGTGGGCGGCGACGGCGTTGACCACCCGGGGGTCCTCGCCGAGGCGGCGGAGCAGGGAGGCGCCCGCCAGCGCATGGCTGCCCTCGGCCTCGGCCTCGAGCGCCTTGCCGATGTCGTGCAGCAGGCCGGCGCGCTTCGCAGGCACGGGGTCCAGCCCGAGCTCGGCGGCGAGGATGGCGCAGAGGCGCGCGACCTCCACCGAGTGGGCGAGCGTGTTCTGGTTGGCCGAGAGGCGGAAGTGGAGACGCCCGAGGAGGTCCTCGACCGCGGCGTCCATCGGCGGCAGCCCGACCTCGCGGATCGCGGCCTGGCCGAGCTTGCGCACGGAGGCCTCGACCTCGCCGCGCGCCTGGGCGACGCAGGACTCGATGAGCGCGGGCGAGACGCGGCCGTCGGCGACGATCGCCGCCAGCGCGCGCCGCGCGGCCTCGCGGCGCACCGGGTCGAAGCAGGAGACGAGCACGGCGTCGGGCGTCTCGTCGATGAGGAGGGTGGCGCCCGAGAGCTGCTCGAAGGTGCGGATGTTGCGACCCTCGCGCCCGATCAGGCGACCCTTCATCTCCTCGCCGGGGATGGGCACCGTGACGGCGCTGGCCTCCTGGGTCACGAGCGGGGCGAGGCGCTGCATGGCGGCGAGCAGCTTGCGCCGGGCCTCCTCGCCGACCTCCGCCTCGACCGGCTCCACCAGTTCCCGGCGCAGCCGCCTGGCCTCGTCGGCGCACTCGTCGCGGATCGCGTCGATGGCCGCGCGGCGCAGGCCTTCCGGGGGCAGCCCCGACAGGCGCACCGCCTCGAGGCGCACCCGCTCCGCCTCGGCCGCCGCCTTGGCCCGCTCCTCCGCGGCGCGGGCGTGGTCCTGGGCCGCGGCCTCGGCCGCGACCCGCGCCTTGGCGCGCTCCGCCTCGGCCTCCGCCATGGCCTCGGCGGACTCGGCCGCGGCCTCGCGCCGGGCGAGCTCGACCTCCTGCCGGAGCCGGCGCTCGTGGAGCTGGTTGAGGGTCGTCTCCCGCCACTTGGCCATCGCATAGGCGACGATCGCGCCCGTCGAGAAGGCGACGGCGGCGATGATGTTCTGGTCGGTGGAGACGGCCATGGCCTTCCGACCCGCAGGCTTGCGGGGCGGGGAAGGGCGGCAAGCCCCATTTGCCCCGGGCTTGCCCTCGGCGGGGGGCTCCCCATCGTGTCCCCATGGGGCTCCCTGCCCGAACCGTCCTCTCCTGGGTCACGCAGACGCGCGACGGGGTGCTCGCGTTCGCGCGGATCACGGACTGGACCCAGGTCGTGCTCATCGGCCTGCTCTGCGCCACGGGGTATTTCTCCATCGCCTCGGCCGGCGCCCTCCGCGAGTCGACCTACCACCATCAGCAGCTCGTCTTCATCGGGGTCGGCTTCGCGGCCTACTGGGCGCTCGCCCTGACCGATTACCGCGAGCTGCGGCGCTTCGCCCGCTGGATCTACCTCGGCGGCGTCCTGCTGCTCATCCCCGTCTCCCTCGCCGCCGTTCTGGGAAGGGATTTCGGCAGCGTCGTCCGCAGCGTCTACGGCGCCCGCCGATGGATCGACCTCGGCATCTTCTCCATCCAGCCCTCCGAGCTCGCGAAGGTCACCACGCTCGTGCTCCTCGCCGCCTTCCTGGCCCGGAGCCATGTCGGCCGACTGCGCGACAGCTGGGCCGCCCTCATCGGCGCGGCGGGCATCACCGGGGCGCCCTTTGTCTTGATTTTTATCCAGCCCGACCTAGGGTCCTCGTTGATTTTTGCCGCTCTGACCGTCGCCCTCCTCCACACCGCCAATCTCAGCCGTAGGTTCTTCGTCGCGGTCGGGGTCTTCGTCGCCCTCCTGCTCGCCCTGGTCACCGTCGACCTCGCCGCCTACGCCGACCGGGTCCGGGCCCACAGCGCGGCCAACCCGTCGGATCGCAATCCCGCCGCCGCCGTCCGCGGGCAGCACGAGTCCCAGGCCTGGTTCGTCCTCCTCAAGGACTACCAGAGGGAGCGCATCCTCGCCTTCGTGGCCCCCGACGTCGTCGACCCCCGCGGGGTCGGCGTCAGCTGGCAGGTCCGGCAGGCCGTCATCGCGGTCGGCCGCGGCGGGCTGACGGGGCAGGGCTACAACGAGGGCCTCCAGGCCCGGCTCGGCTACCTCCCCGAGGGCGCCGCCCACAACGACTTCGTGTTCTCCGGCTTCGCCGAGGAGTTCGGGCTCGCCGGCTCCCTCGCCTTGCTCGCGGCCTACGCCCTGCTCGTCTGGCGCGTGCTGCGCGCCGGGCTCCGCGCCGCCGACCGCTTCGGCACCTTCCTCGCCGTCGGCGTCGCCACGCTCCTCGTCGCCCACATCGTCGTCAACCTGGCGATGAACCTCAATCTCGCGCCCGTGAAGGGCGTCCCGCTTCCTTTCCTCAGTTACGGAGGCTCCTTCATCCTCAGCTGTTTCCTGCTCCTCGGGTTGGCCCAGAGCGTTCACCGGCACACGCCGGGCGGCGAGGGAGGGGGGGTCCCGGCCACGGCCTGAGGCCACCGCACCCAAATGACCCCCAACGACGGCTCCCACGACGACATCCACGACCACGACCACGGCCCCGACGAGGCCCCGCCCGCGCCGACCCCAGGCGCCATCGACTCGGGCAAGCTCGCCGCCGACGCCGCGTCCCGCCGCAAGGAGCTCCCGCTCCTGCAGCGCATCGTGAAGCACTTCTCCAAGGACCGCGACACCTACCGCGAGCTGGTGATCAACAGCGAGACGCTGGAGAAGCGCGTCGCCCTCCTGCGCAACGGCGTCCTCGAGCGCTTCGAGCTCGAGCACCGCAACGAGAACCGGATGGTCGGCGCCATCTTCAAGGGCAAGGTCCAGAACCTCGAGGGCGGCCTCAAGGCGGCCTTCGTCGACATCGGGCAGCCCAAGAACGCCTTCCTGCACTACTGGGACATGCTCCCCGCGGCCAACGACTCGCAGGTCGAGTTCATCCGCGACAACGAGTCCGCCGAGCAGAAGCGGATGAAGGCCCGCCACCAGGCCAAGGACATCCCGCAGCTCTTCCCCGTCGGCTCCGAGATCGTCATCCAGGTGGTCAAGGACCAGATGGGCACCAAGGGCCCGCGCTCGACGACCAACATCGCGCTGCCCGGGCGCTTCCTCGTCCTGATGCCCTTCAGCGGCGCCTGCGGCGTCTCCCGCAAGATCGAGGACCCGCGCGAGCGCGACCGCCTCAAGGACATCCTCCGCAACCTCACCATCCCCGAGGGCATGGGCGTGATCATCCGCACCGCCGGCGAGGGCAAGCAGGCCCGCTGGTTCGTGCGCGACCTCCACCTCCTGCTCCGCAAGTGGCAGGCGATCGTCGAGAAGATCAACACCCCCTCGTCCAAGCCCGTCCTGCTCCACAAGGAGCCCGGCCTGGTCGAGCGCACGGTGCGCGACTTCCTCACCGAGGAGATCGACCGCATCCTCGTCGACAGCCCGGCCGAGTTCGAGGCCGTCCGCGAGGCCGTGGCCGAGATCTCGCCCCGCTCCCGCTCCCGCGTCGCCCTCTACGAGGACCCCATCCCCGTCTTCGAGCGCTACAACATCGAGCGCCAGATCGAGCAGCTGCTCTCCCGCCGCGTCCCGCTCCCCAGCGGCGGCGAGATCGTCATCGACGAGACCGAGGCGCTGACCTCCATCGACGTCAACACCGGCGGGCACCGCGGCGGCAAGGACAGCGGCAAGGACTACATCGTCGCGGCCAACCTCGAGGCCGTCACCGAGGCGGCCCGCCAGATCCGCCTCCGAAACCTCGGCGGCCTCATCATGATCGACACCATCGACATGAAGAACCCGAAGGACCGCCGGAAGGTCTTCGAGAAGCTCCGCGAGGAGATGGAGTCGGACCGCGCCAAGCACCAGATCCTCCCCATCTCCCAGCTCGGCGTCCTCCAGATGACCCGCCAGCGGCACTCGGAGTCCGCCACCACCACGCTCTACACGCGCTGCCCCTATTGCCAGGGCACCGGCAAGGTGAAGAACGCCCGCACGGTGTCGGTCGAGATCCAGCGCCGCCTGCTCAGCGTCGTCCGCAAGCAGCGCGAGGTCGTGGGCCCCGACCGCGAGCTCGAGCTCAACATCGTCCTGCACCCCCTCAACCTCGACCGCATCGTCCGGGAGGACGGCGAGTTCTTCCGCGACCTCATGCAGTCCTGCAAGGTCCGCCTCGGGACCAAGGCCGACCCCTCGTACCACGTCGAGAACTTCAAGATCCTCGACGGCTCCGGCAAGGAGCTGAGGTGACGGCGCCCCCGGCGGCGCGGCTCAGCGCCGCCGCAGCAGGCGGAGGCCGTTGAGGCACACCAGCACCGTGCTCCCCTCGTGGGCCAGCACGCCCACCGGCAGCGCGACCCCCTCGGCCACCGTCAGGAAGGCCATGATGGCCACGGTGCCCAGGGAAAGGGCCACGTTCTGGAGGATGATGCGGTGGGTCCGGCGGCTGAGGTCGACCGCGTCGACCAGGCGGTCGAGGCGGTCCTCCACGAGGAGCAGGTCGCTCGTCTCCTTGGCGGCGTCGCTGCCGCGCCCGCCCATGGCCACCGCCACGTCCGCCGCCGCCAGCGAGGGCGCGTCGTTCACCCCGTCGCCGACCATCGCGACCACGCGCCCCTCCGAGGAAAGCCGGCGGATGTGCTCCACCTTGTCCCACGGGCGGAGTCCGGAGGCCACCTCGGGCATGCCGATCTCGGCCGCCGCCCGCGCCGCCGCGCCGGACTTGTCGCCCGTCAGCATCAGGCAGCGGATGCCGCGCGCGGCCAGCGCCGCCAGCACGGGCCGGCTCTCCGTGCGCACCTCGTCGCGCAGCCGGATGTGCAGGTGGGTCGAGCCGTCCGACACCCACACCTCGCTGCCGAGGCCGTCGGCCGCCGCCGAGGCGGCGGGCTCGGGCGCCCCCGCGAAGGTCCGCTTGCCCATCCGCCACTCGCGCCCGGCCACCGCGCCGCGCAGGCCCTCGCCCGCGACGCTCTCGAAGCCGCCGACCTCCGCCGCCGACGCGCCCCGGCCCGCGGCCCAGGCCGCGACCGAGCGGGAGAGCGGGTGGGACGACGCGGCGCCGAGCGCCGCCGCCGCCGCGAGCGCCGCGGCCTCGCCCGCGGGCGGCTCGCAGCGGTGGCCGGTGACGGCGGGCTCCCCGCGCGTCAGCGTCCCCGTCTTGTCGAAGCAGATGGCGTCCACGTCCGCCAGGCGCTCGACCGCCGCGCCGCCGCGGAAGAGGACGCCGCGCCGGGCGCCCGCCGCGATGGCCGCGAGCACGGCGGAGGGGATGGAGAGCACGAGCGCGCAGGGGCTCATCACGACGAGCAGGGTCATCGCGCGGTAGAGCGCGCCCTGCTCGGGGATCTCCGCCCGGAAGGGCGCCCCCTGCGAGAGCAGCCAGAGGAGGAAGCCGGCCGAGGCGCCCAGGACGGCGACCGCGTACACGCCGCCCCACTTGTCGATGAGCCGCTGGGAGGGCGCCTTGCGCGACTGGGCCTCGCGGATGAGCCTCAGGGTCCGCTGCACCGCGCTCTCCGCCTCCGGGCGGATCACCCTCGCCAGCACCCGGCCGCCGCCGTTCAGCGTCCCCGCCATGAGCTCCGAGCCCCGCGCCTTCGCCACCGGGTCGGACTCGCCCGTCAGCGTCGACTCGTCGACCTCCGTCGCGCCCTCGGTCACCACCGCGTCCACCGGCACGCGGTCGCCCGGCAGCAGCAGGATGCCGTCGCCCGCGCGCAGGGCGGCGACCTCGACCTCCGAGCCGTCGGCGCGGCGCGCGTGGGTGGGCGCGCCCGCCATCAGCGCGTCGACGGCGCGCCGCGTGCGGTCGAGGGCGAAGTGCTCGATGGCGCCCGCGGCCGAGAACAGGAAGAGGAGCAGCAGGCCCTCGAGCGGCTGCCCGACGGCCCACGCGCCCGCCGCCGCGGCGAGCATGAGCAGGTGCACGTCGACCCGGCGATGATGCGCGAGCGCGTGCCACGCCTCCTCCGCCGCCTCCCACGCGCCGGCGACGCAGCCGATCGCCGCGAGCGCGAGGAAGCCCGCCTCCGCGCCGCCCGCCTCGCGCCACGCGACGGCGCCGAGCCCGAGCGCGCCGCAGATCGCCGACTGCGCGGCGAGCGCCCGCCAGGAGTGGTCGCCGTGCCCATGGTCGTGGTCGTGTGCCATGCGTCCAGCTTGCGCGACGCGCGCCGCGCGGTCAACGCGCGACGCCGCGTGTCATCGCGCGATGGATGCATCGCGACGCGTCGCGCGACATCGCCACGCGCATTTTTGACGGCGCGTAAAAAATGAAAATGGCGCTTGCACCTCGCGCGACAGGCGCTACAAAAAAGTCAACCGCAGTGACGAACCGCGCAGAAAATAACCCCGAAAGCGAAGGCCTCCTCACGGTGTCCCTTCCCGAGGAGCTCCACTCGAGCGTCGTCGCCTACCAGCGGAAATCCGGACTCCCCTCGCTCAGCGAGGCGATCCGCCACGCCCTTCTTCGTTTCGACGGCGCCCGCGATGTCGGTCGCCGTCCCTCACGCCAGGTGTCTTTCCGAGTCGACTCGGAGCTCCGCAAGCGCATCACCCGCCAGTCCAGCAAGGCGGGGGTGAGCATGGGGCGAATCGTGAGGGTGGCGCTGTCCGCGCTGCCCTCTAACCCAACCCCGATCCCAAACCCAAACACACACATGGCCAAGAAGAAGGCTGCCAAGAAGACCGTCGCCAAGAAGAAGACCGCCAAGAAGAAGTAACCCTTCTTCGGCGGGCGTGAAAGCGCCCGTCGGTCCTCTTCGGTGCAAGGATGTCCCACGGGACATCCTTTTCTTTTT
>VFQT010003549.1_pt1 | contig 14070 bp, 21 predicted proteins | sample 3512381 | NCBI WGS metagenome assembly VFQT01 (sample SAMN10412376, study PRJNA504923) | tailings metagenome | isolation source: Relicate 2 Philex TSF3 active mining site | place: Philippines: Tuba, Benguet | collected 2017-08-29 | reverse complement strand
GCGCAGTTCTCGATCCGGCTGGTGGCGTTCACGCCTCGGTCGGTGAGGAGTTCTTCGGCGTAGTCGACCGCGGCGGGTCGCGGGTCGGCAAGGTCGCGCCACACGGTTGCCTTGATCACGACGCGGGTGCCGTCGTCGTGGACGATCTCGCAATGGATCGCACCGTTCGGGTGCGCTTCGTAGAAGCGTTGTACGCGGCTTGCTACGGGTTCGTAGTCCTCAAGGTTGAAGCGGTTCATCCGAGCGGTCCTACCTGGGCTGCGATGTCAGCGGCGCGTTGCCAGTTCTGCGGGAAATGTTCGCGGATGTCGCGCACCTGAATGCACCGTCCGCAGAGGATCGAGTTGTTCAGGTGTTCGCAGACGCATTTACGTCGAATGACGCGGTGGATGAGTGCGCGAAGGACGCGCGCCTGGTCGCCGGAGAGGCCGTCCAAGTCAATACGGCTCGTTGCCGGAAGGTCACCGATGTCGTAGTGGTCACTCATTGCGCACCTCCGTGGCCGGGCCGGTAGCCGTCGGGAACCTTGCCAGACGGGTGCCGATTACCGAACGAAATGCGGATGATGTTGTCGAAGTCCCGCTCGATCTGGGCGTGGGCGGCGCGGCTGCTGCGGCCGATCTCGTCCTGGTGCGTGTCGAGCGGTAGCAGCATGAGTTTTGCGGCGGTTTGGCTGCAACTCAGGGCGGCCATGTCGCGGCCCTCGGCTTCCAGTTCGCTGGACAGGAGCAGAAGTTGGGTGATCATCTCATGCCGGTTCATTGTTTCCCCTTTTGTGGTTGTGGACGTACTCGGCGACCGCGGCGCGGATCATGTCCGAGGTTGTTTTCGCATTGGTTGCGATTGCGATGCGCTTCAGTTCGCGCATGTGGTCGAGCGGGATACGGGCCGCGACGGTGATCATTTCGTCGCTCATCGGCACCACCTGCGGACGGCCTTCTTCGGACTCTTGCATACTGCCTCCTGGGTGTGTGGAAGTTTCTTGAAACAGCCGTGGCCCCACGGGCCGACTGGCCATTGTTTGCGGCCGTTTTCGGTGTGGCCGTACCAGAACGCACGGTCGAGGACGCGGGCCTGTTGACGCCAGGTGAGGCGATGCGCGCGCCGGTTCGGTGTGTCGGCGAACAAGTCCCAGGTGCGCCGGTAAAAGCCGAACGCACCGACGTAGGACCGTGTCGAGTGGTTCGGGTTGTTGCCTGTTTCGCACCGTGCGAGCGCCAGGTACCAGTCCTTCGGAAGCGGGTGGTTCCACGAGGCGTCCGCGGCGGTGGCCGGTGCGGCGAGTGTGAGAGCGGTGGCGATCATGAGTGTTCTACGAAGCATCCTTGGCGCATTTGATCGGCGGCCCCCACGAATGCCAGGACTCGTCGCGTAGTGCGACGCTGACGTGTTCGATCAGGCCTGTGTCCAGGTCGACGAAGATCTGGACGAGGATTCGGTTGTCCGGCGACACTACGGGGAGGTAGCCCCAGGCGTCTGGCTTTCCGATCTCCGGTGTAAATGACGCTGGTTCGCGTCGGTCGGTCGGCATTGTCCGTCTCCTTTTGTCGGCCTCTTGGCAGGCGTGTAAATAATGCCATACGGGAGTGTCAGAGTTGTGCATCCCCCGAGGGCGGGGCCGGAGAGTAGGGAAACGGTACCCTCCGGCCCCTAGCCGGGGCCGTGTCCAAGCAGCACAACCGGCGTCTAAGGGCGCGGAAGGGCGCGCCAGCGTTTTTCGTATTCAGCCGCGGACAGGTTCGCATACGACGAGTGCAACTCGATGTGAATGCCCGAGTAGCGGATCCCGATCGTGCTGGAGGTGTGGGTTTTCCACGCGGCCCGGTCGCATAGCCAGGTGCGGCCGTACTGGCCGTGCATGTAGTCGTTGATCAGGGCGATGCCGAGTTCGTCGGCGTACTTGGCGAACCATGCGCAGGCCTCGAGGGCTTGGGCGCGGCCTTCCTTGGTGGCTGGGTAGCCGAGGTCGAGGGCGAGGGCGGCGGCGTGTTGGGACATGGTGCCGGGCTGGTTGCGCATGTCGCGCCGGACGTAGGTGCCGAGGTTGCTGAATGCCCAGCGTCGGCGTGACAGGCGGGAGCAGGTTTCGACGCCTGCCTTGGGGCCTGCGGCGGGTGTCTTGGCTGGGCGGTACGGCTTCTTAGTCGCCATCGCGGGCCTTGAGGATCGGTTCTACGGGTTTGCCGCTTCGCGCGGCCATGCCGTTGCCGACTGCGTAGCCGACGAGCAGACCGGCCAGGCCGTTGAACGATGCCTGGTCGAGTTTGTCAAGAGCGCGTAACACGGTGATGCAGATCAGCGCAACGAGAGCGATCAGGGCCTTAGGCGGGTTTGCGATGTGCATGGTCAATCCCTTAGTCCATACACGCGAACTGTGCCCGTGTAGGTGGCTGCGTTGCCTTGTGCCAAAATTTGGAAACCATCTGCGGAATAGTTGTCCGTCTGCGAGCCTTGTGCCAAATAAGCGCCGGGATAGGCCGCGTGTCCGGTGAAGCCGGTTCTCGCGGACATCTTCGGTTGATAGATGTACGCGTTGCCGACGAGAAGCGTGGTTGATTGGCCCGCCAAATACCATGCGGTTTGTCCAGTCCCGAACCCGTCAATACCACTGGCACCGCCTGTCGTCGTGACCCATGCCGAACGGTCGTAGTTAGTTTGCTTTGGGGTTCCAGAGGCTCGAAGTTGCAAGCCTGTGTATTGCCCAGTTGTGCTACTCGTCAAACTGTACGTGATGAAGTAGTGAGTAAAGTCGCTGGTAAAGCACCCGTCTATCACGATCGAATTGGCCGCGGAGACTGTTTCCTTGTCAATCAGCCACAGGCCGACTGCGTTCATGTCATTAGCAGTCAGCACCTCGCCGACGTTGAATGTTGGATAGCCCATGGATTACCAGCCTAGTTTGTTGAAATCGAGGTAGCCGTAGATGGTGCTGTCCAGCACCAGGTACGCGAGGAAGTTCACCGACGACAGGTACAACGTGACGCTGGTGGACTCGACGGTTGCGAAGATCTGCGCCCCTGTCACGACGCTCGTGGTCGTGGACCCGCGGAACTTGATCCGCGCGCCGGTGAGGTTGCCTCGGGTCATGGCATTGGTGATGATGTAGTAGTTGTCGTTCACGAGCGCCGAGATCTGCCGCGGTGTCGTTGTGTCGATGTCGAGCGCGGCGTTCCAGAAGTTGCCGAGGTTCGTGGCTTCGGCCGTGTCGAACGAGAACGAGTCCAGGTTGTAGGAGAAGATGCCGGTCCCGACGACGACGTCGGTGGATCCGCGCGGCTTTACCACGACCAGGTCGGCGTAGTTGTCGGCGAGCGATGCGATGCGGTAATCGTTGTAGTTGATCTCGGTGTTGTCGTCGGTGAAATCCCAGTAAACCAAGTTGTTTTGCCAGACGTTGCGGGGATACCAGGAAAGGCTCGTGCCGGTGCAGTCGATCCACGCGGCCTCGGTGTTGACAAGGTTCTGGTACACGTCGAGCGCGTTTTGGCCGGTGACGGTCTGCGCCGACGTTGCGGTGGTGGTGCCTGCCACGGTGGTTTGTGTGAGACCGGCGGCGGTGGCGATCGTCGCGGCTGCGGTGGCGGTGCTGGTGCCGGATGCGATGGTGGTGGTCGGCAGGCTGGCGCGGCCGAGGTACGCGAGCGCGTCTTCCAGTTCGATGACCCAGGTGTCAAGCGCCGACGTTTCGCCGTACTCGATGGTCAGGTTGGCGACACGGAAGTCGTACTCGTTGTATGGGTCGGGTCCGGCTGGTTGCCCTGGATACTGGAAGTTCATCCGCAGGTAGACCGAGTCGCCGATCAGGAGGGTCGGCAGGAGGTCGGGTCGGCGGCCGTACACGGTGGCGGTACCGGCGGTGAGTAGGTCGGTGATCCGTCGACGTCCAAACTGGATCTGCACTTCTTGGACGTTTTGGATCTGCACCGCGCCGGTGGTCTTGAACGCGGTCCAGTAAACGCGGGAGATCTGCGGCGAGGCTGGCATGACTATTGCGCGACGCCGAACGGCAACGGACCGTTCTGCCGGAAATACCTGCGGAGAGTCTCAACCAATGCTTGAGGGTCGCCGCCGTTGACGTTGATCACGACGCCACCGCCGCCCATGCTGCCCATACGGTTCAGCGGAATCACCGCTTCAGGGCCTGCTTCGCCGATCATGGCAAGCGTCGGGCTGGTCACAATGCCACCTGCGGCCATCATCGGGATCGCCGAACCGCGCCCGCCGCTCGAGTCGTCGCCGAGGACCGGCAGGTTCGGGACGCTGAACCCTTTACCGCCGATACCTGGGACCCAGTTCGGGATCGTGAACTTCAACTTGCCGACCGTGGCGTTCCAGATCTGGGCGATCCCATTGAACGCGGCTCGAGCAGCGTTCAGCAGCGCCGTGAACAACGGGATAGTGACGTTCTGGAACCACCAGCGCATCGCGGAGAACACCGTGTCGACGATGTTTCGGAACGCCTCGAAGCGGTGGTACGCCGCGGCGAGTCCAGCGATCAGCGCGGCGATGCCGATCACGATCAGGCTGACAGGGTTGAGCGACATTGCAATGTTGAGAGCGATGACGACCGCGGTGAGGGCTGCGAACCCTGCGACGACGGCTGCGAGCAGGCTTGGGTTGCGACCGGCCCACGCGGCGAACGAGTTCAACAATGGCAGAAGGCGCTCGAGGACTGGCAGGAACGCCGCGCCGATCGACTCCTTGGCTTCGTTGAGGGCGACGGTAAGGCGCTGCATTTTGCCGGCCGTGGTGTCGGCTGCGACCGCGGCTCCGCCTGCGAACGCTTTCTCCAGGTCTAGGGCGAAGTCTGCGCCCTCGAGGGTGACTGCGTTGAGCGCGGCCTGCGCCCTGGTGAGGTTCTCGGTTGCTCGAGCGATCGCCTTCTTGTCGCCGGACTTGACTGCGACCTGGTACTTCTGCTCCGCTGCGGTAAGCGCCCTAGTGGCTTTGGCCATCTCCATCTGCGCCATTGTGTTGGCGCCCATAGGAATCCCGAGGCGCTTGAGAGCGGTGAACTGGCCCTGCTCGGCGCGTACCAGCGCCATCGTGACGGTGTTGAGATCGCGGCCGGTGGACGCAGCAATGTCCTGGGCGATGGTGGTGAGGCGCTGGGCGCGTGTCAGGTCGCCGCTGGCGCGGGCCAGTCTCGCGATCGCAGGCCGGAGGTCGTCGTCGGTGACACCGAAAAGGCGTCCCTGTTCGGCGATGAACTCCTCGGTGGCGGCGACCTGGGCGTCGGTCGCCTTGGTGGCCTGTCGCAACGTGTTGGCAAGTACGGCCTGGGCTTTCTGGTCCTCGAGGGCGGCTTTGGCGGCGTCCATTGCGGCGACGGCCAGACCGCCGAGCGCGGCTGCGGCCGGTAGGGCTGCTTTCTTGAGTGCGAACTGGGCCTTCTTGCCTGCGCCCTCGAGTTGCTTGAACTCGGCGACCGCTTTCTTGACGCCCTTGCCGTCAAACTCGCTAATGATCGGGATCCGCAGCGTCATTGGTTGACCTCTCGTTGTACGCGGTCCATCATGCCACGAACGAGGCGTCCCATCTCGGACGTGATCTGCTCGCGGCGTCGAAATACCGAGGGTCCGAGGATGCGTGTGCGGTTCGGCTCGAGCGGCCCAAGGGACTCACCGAGCCGGTTTTGGGTACGTCGACCGGCCGACTCGAACACGGCCGTGCCTGGGTCGCGTTGCTCGATCGAGATCACCGCGATCGTGTTCCTGGCGGCGTCAACCTTGAGGCGTACACCGCGGCGGGCGCGGTTCACCTCGAACGGAAATAGGCGTCGGCCGCGGTCGGACCAGCGGCGCTCCATGCCGGAGAGCGGGACGCGGACATAGTTGCGTTGCACTTCGGCGATCGCAGGCTGGGCGATCTGGGTGGCCTTTTGGGTGAACTCGCGGCGTAGCCCTGGTTCGATTTTGTTGAGGCTGCGGATCGTGTCGCGTACGCCGATTATTTCGGTTTTAGCGGTGACGCCCACGTTTCGCCTCCTTGGCTCGAGTGTTGATGACGTCGACCACGGTAGCGAGTTCTCGCATCTCGAACGGGATCTGCGGCGGCCAGAATCCCGTCTCGACCAGCACCTCGACTAACTGTCGTGTCCAGGTGCCGGTTCGGTAGGGAAAGGCTCGTCAGTCTCCGCGACCTCGATGTTGGTCAGGCTTTTGATGTAATCGTCGAACACGATCGGCACGACAATGTCGTGGGCCTTGGAGGATTCGTACGCCAGGAACGCGAGGTCCTCGATGCCGATGCCTTGGGCGAGGTCGGACGCCTTGCGCTTGTATTTACGCTCCCAGGCGACGACCGCGAACAGGTTTGTGCGGACGCGCTGGGTGGTGCCGTCGTGGAATGACAGGTCGAGTGTGAGTTGCATGTTTCCCTCTGCTGGTTAGGACCCGATCACGGGTTCGTTGTGTCGACCGTGAACGCGCCGCCCTGGAACGTAATGTCGATGGTTGACAACTCGCCGAGCGATGCGTTCAGCACCGGCAGCGTCTCCAGGTAGGCGCCGGTCAGGATGAACCCAGGGTTCGTCGCGGAGTCGACCGCCGAGGTCGGCTGGACGCGGACCGTGGTGGCGGTGCCGACCAGGGTGGAAAGCGTCGCGTAGGTCTCGGTCGCCGCGTACGACATGTAGAGCGTCAGCGTGAGTTCGTGGTTGCCGAGGCCCTTGGTGTAGGTGCGCTCGGTCTGCCCGAACGCGGTGTCCTCGAGTGCTTCGTACACGACGTTCAGGGTCGCGGCGCTGCACATGTCTTGCAGGTCCACCGAGTTGATCGTCACCTTCGGGTTCGAGAGGTAGGTCGCGGCTGCCATGTCTAGTTCTCCTCGCTGGCGGGCTTGGTCTTGCCCTTAGTTTTAGCAGGTTTATCGTCCTCTTGCGGGTGATCCTCGGCGGGGACAATAAAGCCGCCCTCGAGCAGTACGCCAAGGTTGACCCAGACCTCCGGCTCGTAGATCTCGCCAGGTGTCCCGACGCGCGGGGAAACGATGCGGTACTTCATTGTTCTTGGGCCTCCATGTCGAGGTTGATCAGGTATGCGGGTGCTTCGGTGCCGCCGATCTCGACCATCCCAGGCCTGCCCGACAAGACGCCGATCTTGAGCGCCATAAGCGCGGCCGCGATCTGCATGCCGCGGCGCAATGCCGAGAGGTTGCCCTGCGGCGGAAGAACGATCTGGATCTCGAACGACAACTTGGTCACGTTGAAGTTGAACGCCTGGAACGACGGTGCCTGGATCAAGACGTAGCCGTTGGCGAACCCTGCCGCGTTCTGCGGGTTGTCGATCACCGGCAAACCGGACACGGTTTGCAACGAGGCTTTCACCTTGTCAAACGCGACGTTGAACTGGTCGGTGTAGGCCATCAGGCCACCTGCGGACGGTTGACCCCGAGCAACTGCATGATCATCGGCGTAATACCTGGCGGCGGGGCCATGCCCATACCGTCGTAGTTGGCGAGCGAGTTGTACGCGCCGCGCTGCCGGAAGTACGCCGCGGCGACCATGATCGTGCCGAGGGTGACGTCGCCTCCTGGGCTGACGTTCAACTCGTCGGTCAAATACCCCGCTTCGAGGCGACGCCTGTAGGCGAACTGATTCGCAGCCGACACGCACTTTGTGAGGTAGCCGGTGTCGTCGGCCGCGGTGAACGTGACGCCGAGGTATTGGCTGACGTCGTTGTTGTTGACCCAACTGCAGACAGGGTTCCACTCGAGCGTCCCGTAGGGGTCGACCGCGTAGTAGGTGACGTCGGCCCCTGGGTTCTGGTACATGACCTGATTTGGGATCGGGTTCGTGTAGTTGAACATCCACTCGCCGTTGTCGGCGACGCCCATGAACTCGTACTGGGGGAACGCGACCGCGATGGTGCCGGAGTCGTTGAAGCCGTTGCCGACTCCTGCGATCTCGACTTCTTGCTCGGGTGCTGCGTCGATGTTTACGAGCAGTTGGACGACCGCGTAGTCATCCAGGCGCATGGCCCGAATGACGTACGCGATCTCCGACATGTTCGGCTCCCTTGAAGGTTAGATAACGATGATCGACTGCACCTGGGTGCTGTCGGCGATGAAGGTGGCGACGTAGCCGTAGTACGAGAACTGACGTCCGAGGGTGCTGGGAACCTCGACCGACATGAGGCCGCGGATCTGCTCGTAGAACTCGATCGCCGAACCGCGCGCCACGACCATCGTGCCAGCCGCGAAGTTGCGATCCGCGACGAGGTTGAGGCCGAACGGGTTGAACGTGTTGGCGACGGTGACGTTGGCGCTGCCCATTGCGTTGACGCCCATGAGGCCGGCGGCACCGGCGTACGGGAACACCGGCCGCTTGTCAGCGTCGAGCTGTGCGCCGAGCGCCTGCCACACGCCAGGAGCGACGAAGATGTGGTCCGGCAGGAAGTTCGTCGCCAACAGGATGTTGTACGCGCTGGTGTAGATCGCCGAGATCAGCGACGACGGGTCGTTCGCGGTCACCGACCAGGTGGCGCCTGACGCGGTGGCGCCTGCCGTGATGGCATCGGCGGCGACGTTGTCCGACGCGAGCAAGTACTGTCCGGCGAGATCCTGAAGAATGATCTGCATCGCGGCGGGCGACGTGAAGTCGATGTCCTGCGCCGAGAGGGTGACCTGTCCCGCGAGGGTGGTCTTGCTGACGACGTTGGAGGCGATCACCGGAGTCGTGGCCGACACTCCCGAGAGTTCGGGCGACTGCGCTGCGACGCTCGGGTGCGTTGTCCAGGTCGGACGGATGAACGTCTTGGAGTTGCCGCCGTCCGGCATGGCGCGGGTTCCGACCGCGGCCACCACGGGGCGGATGTAGTTCAGGTCGTCGAACACGGGTCCGAGAACCGGCACCGGCAAGAGGCCAGGAGTGTCGGTGGTGAGGACGTCACCAGCGGCGGCCTCGAGTGCGCTCTGCTTGTTCAGCATGTATTCGCGCGCGGCAGCGGCGACGTTCTGGAACGTGACACCGCCGATGTGCATCGCGGCGAGGTATTCGCCAGGAGTCGGAAGGTCGAACTTGCGCTTGGGCTGGGCCGGAAGCGGTGATGTAGGAATGGCGGCGGCCTCGACGACCTCTGCCTGTGCGGGTGTTGCTTCCACTTCGGTCTCCTCCGTGGGTTCTTGGGTTGGCTGGGTGTCGGGATCTGGTGTCGCGGCCGAGGCCGCTACGTCGGTGATGGTAGCACCGGCGAACGCTGGTATGGGGACAAGTGACAACTCGAGCCACTCACCGCGGGAAACGATCATCCGGCCCTCGTCGTCGTACTCGAACTTGATCGGGTTGACACCGACCGAAACGTCCATGACGCCGTCGGCTGCCAGGACTAGGGCCTCATCGCCGAGGGTGGTGCGGGAGATCTTCATGGAGGCGATCATCTCGGTGCCGGTGTCGACGCGCTCGGCGACAATCCCGACGGGCTTGGAGGCGTCGTGGTACATGAACACGCGCGGCGCCTTGCCGTCGACGGGGAGGGATCCTGGCAGGAATGACACCTCGGTGCCGTCCGACACGGTGGCGAACGTGTTCCATGGGACTGCGATCGCGGTGATCTCGCGGCGGCCTGCAGCCTTGGCGGAGATCTGGATCTGGTCGCTGGTAAAGCGGAGAGCGTGTGCGGTCATGGTGTCAGTATGCCTCATTTCGCGGTCTTGTTCGGCGATGTTGAGCGCGGCGAGTTGCCGTTCGGCTGCTTCGCGGGTCCGGTGGCAGCCCTCGACCTCGCCGTCGTCGTCCTTGACCACCGCGTAGCCGGAGCAGGCTGGGTTCTGGTCGTCAATGTGCCACGGCATTAGCCGATCGACTCCTGAGTGTTTTCTTCCACGTCGACCATCTCGCGGGACATGTTCGCGTCGTCGATCTCGCCGAGGTACTCGTCCGTGTCAAACATGACGTAGGTGCCGTTCGGGAGGACGTTGTTGGCCGACAAGGTGCTGGTGATGCACTCGGCATAGAGTTTCGTGCCGTAAAGCCAGAGGTCCCAGCGGGACTCCTGGGAGTTTGTGTAGGCGTAGGAGCCGGTCGGGACGCCCAGCAGGTAGGGCGGGATGTTGCAGATCTGGGCCATCTGGAGCGCCGAAAACTGCGCCGACTCGATCAGGAGCATTTTGTCCGGTGTTGCGGTTGTCGCCTCGTACGTCAGGAACTCGTTCAGCGCGGCCGTCTGGTTCGCCTGTCGGGCTGCGTTGAACGCCGCGGACAGGTCCGCTAGTTCCTGGGCCGAGAGCGGTTCGCCGCCGACCTGGCGCAGGATGCCCGACGGGATCGACGTCTGCGCGTTGCGAAGCCTGGAGTCCTCGATGCGCAGCGCGGTGAGGATCGCCTGCTCGCTGGAGTAGATCACGCCCTGGGTCGGGCTGATGAACTGGACGACGTCGTGCGGGTCGATCGCGCCACCGTTGAAGAAGATGTCGCTGGACGGTGCGAACCAGACCGGACCCTCCTGGTCGGAGGTTGTGATCGAGCCGGTCGGGAGGCGCGTAAATGATGCAGGGAACCCGTCCTGGGTGCGGGACGTAATGTACCAGAACGCACGACCGAAGAAGAACAGGTCGTCGAACGTCCAGGCCATGAGGGTCTCGTACGGGATCGACGGATCCGGCCGGCGCAGCCAGGAGCGCGGCGCCAGATCCTCGTCCTCCATCTCGCGGGTCTGGTCGTTCCAACGTTCGCGGTACATCTTCAGCGGCATCGCCGAGATGACGGCCGCGTGAAGATCTCGAGCGCGGGAGATCGCCGGTATCTGCATCGCCCTGTTACGGGCTTCGCCTTCCTGGTAGGTGTAATACTGGCCGATCATCGACGGAGTGCGCTGCTGCTTGTCGTAGACACCGCCACCGACCGCCGCGGCGGTTTTGCGCGGCTCGGCCGCCGGTGAGATCTGCGCCTTGTTTTCGCGTCGTGTGAACAATGCCATTGTGGTCTCCGATCATGGCCGCCGCCCCCGACAGGCGGCGGACACTTGCTCGGAGCGTACTACCGCGACACGACGAGTATGGGCTTCTGGCGGGACACCGGCTTCGATACCAGGGCGATCGCCCAGATCGCGCACCGCGCCATCTCGATAGGGCCAGGAGACTTCTGCGATGACACAACCAGCCCTTGCGCGGTTTTCACCGCGACCGCTCGAGCGAAGTGTTCAGTCAACACCTGGGACGCTCGATGCACAACCCGACCCTCGGTGATCATTGCTTTTACCAGGGCGGTGTATCGGAGAAGTTCGCCGTAGCCGACAAGTACGTGGCGACGCTGGAGGCCTGGTGGCAGGTGGATCTCGAGCGACGGTGTCACGGCCAGGGTGATGGTTTTGTCGCTGGCCATGATCGCCTCGATCTGGACCCACATTTCGTCCTCCGAATCGGCGGTAAACGCGGCCTCGACGACGACGTGTTCGGAGTTCATCGCGGCGCGAACCCCGACATAGCGGGATTCGTCCAGGCTCGAGTCGACTGCGAGGATCCCTCCGGCTGGTAGGGCGGCGTCGCTGACGGTCGCCTCCCAGACCCCTGCGTCAAGCATGGCGCCGCGGGCGGTGATCCATTGGTTGAGATGGGCGCGCCGGAACGACTCACGGGTGGATGCCGACCGGAGCGCCTTCAGGTCGATCGTGCGACCGAGCGCTGGGTTCGCGTACCCCCAATACAACTCGCCGTCGCAGGCCGGTGGCATCGACCATTCCGCCAGGTACAGGTCGGTCGGCTGGCCCGCGTCGATCTCGGCCAGGGCGCGTTCCCTCATGGCGATCATTGCGGTGCTGGACGTGTCCCCAGCGGTGGAGAAATGCAGCATGATGCTTGAGCGGCGCGCGATCTGCGACGGCCGGAGCGCCGTGTCCAACGTCTCGCTCGAAATGTCCCACGTTTCGTCCACCACGATCAGGTCGTACGACCCGCCGTGCAGGTTCGGCGACGCGGCGCGCACCTCCCACGACGACGTCCCCAACATGATTTTTTTCCGGCCGACCGCGTACGTTGCCTTCGCCCCGAACCGCTCTACCAGGATCTCAGCAAGGCCGTTGTTGAAGATCGCCTCCGCACGGTCCAACCGGTTGGCCACCGAGAGGACCTGCTGCGACTGGCCGCGCAACTCGGCGAACTCCGTCAACCACCAGCCGATAATCGCCGACAGGAGAACTGACTTGCCCTGTTGGCGCGCCGTCGACGCCATCGCCTCGGTCCACACCAAGCCAAACGGATCGTCGCGGCCATCGTCGCCAACCTGGCATTGCAACATGCCTTCCGCGGCTCGAACCTGCCATGGCATCAACTCAACATCCATGTGCCGAGACGCCCACGCAGCCACCGCGGTGCCGAACGTCCCAGCCCCCAACCACGGTGTTTCCAGTCTCGGCTCCTCCCGACCGATCGGGACCAGTTCGCCGTCATTCCCGACGATCGCGGCCGGTTCCGGCTGGTTCTTCGCAGATAAGACCGATCGAGGGGACGGGGTCTTGGTGTCGACTGCAAAAAAACCGTTTTGTTTCGGTCGGCGGGCGAGGGTGGCGGCTTGGTTGCGGGCTTGGTAGCGGGCGCCGCGGCGACTGTTGCAGGGTTTACACGCGGCGACGTATCCGTCTGCGATGGTGCCGCCTTGGGCTTGTTCGACGAGGTGGTCGAGTTCGGTGGCGGGTCTGCGTTGGCACCAATGGCATAGGGGTGCGTCCTTGAGTAGTTCGGCTCGTGCTTGTTTGTAGGCCTGGCTGTTGGATTCGCGTTTTCCCATGTTTGGAGCGTAGTGGGTTGGTTCTGCCGCGGCCTTCGGCCTTGGCCTACCGCGGCCGCTGCGCGGCCTTGCTACCTGTTGTCGAGTTGGGCGTGTGGTGCCTTCCCCCCGCATTTTAGGACTGTCGTCCTCGGCTGCCGTTCTCCGTGGCGGGGACCTTCACCGTTCGCGTTTATGTCGTTCGTACGCTGCTCCCACCGGCGCCCCCATTTCGAGGGCATGGCAGGTCTACCCGCGTTACCGCGACCTCTACCCGCGGCCGTGCAACTGGCCGAGGTGCTTGCGTGTGTGGGTTGTTAGTCGGTGCCGCGCACGAAGCAGCAGCGGTTCGAGAGTTGGAGCGGGATGCCGATCATGTCGCACGGGTGTAACTCGTGGGGATACAGGACCGGCATGTTTTTGTAGACCTTGGTGCCGTGGGTGCGGATCTCGTCCGCGGTGGCCCAGCCCTCGAGGATTACCTGGTTGTTGTTGACGCGGGTGAGGATGATTTTCTGGTGCGGGAGGTCGTTCGGTTTGGCGAACACGCCGTAGCCCTTGACTGCGACGGTTCGTACCTCGAGCGGGCCTGCGTCCTTGCATTGCCCGATACCGCGCTCGACATAGCCGGAGAACTCCTGGGCGTAGGCGATGCAGACGGCCATCTCGGCGATCGCGGCCTGGATGTTTGACTCCCAGAGGCGTGGGTTGTGGCCAAGGGACTCAGACCAGGAGCGTTTATTCGTGATGTAGAGCAACTGACGTCGGGTGCCTGCCATCGCGGCTTCCTCGAGTTCGGCCGGTGTCAACGTCACGAGGACTTTCATTAGTTGTACCGCTTGCCTTGGCCGTATTGGGTGCCGTCGCGGTAGCCGCGGATGTAGACGAGCAGCGTGTACGGGATCAGGACCGCGAACACGGTCAACAGGTCGCGGACCATTAGAACGGTTCCTCGTCGTTGTAGGTGGACGCGGTGCGGAGTTCTTGATCTTCGCGCGGCGTCAGCGCGTCGCCCTTGGCGGGTCCGGCGTTTTCTTCGGCAATGAGGCGCTCGATCTCGGCGCTGGCCTGCTGCTTCGTGAACCCTTCCAGACCAGCCGGTGGTGGTGTGCCGCGTTTCTTGTGCTTGGCGCGGATCATGCCGATCTGCTTGTCGGAGGCCTTGTTAGCGGGTCGCTCGATGGTGACGTCGCCCTGGCGGATCGTTTCGCGGCGCTCCACCTTCGCCATTTCTTCGCGGCTGGGTTTCTTGGTCCAGTCGGACGGGCCGAGGCCGTGCGCGGCGATCGAGATCGCGCGGCCGGTGGCGCTGGTGGCGCAGTTCTCGATCCGGCTGGTGGCGTTCACGCCTCGGTCGGTGAGGAGTTCTT
>VFQT010003548.1_pt1 | contig 14073 bp, 20 predicted proteins | sample 3512381 | NCBI WGS metagenome assembly VFQT01 (sample SAMN10412376, study PRJNA504923) | tailings metagenome | isolation source: Relicate 2 Philex TSF3 active mining site | place: Philippines: Tuba, Benguet | collected 2017-08-29 | reverse complement strand
AAGACCGTTGGACGTAAAGCTGCCGGTCAGCCCCCATCGGATCTGCATGGGCTCGATGACCTTATGGAGCGCCTTAAACCGTTTGCCTGACGGGTTCTTGAGCCGCGTCAGCTCATCGAACACGACCGCATCGAAGTTGAGCTTCTGTTCCGCGAGCCATAGCAGGTTGTCGTAGTTGGTCACGACCACTGGCGCGCCTGAGGCCAGCGCTCGCGCCCGTTGCGCGGGCGAGCCGACGGCCACTGCGATCTCAAGACCTGGCGCCCAGAGCGCGGCTTCTGTCGGCCAGACCGACTGCGCGACCCGCAGCGGCGCGAGCACAAGAAAGCGCTTGGCGTGGCGCTCGTCCAGCATCGCCTTCATGGCCGTAAGCGCGGTCGCGGTCTTGCCCGCACCGACCCACGCGAGAATCATCGCGCGGTCGTTGGCGAACAAGAAGTCTGCGGCCTCGTCTTGGTAGGGTCTGAGCTTCATTTGTACAACGGTATCCAGTTGGGTGTTGCTTCAAACCGTACGCGCCCGCTCAACGGGTGATACCAAAGCGTGGGCTTTTCAGCCTGCTCGATGGCTGCGCGAAGGACGGCAGCGGCATCAGATGCGACCTTATGCGGATACATGGTTACTATTGGGCCTCCTTCTTTCGGCTTTCTTACCTGAATTCTAGTTTCAGGATTCTCATACTGAGCTAATGTCTCTAGCGCCTCTAATGCTTGCTTCATCGCCTCAACGCTCATGTGTTCTTCTCCTTTAGCTTTGCTTCGATGGCGCGGGCAAGTTCGTACCGTGCAAATCGGCTCACAAGCGCATTCATCTCGTCATCCGTCAGACTCTTCCATTGGCGCGGTGCGGTGTAGAGGGGCTTGTATGTCCAGCCCTCAAGCAACTTACCATCCGGGTTTACGTACCAAATGTCATCCTCATCCCCGACAGCGTTAAACGTCATCCACGCCACCGGCTCCTGCGCCTGCTCGATTGCAGCGCGGAGGGCTTCTCGCTCGACCCGATACGCATCATCGTTTCCTACCTGTGCTTCATGTTCAAGCGCATCCAGCGCCAACTTCATCGCGTCAAGGCTCATCGCTTCCCCCATACCTTCCGCAGCGTCAGCCCGTCCATAAACGCACGCTTAAACCGCGTCTCTGGTGCGAATGCGACATGGCCAGTAAGAATGCCAACGGCCCAGCCGATGAAAAAGACTTCTGTCATTTCTCACCTCTGGTTTTAGCGATGTCAGCGCGGAGGAGGCTAAACGCTTCGTGCCAGCGTTGTTGAATAGGACATGGGCTGAAAAAATCGTGCTGATCTTTCTTGCTGTGATGGGCTACGGTACAAATCAAATCAGCGGCAATCAACCCCATAACTTTTTCCGCCTGCCGCATTGCTTTGATGCTCATTTCTCACCTCGTGCTTTCGCAACAACTTCTCTGGCTGCAGCCACTACATCATCCGGTGCAAGCGTCTGCCAGCCGAGCATGTCTTCCAGCGTTTCCAGAAGATCAGGCGCGGCTGCGGCGAGAGTCCAGTCCTCCTGCGTAACCGGGCCTTGCAGATCCCAGTCACCACCACCAACGTAGACCATCTTCCACGGCCCCGGCGTATACCTCATGCCTCCCCCTTCAGCACTTTGGCTGCGTACAGATAGTGATTGTGCTGACCCCCAGACCGCTCGTGCAGACGCTCCAGTATCAGCACGCACTGCTCACGCTCGGCCTTAACTGCCTCACGCACCGCGACACAAGCAGGACGCTGGCACTCAGCATGGCAGGTGTGGATGCTGTCGTAATACAGGTGTTGTTTGATGAGTTTGGCGAAGCGTTCAAGGAATGCAACGTCTTTCCCTGGTGTTTCGGAGAGTTCTGGAAACGCTCCTGCCTCTTGAGCCATGCGGATGATGTCGTCTCGGTTCATTCCGTCATCTCCTTGATAAGATCGTCCACATCTTCCTTCGACCAGACGATTGAAATGTTTTGTTGCAGCCTCACCATCTCGGCGGCAAAGATGTTCTGCAAGGTCGACAGGCGACCGCCGTCTTTCTTCACCTCAACAAACCACACCACGCCTTGCGGCAGCACCACCAGCCTGTCCGCCACGCCACGGTTCGAGGGTGAGACAAACTTGTAGGCCACGCCACCGATCTCCTTGACCCGGCGCACCAGATACCTCTCAATATCGCGCTCAAGCATTTCGTATCTCCCAACGTACACGGGCGACATGCCCTGATCCAATATCTTGCCTTGGCCTTGACGGCGCATCCCATCCCGCGCGAGGCGGCAACTGTTTATCGCGTACCCAACCAGCTGCACGAAGACTTGCGCCCGTTTCGCCGTCTTGCGTATATGTAATGGCGCGCTTGTAGCCCATTGCTTTAGCCGCCCGCCAGACCGCGCCATACAACATTGAGTTAGCGTTAGGCGTCCCGTCAGTGCATGTGCGTGTTACTTCAATAGTTCGCCCGTCGTCCAACATGCGCGCCACAGGACGCCCCGCGCAAGCCACGCCGACGAGCGTACCGTCACGCATCAACCCCACGCTAAACTTGTGCCCCACTGGCGGCTTGTTGTGCCGGTGATGTGCGGCAACAAAATCGCGCGCTGTTTTTAGAGTCACAGGAACGATCTCCAAAATTTTTCATCTCCCGAGATGTTTCAAAGTTTAAGCTGTTGCAAACTTCAAAGCAAGTGTGTACCATCTGGTTTCGCAAGTCAACTACAGGAGATTTCAATGCACTCAAAAATCGTCGGCGGCTCGACCGCAGAGCGTGTGATGAACTGCCCAGGCAGCGTGGCGCTGGCCGCGCAGATGCCGCCGCAGGAAGAGAACGAGGCCATGCGCGAAGGCACGCGCCGGCATGAGCTGATCGCAGAGATACTTAATGAGAAGATCGACAGCCGGTCGATCGACGACGAGAAGGTGCTGGACGCGCTCGATCTGTTCGACACCAAGTTTGACCCGACCAGCAGCGCGTTGTTTGACGTCGAGTACCGCGTATCGTTTCCGTGGGACGCTAGCATCTTTGGCACCGCTGACGTCATCGGCGCGCTCGACAAAAACACGGCGTTCGTGATGGACTTCAAGTTCGGCGACAACTATCAGGTCGACGCCGACCGCAACCCGCAACTGATGTTCTACGCCGCTGCCGCCTATGAGAGTCGCCATTGGGCGTTTGAAGATCGCGAGTATGTTGAGCTTGTCATCATCCAGCCGCCGTTCATCCGGCGTGGTCGTGTGACGATTGATGATCTGATCGTCTTTAGTGCGAATCTGGAGCGTGCGGTCAAGACTTCACAAACACCTGACGCGCCAATCGTCGAAGGCAGCCACTGCCGCTTCTGCCCGGCCAAAGCAATCTGCCCGCAGAAGACTGGTGCTGCCGAGCGCGCGATCGTAACCGCAATCGCCAGCATCGGCCCCGACACCATCGGTCACTACATGGACGTGGCGCAAAACCTTGAGGACTGGGCCTCAGACGTGCGCAAACTCACTCAGAAGGCGCTCGAGGCTGGCGTGCCGGTGAAGGGCTGGAAGCTTGTAAACAAGCGCGCCCAGCGGTCGTGGGCCGATGACAAGGCAGCGCTTAAGGCGTTGCAGGCGCTCGCGCCAGACGTGACGTTTACCGAAGTCGTGTCGCCCGCGCAGGCCGAGAAGGCGCTCAAGGCGAAAAAGCTCAAGTTACCCGACGGGCTGACCGTCGCGGTATCATCCGGGTTGACCATTGCGGAGGAGGCCGACAGCCGACCCGCAGCGGTCACAATCGGGACGACGCTCGTGTCGGCCCTTTCTAAACTAGCCTAAAGGTGAAAATGATGTCCAATCTCGTGAAGTTTGCTCAAGCAGGTCTTCCTTCCGTTCAAACCCTCTCGACCGCGCTGCGGTCATTGGAAAGCGTCGCGCCCGCGCAGTCTGCCATTCTTAAAATGGACAAGACCGGCCACTGGGTGTTTGGCGCGGACCAGACTGAGGCAGAAGACGACAGCCGCTGGGCGGTCAACCCCTTCTCGTTTGTCCACGGCTATATCGCGTGGGGAGATGGAGAGGTGCTGGCCGAAAAGATGGCCTCCGTCACCCAACCGCTACCGGAACTCGACGCTGCCCCTCCGGGAGCGAAGAAGGGCTGGGAGCAGCAGGTCGGCCTGATGCTGAAGTGTCTCACTGGCGAAGACGAAGGTCTGGAGTGCCGGTACACCACGACGTCAGTCGGCGGCAAGCGTGCGGTGCAGGAACTGGCGGTTGCCATCGCCACGCAGGTCGAGAAAGACCCGACCAAGCCGGTGCCAATCGTCACGTTGGGCAAGGACCATTACCAGCACAAGAGCTATGGCCGCATCTACACGCCGGTCTTCAGGGTCGTCGAGTGGGTGTCGATGGACGGCGAAGCTGACAAAGCAGAAGAACCTGCCGCTGCTGAGAACGCTGAAGGCCCGCGTCGTCGCCGCCGCGCGGCCTGATGGTGACGCCCAGCCGGCGGTGGCGTGAAACACCGGCTGCAGGCGCGAGCTACTGTGCAGTGTCTCCTCCGCTCGTGAGCTTGTTGACAGCCCGGAAAGACGGGCAATCTAATCCACTACAGTAGAGTAAACGAATGATTGCCTGGTGTGATTTTGAATCTGCGAGCGCTTGCGATCTGAAGGCGCGGGGTGCGTATGTATACGCGCAAGACCCAAGCACGCGAGTGCTGTGCATGGCGTGGGCGTTTGATGACGCCGACGTTGAATTGTGGACGCCGGATCAGCCGTTTCCGCAAGTTCTCAAGGATGCGATCGCGGAAGGCGTGCAGATACGCGCGTTCAACGCCGCTTTTGAACGGCTGTTATTCTGGTATGTCATTTGTCCTGATTTTGACGTACCTGAGCCGCGTTTAGAGCAGTTCTATTGCACCGCAGCACAGGCCCGGTCTAACTGCGCGCCTGGCTCGCTTGAGGACGTGGGCCGGTTTGCGGGTGCGAGCATGAAGAAAGACCGCAAAGGCGCGCAGCTTGTGCGCAAATGTTGCCTGCCGCCGTTCAAGCACACGCCGCAGGACTTGCTCGATTTGTTCGATTACTGCGCCCAGGATGTGCGCGCGATGCGGGCTGTATCGAAGGGCATGCGCGACCTGTCAGCCGATGAGCTGGCCGACTACCATGTGAACGAGCGCATCAACGACCGAGGCGTGCTGGTCGATGTTGATTTGTGTCACGCGGCGATGCGATACAGCGAGGCCGAGCGCGTCGAGATTGAAGCGCGCGTCGTGGAGTTGACCGAGGGCATGGTCACGAGCGTGCGCTCGCCTAAGATGCGTGCGTGGGTGCTGGACCGGCTGGGGCCGGAGGCCCGCAAGCTCGCTCGGTCTAAGGACCGAGACAGTATTGACAAGACCGTGCGGGCGAACCTGTTGGCGCTCGCAGAGGAAAACCCAGATGAGATACCGCCCGCTGTTGCCGAGGTCATCCAATGCGCCGACGATTTATGGGCAAGCTCGACTGCGAAGTTTAGCCGCCTCGCGGCGCTGGCTGATGACGAAGATTCGAGAATCCGAGGTGCGTTTGTTTTTGCTGGAGGCGCGGCGACAGGTCGAGCTAGCTCATATGGCGCACAGGTCCACAACTTCCCTCGGAAAGCCGCCAAAAAACCCGCTGATCTTAGACACGCCCTCGTTCGAGGCCACAGCGTCGTTCCAGCCTACGGATCAAGGGTTACCGACGTCCTGAAGTCTATGCTTCGCCCTTCGCTCATCCCAGCGGAGGGCAAGTCATTTGTCGTGGCCGACTGGTCGGCTATCGAGGGCCGCGTCAACCCGTGGCTGGCCGCCTCGCCTGCTGGCGAGAAAAAACTCGACATCTTCCGCGAGCGCCTCGACCCGTACAAGGTCAACGCTGCTGCGACCTACGGCGTCCAATATCTGGACGTCACCGATGAGCAGCGCCAGGTCGGCAAAGTTCAGGAGTTAGCGCTCGGGTTTGGTGGGTCGATTGGCGCGTTTAGCGCGATGGGCCGCGTTTACGGCGTGCGCTTTGATGAGCCGCAGGCGCGGCGGATCGTTGACGCCTGGCGGCGGGCGAACCCGTGGGCGGTGACCTTCTGGCAGGAACTTGAGAACGCTTACATGTCCGCGATGCGTCATAAAGGGCACGAGTTCAGCGCTGGGCGCATCACCTATCTTTATGACGGTCAGCACCTTTGGTACATGCTGCCGAGCGGGCGCGTGCTCTGCTACCCGTTTGCGCGGTTTGAGGGCGAACACTTGACCTATTGCAAAGCCGCGTGGAAGCCGGCGGCGGATGCGACCGAGTGGCCGCGAGCGCGCTTGTGGTCTGGCCTTGCGTGCGAGAACGTGACGCAGGCCGCTGCCCATGACATCCTGCGCGGGGCGTTGCGGCAGCTTGATGACGTGGTGCTGCACGTCCATGACGAGATCGTGATCGAGACAGACGAGCCGGACCGCGCGAAGGCTGAGCTTGAGCGTATGATGACGACCCCACCAGCGTGGGCCGAGGGGCTGCCGTTGGCCGTCGAGGCCAAGATCATGCAGCGATATGGGAAATGAAAACGCCCGCTGGCAGGCGGGCGCTAAAACCGGAGAGAACATGAACTTTGTCGATTATATCGTATCACTCGCGCCCGAGGGCGAAACTGTACTATTTGTGCGACAGAAGCCGCGCCGTAACGCGAACGGCGAGCTGCAATTCCACGCCGACGGGGCGTTGAAGGCGTCCTGGCCCGCTTACCTGCCCGAGCGGGCGAACCTGCAGGCCGAGGGCGCGGCTTGGTACGGTAATACCGGCTGTTTTATTGTCGATCGGTTCATCGACGGTAAGGTCACGGCGTCGGCTGCAGCGTGCGATTTTGTGGTCTGCATGGTGTTGGATGACGTCGGGACCGATAAAGCCCCCAAGGCGTCGCCTGTGCCGCCGACGTGGGTCATGGAAACGTCCCCCGGCTGTTACCAGTGGGGCTATGTCTTTGACCCCGACGATCAGCCGACCAAGGGCGCGTACAGCGCCTCCATTCGGGCCGTGGCCGCAGCGGGCTACAGCGACCCCGGCGCAGTCAATCCGGTGCGGAACTTCCGCCTGCCAGGCTCGGTCAACCTGAAGCCCGACAAGGGCGGCTTTCGCGCCCGCTTGGTCGAGTTTCACCCTGAGCGCGAGTACACGCTCCCGGCGCTCTGCGCTGCGCTGGGCGTCGAGCCAGGCCCGGACGACACCGGCGGCGTGCGCCCGATCAGGCTATCGGATGACGGGTCGGATGACGTGCTGGCGTGGCTGTCGGCGCAGGGGTTGGTCACCGAGCGCCCGAATTCTGAGGGCTGGGCGGGCGTGGTCTGCCCCAATGCGTCGGAGCATACCGACGGCAACCCGGAAGGGCGCTACCTTGCCGCCAATCGCGCGTTCTGTTGTTACCACGGCCATTGTGAGGACTGGGACAGCGCGCGCTTCCTTCAGTGGGTGGCCGATCAGGGCGGCCCGAAGCACACGCCGGGCTTGCGCGATGAGCTGCTGGCCGCCCGCATGGCCGAGGTGATGGCGAAGCTCACGCCGACCGAGGCGTTTCCCGACGCTGCGGCTGCGGTCGTGGCCGAGGTCGAGCGCCGCGAGGCGGGGCGCGTGGAGCGCGAGGGTTGGTTTGAGCGGTTCGCGTACCTGCATGCCGATGACGGTTATTTTGATCTGGTCGAGCGTAAACAGTACTCGCGCGGCAACTTTAATGCGATCTACCGGCACATCACTTGCTGGTCGGTGCATGCCGGGACTAATGGCAAGAAGCGCCGCGTCGAGGCGTCGATCAGTTTCGACGAAAACCGTCAGGCGATGGGCGCGCGAGTCCTGCAAGGCGTGACTTATGCGCCCGGCGAAACGGTGCTTGTCGCAAAATCAGGCGATGTCTACGCAAACCTTTGGCGCGACGCGAGGCCGATCGTCGAGGGCGAGGCCGACGTGCGCCCGTGGCTCGATCTGGTCGAGCGCCTGTTGCCCGAGGCGTCCGAGCGTGAGCACCTGTTCGATTGGATGGCCTACAAGGTCCAAAACCCGCAACAAAAGATCAATCACGGCGTGCTGCTGGGTGGCGCGCCTGGCATTGGCAAGGATACGACCTTCGAGCCATTTTTATGGGCGGTTGGCGGGCCCTCGCGCGAGAATATCGCGCTGATCAAGAATGAAGAATTGAATTCGCAATGGGGCTATTCGCTAATGAGCGAGGTGCTGGTCATCAATGAATTGCGCCAAGCTGACGCGTCCGATCGGCGCGCGCTCGAGAACCGCCTGAAGCCCCTGCTAGCTGCGCCGCCGGAACTGATACCGGTCAACCGCAAGGGCTTGCACCCGTTCGACGCACTGAACCGGCTTTCCGTGGTCGCGTTTTCCAATGAGCGCATGGCGATTACGCTGCCCAGCGACGATCGGCGCTGGTTTGTGCTCTGGTCCGACGCGCGGCCTTTGACGAAGGTCGAGGGCGCTGCAATCTGGGACTGGTTCAAGGCTGGCGGGCGGGCTGCCGTGGCCGGTTGGTTACGCGCGAGGGACGTGCGTGCGTTCGCGCCTGGTGGCGCGCCTCCGATGACCGAGGCCAAAGCGATCATGCTATCGGCGGGCTTGTCGGCGGTTGAATCGGCGCTGGTTGAGATGATGCGCGAGCGCCGAGGCGAGTTCGCGTTAGGCGCGATCAAGGCCCCCTGGCAGGCGCTCGCGGATCGCTTACAGGCCCAGATGCCCGTCGGGTCGAAATGCAGCGTCTACGCCCTGTTTCACGCGCTCCGCGAGGCGGGCTGGATTGATCTCGGCCGGGTCAAGGCGACCCCGAACGGATCGAAGGTTCACGTCTACGCCGCGCCCGACGTGCTCGAGGGTGTCGGGGGTAACCGCGCGGAGATTAAGCGCATGCTGGACAGCGCGAGCGGGTCCGTAGGCTTGCGAGCGGTCAAATGACGCCCTTGGTGCGCGAGTTGTCGCGCATGGTTCCGACGCCTGAAGAATCGGTCTGGTTTGACCTGGGCGAGATCGAGGGCGAGATTACGCTCGACGTGGCGCCCGAGCGATTGCTGCATCTGCCGTTTGACGATATCGCAATCGTTGGCGTGGCCGAGGGAATTCGGTTCGCTGTTCGCGCGATGGCGGGCGAGGAATCGGTCACGCTCGCCGGGTTCAGGTTCACGCGCGAGGCCCAAGACGATTTCGCACCGTTGACGATCATGGCGGACCCCGAGACGGGCGGATTGCGCGTTTACACGCGCGACAATCGACAAGTGACGGACCTGGACCGGATCGCAATTGCGATTTTAGATTGCCTGTTAACGCGCCTAGATGGGTCAAAAGCGATCGAGGGGTATCGGGCCGAGGTTGCGCGGACCTTTACCGCACGGCGCCAGATGGCGCGCGGGAAGGCGCCCGCGTACGCGTGGCGGACCGTAGAGGTTACCGCACGCGTGCGAAGCGATCGCGGGTCGGCGGGCGGGTCACATGCGAGTCCTCGAGCCCATGAGCGTAGGGGCCACTGGCGGACCTTACCGGCGGGTCGGGTTTGGGTCCGGCCGTGCCGGGTCGGCGATCCGGCGAGCGGGTCCGTGTTTCACGATTACCGCGTCAAATAAAAAGGGCGCCCGTAGGCGCCCGTGTAGGGTTAAGGGCTGGCGATCAGAGCCGGAGCACGATCGCCAGAATCGCGGCCGCGAGGGCGATTAGAGCGGCTGCGATCATTGGCGCGGTTCGCGGTTTTCGCGCGTCAAAATTTCAATCGCGCGAACGTCGACCCACGCGCGGCGAATTGCATCTTCATTTGGGGCTGGCGCAGCATCGTCCAGACAATAATCGAGAGCGCGCAGAATCGTTGCAAGCGATTCAGCGGATAGCAGCATAATCATCCTCATATTTTGATAAATGGACTAGTCGAGCGCGCGTTTTCTGTTTGCGCGCCTCGTATATTTGCTGCACTTGCCGCACACAATCAAACAATGATTTCGCAGTGCAAATTGGTTCCAACGCGTATGGTCTTTGAGCGCGCCAGTGGCAGCCGGGGGGCTGCAAAAAATGCACGGCATCTTCTGGGCCAAAAACACCAACCCATTTGCCCCCGTGACGCGTGCGCCAGATCAATTCCTGACCGTTCACAATCAACACGCGCTCGCTTTGCTGATGAATCATGGTTGCCCCCGATTCAGAGCGGCGCGGCGCAGGATTTCCATTTCATCTTCCCATTCGTCCGGCGGCGCGGGTTGCGCGGCATCATGTGCGGCTGCGCTCGCATAGGCTGCGTCCAGCGCGTCAATTTCGCGCAAAAAAGCGCGCAATTCCGTTTCGGTCATGTTTTCGCGATATTTCATTGTCTTACCTTCCAATGCTGAAAAGAGCGGCGATCAAGCCAGGCGCGAGCGCGACGGCCGCGAGCCGGTCCGGGAGCGCGAGCGCTGCGCCGAACCCGGCGGCGATCAGGGTGAGGGCGAGAAGGGCGCGCATTATTGAGCTTCCGTAAGCTTGATGTCGATCACGCGCTTGCGCGTGCCGTGCGCCGGGAACCCGACGATCACGTCGCGTTGACGTGCGCACAGTTGGCACGTCGCGCAGCTGACATCATCGCGCTGGGTTGCGGGGCAGACGACCACGCGACGGCCGGCCGGTGTGCGCGTGTTTTCCGATTGATTGGACGGGACAACGCAAACGACCGGACCGGCGCCCGTATCGGCGAGCTTGTCCGCATCGGCGAGATCATTCGCGGATAAATTGATCGTGAAGCCCCATTCATTGGCAGTTTTGATCCAACTAAGTGAAGCGCCATCGCGATAGTGAGTGTACGTGAACCCGCGACGTCCGCGATTGGCTGCGACTAGTTCACCCAGCGCGACCGGATCGACCGTGCGCCCGTCGCCGGGTAAATCGCCCGCTTGATTGTGGCGCCATAGTTGCCCGTCGGGTAGCTGCGCGATCGCGTCAACGAAGGTGCGCCAATCCGATCCGCGCGCGCCCGATGAGACGGCCGACCAATGCAACGCAAGCGGGCCTGACGCGGCGTAGCAGCCCTCGCGCATGGCGCAGTCTACGGGGCACGTCGCGCGGGCGGTCGTCGATACTGGTATCGGGCCAGTTTTCGCATTGGCTGATTTTAATGATAGATGGACAGTGTAGGGCATGGCAGTGTCTCCGAAGGTTAATGCGCGCCCGTAGGCGCGCGGGTTTGATTTAGATGATCCAGTCTGCGCTGCGGGTTAGATTGTAAGACGCGGCGATCGCCTCAATGTCGCGCTTTTGCGAGTCGCGCAGAGCTGCGCGGTGGAGCGCGGCCAGGCAGCGCGCGGCGTAGTCGTTACCTAGGTTCGGCAAGCGCGCGATCGCGGTTAAGACTTCGCGCTTCTGGGTTTTGTTTAGGTTCAGCATGTTGCAGCTCCTCGGGTAGTGCGATCGGCGATCGCATAACCGACACTCTGCCACATAATTTATAGCATTGCAAACTCTTTTTTGCATGACCCATTGACGCGCGCCACAAGACGCGTTGCGAATGACCATATTGTCGTCATGGGGACCCCAGTAGGGTTACGACATGGGTCATGGGCGTGCCCCTGGTTTCATAGAGCAATGGGTCTTATGGGTCATTGTTTTGTTTGATACTGTTGAAATGATTAAAATACTGTATATCTATACAATAGTAGAAATATGGCGCGCTGACGGTGCGCGCGCATAAGGGGTTCGCTAAAAAAAATGGGGTGACCCATTGACCCATTTGACCCATAAACCCAGCAGCCGGCCCCTTTTCCGCCCATTTTCCAGAACCAATTTTCGGTTCAAATGGCCATGACCCATTTGACCCATTGACCCGATTCGCATGCGATTTGGGCGCAAGCCCGAGACCTTGATGGCCATGACCCATTTGACCCATTGGCCGCCTGCCCGACCGCCCGACCGCCCGACCGCCCGACCGCCCGACCGCCCGCCGCCTGGCGATCTGGCGCGGCCGGTAGCCGATAGCTTGCGTCGGTCGGGGCCGGTCGGCTGATAGCCCCCGGTGAGGGCCGGCGGAAGGTCCGGTCAAAAACGGAGGGGTCGCAAGAAAATTTTTATTGCAGTAAAATAAAAGCACCACACAATCTGTTACACCATGACTTTCCAGTCACTCCCGCTCACCGCGCGTACGCTGACCGCAACAGAAGCGCGTCTGCAGCGCATCTATGACGCTGCCAAGATTGGTTTAAAGGGCGACGCCTTAGCACTGGCCGCCGGGCTGCTGCCCACCGAGTACCGGCGTCTGTGTCAGATGGACCCAGTCGCTGAGATGGCCGAACTCAAAGGGCGCGCAGACGGCGAGAAGGAGCTAGCGACTGTCATGATGAACGCGGCGCTGGCAGGCGATTCTAAGGCGGCGCTTGAGGTGCTAAAGCACCGGCACGATTGGGTCGCTAAGCAGCAAGTGCAAATTGACGTTGCACAACAGATCAGCGTCATCAGTGCGTTAGAACAGGCAGAGCAGCGCGTCATTGACGTGCAGGCGACCGAGAAACTGGAGCCATCACTTGCAGCAGCCAATCTACAGCGCATCTGACGAACAGACTTTGATGGTGCGGCTCTGGCAGCCGCGCATCAAAGACGACCCAGAGGCGTTTGTGCTTTTTGCCTACCCGTGGGGCCAGAAGGGCACGCCACTAGAACACTATGCAGGCCCGCGCAAATGGCAGCGCAAGATTCTGCGGCAGATTACTCAGCACATCAAAGACAACGGCGGCAAAATTGATTACAACGTCTTCCGGTTGGCGGTCGCGTCAGGCCGGGGGATCGGTAAGTCGGCGTTAGTGTCATGGCTTGTGCTGTGGATGCTGACGACGCGCATAGGCTCGACGACGATCGTGTCGGCTAACAGTGAGGCGCAGCTCCGGTCAATCACCTGGTCTGAGATTACCAAGTGGCTGGCTATGATGATCAACAGCCATTGGTTTGAGATCAGCGCAACCAAGGTCGCACCGGCCAAGTGGCTGGCAGAGATTGTCGAGCGGGACTTGAAAAAGGGCACGCGCTTCTGGTCCATCGAAGGGCGTCTGTGGTCGGAAGAGAACCCGGACGCTTATGCCGGTTTGCACAACCTGGATGGCGTGTGTTTGATCTTTGATGAGGCGTCAGGTATTCCAGACTCGATCTGGCAGGTGGCGGCTGGCTTCTTTACAGAAAACACGCCGCACAGGTTTTGGTTTGCTTTCTCCAACCCGCGCCGCAACCAAGGCTACTTCTTCGAGTGTTTCAACTCCAAACGCGACTTTTGGGCAACAGAGAACATCGACGCCAGGGACGTCGAGGATACCGACAAGCAGGTCTATGAGCAGATCATCGCGGAATACGGCGAGGACTCGCTACAGGCGCGTGTCGAGGTCTACGGGCAATTTCCAAGCGCGGGTGATGATCAGTTCATCAGCCCCACGCTGGTCGATCAAGCGTTTGCTCGGCCCAAGCACAAAGACGAGACAGCGCCGATCGTGATCGGCATTGACCCCGCTAGGTCAGGTGGCGACTCGACGGTCATTGCAGTGCGCCAAGGGCGCGACATCATCGCCATCAAGCGGTACCGGGGCGATGATACGATGACGACCGTAGGGCACGTCATCGACGCGATTGAGGAATACAAACCGGCGCTGACGGTCATTGATGAGGGCGGGCTGGGGTATGGCATACTTGACCGACTGGTTGAACAGCGGTATAAGGTGCGTGGGGTCAACTTTGGCTGGAAGGCCAAAAACCAAGTGATGTGGGGTAACAAGCGCGCCGAGCTGTGGGGCGCGCTGCGGGACTGGTTAAGAACCGCGTCGATCGCGCCAGACAAGCAACTGAAGGCGGATCTGACCGGGCCTAAGACCAAGCCGGACTCAAGCGGTACGATCTTCTTGGAGAGCAAGAAGGATATGAAAGCCAGGGGTCTAGCCTCTCCCGACGCCGCCGATGCGATCGCGGTGACGTTTGCATTTCCTGTCGCCTCCCGCGAGCCCCGCGCTGCCGCACCCCGCCGCCACTACAGCGACCGCACCTCAGGCGCAACAAGCTGGATGGGCGCATGACCAAGAAATCTGTCAGTCTGTCAGTCGGGCGCGGCGAGAAGCTGCCGACCAAACAAGGCGCGGGGCTGACCGCC
>VFQT010003547.1_pt1 | contig 14075 bp, 14 predicted proteins | sample 3512381 | NCBI WGS metagenome assembly VFQT01 (sample SAMN10412376, study PRJNA504923) | tailings metagenome | isolation source: Relicate 2 Philex TSF3 active mining site | place: Philippines: Tuba, Benguet | collected 2017-08-29 | reverse complement strand
CTAACCAACTGAGCTACCGCCCCTCGCGTTACCAGAAAAGGTTACCTTAAGAGACGGTACTCATTAACTAGATCACCTTATGGTCGCCATGAACCGCCATCGGGAGTTCGCGCAGTAGTCCACAGCGTGGGTCTAATTGCATTGGAGTTATCGCACGGAAATTTCTCAGCAAGTTTTTCATCGATATCGATACCGAGACCAGGCTTGTCGTTGGCATATAGGTAGCCACCTCGAAGCTCTGGAGTCCCAGGAAAGACTTCTTTGATGAGATCTGATGGTCCCCACCATTCTTGAACTCCGAAGTTGTAAGAACTTAAATCGATATGAAGATTGGCAGCATGTCCAACTGGCGAAACATCGCCCGGACCGTGCCACGCTGTTCTTATCCCGAATGCCTCACAAAGGTGAGCCAACTTCTTTGCAGGAGTTATCCCGCCAATAGTGCTGATGTGACAACGAATAAAATCAATCAGGCGATTTTGGATCAACGGCAACCACTCTTGGGGGTTGGTGAAAAGTTCACCCATAGCAATTGGAGTAGCGCTCTGTTGCCGCATTATGTGGAACCAATCAACCGCTTCAGGCGGAAGTGCATCTTCAAGGAAGAAGAGGCGATAAGGCTCAAGATTCTTTGATAGTCGGATAGCTTCGATGGGTGGGAGACGTTCATGCACGTCATGAACTAATTCAATGTCATCGCCAACTGCGGTACGGATATGTTCAAAGAGCTTCACGGTATTTCGTGAATAGCCAATTGGATCGAAATATGTCCCATCGGGAGCGTTATCTGGAAGTTTGAGTTGATCAATTCGTCCGCCGTATCCGCCCCACTGGCATCGAACATAGAGCAGGCCCTGCTCCATATATTTGCGGACGTTATCTTCGACCTCGGTTAAAGTTTTCCCATCGGCATGGCGGTAGACCGCAGCTGCAGTGCGAGCTTTGCCGCCGAGGAGGTCATAAACAGGTAAACCGGCAACCTTGCCTTTGATATCCCAGAGCGCCATATCGACGCCGGAGAGTGCATTGTTTGTTATTGGGCCATTACGCCAGTAGGCATTGACCTGACAGGTCTGCCAAATATCTTCGATGTTGGCGACATCTTTTCCGATGAGATAGGGCTTGAGGTATTGATCAATCGCGGTCGCTACGGCTAAGTACCGTTGAGTGAAGGTTGCACATCCCAATCCATATAAACCAGGTTCAGAGGTCTCCACTTTGACCACGACTAAAGGAATGGTCTCGGGGGCGGTCAAGATAGTTTTGACATTGGTGATTGTGATTGGCTTCGACATGGCGGTGAGCCTATATGTCGGATTTGTGGAGGGTAAGCGATATAGCTCCTTCGCCGGGAACTCTGACCAAAAAATCCCTCATGGTGCACGGTGCAGTCAATTCGGTCATTCTCTCCATCCGTGGTGGATACTCCTTTATATGCGGCAGAACCCAAAGTCCCTATCAATTCTTCTAGTGACGACTGTTCTTCTCTCGGGATCCTCTGCAGCTCAGGCCGAACCCATTCGAGTTTTTCCTATCGAGGTAAACGCCACTTGCCCGGTGAAGTTTGCTCGCTTCCACCACGATTACCCAGCTACCGACATCATCACAAAAAAGGGGTGCGCTTACCTTGCGCCAATCGATGGAGTAGTCGATGAGGTCAGTCGAAAAGATAACTGGAGCGGAAAAACTAATCGCGGCAGTGAGCGCGGCGGTTTATTTGTCTCAATCGTTGGGATCGATGGTGTGCGCTATTACGGATCGCACCTGATGGAAGTTGCGTCGGGGATAGAACCGGGCGTGGCTGTGAGTGCGGGTGAGGTTTTGGGGAAAGTTGGCACATCTGGCTCTGCACGTGGAACCGCTCCACATTTACATTTTGGATTGTCGTGGCCAACGCAAAAAGGTGACTGGAAAGTTCGCCGCGGAGCGCTTTTGCCCTATAAGTATTTGAAATCATGGCAGAAAGGCGAAAACCTCTCACCAGTTGCCGCCATTAAAAAAATCGCCCCGATCAATTGACCGAGGCGATTTTTAAAAGGTTTTAGTAATTACTTACCGATTACCTTGTCAGCTTGTGGTCCTTTTGGACCCTGAACGATTTCGAAATCGACTGCTTGACCTTCATTGAGGGTCTTGTAGCCATTTCCGGCGATTGCTGAGTAGTGGACGAATACATCTTGTCCGCCACCATCTACTGCAATGAAACCGAATCCCTTTTCAGAGTTGAACCACTTCACTGTACCTGTTGCCATTGAACTTCCTTCGTTATTTAGGAAACGATCGAGAATTCCTCGTTCGTCAGTCTTCACCTGCTACAGCCTGACGAAACACCTTCTAAAACTGGCGAACCGGGCACTGCAAAGAATCGGACTAGGAGAAGGGTACCGCCCCAGACGGGTAGGTATGAAATCGAAGCGATACCCGCCAGTAGTGCTCCACTAGCGAAAAGCGTATGTGGTGAAGTAGATTTTTGCTCTCTCTTGGAGAGTTCACCTCTGTAGGGGCACGTGATGGGCTGGGGAAGGTCGCATCAGATGTGCTGCACCTACTCGGAGGTTAATTGACAATGGCTCGGGTCTCACATGTCAGTGGTTGGCTGGAGATTTTCTCAGCTCCCAACGCGCTCCAACCGCACATTCAATGGTCTGTTTCCCAAACTTTGGGGGTTGATGTCACGCTGCAATGGAATCATCAGCCACTAGTTCCAGGTAGCGGGCAATGTCGGTTGCGCTTTACTGGCACCCCCGGAATTGCTGGGCGCATAGCGCGAGCGCTCGCCGGATGGCACTACCTTCGTTTTGATATTAGCGAGGAGGCAAGCGCAGGTTGCGATGGTTCTCGATACTTAGCAACGCCCACGTTAGGACTTTTTCACGGAGCGGTCGGCGGTAACGGAGATCTGTATCTCTCCGAACATCGGATCCGTTCGGTTATCGATGCCGCACTTCGAAATGGCCGTGAAATCGAGAGCGCTATAGAAGAAGCGCTGGGAACTTCCTGGGAAGAAGAGTTGCAACCCTTTCGAATCGGCCAGGAGGGCTTGAGATGGCTGCACGTCGCCGGATAAGCGCACGACAGTTACAAGTATTTGGTGAGAAATCTTGGCTAGGCTTTAGTTGTGAAAGTGAAACTCGATGCATTTAGTTTCGTAATTGGCGCGACTGCGCTCTCGATAGCAATTTTTCTCGGACTAGCAGAAGTTGGTTCGGGGATTTCTCAGCGCAATTCCGATGGCATAACGATGACCGGATCTGCGCGGGTTGCAGCAGTCGCAGATAAGGCGACGTGGACGATTGCAGTACAAGAGGTAGCCGCTAAACCCAGTGATGGAATTGGTCGAGTTAATAGCGGAGTAGAAGCGGTAGAGAAGTATCTAGCGGATGGCGGGGTGAGCGCGAGTGAAATCACGCTCGGTGGATTAAATTCTTATGCTAACGAGGAGTATGAAAATGGAAATCCCACCGGCCGCATCGCGTCCTATCGGATATATCGCGAAGTCACGGTGCGTACTACAAATGTCAGCAAGGTAGATTCATTAAGTAAAAATATTGGCCTCTTAATCGAAAAGGGATTTGGCGTTAATTCGAATCCACCGGCTTATTACATATCTAATTTGCCAGAACTTCGCCCCCAGTTATTGGAAGAAGCTATGAAAGATGCCAAAACTCGGGCAGAAGCAATCACCAATGCGACCGAGGGTTCAGTCGGCGCTCCTAAAACTGTCCGGAGCGGGCCGATTCAGGTGACAGCACGAGATTCAATCAATGCCGAGGATTTTGGTGCGTATGACACTTCAACAATCGAGAAGACGGTTACAGCTACCGTAACGGTCTTTTTTGCAATTTCTCAGTAGTAAAAAATTAACTTATAGCGGAATGTTGCTGTGATTCCCGCGGAGCGCTGGCGCAGCCGCAATAGCTTCGGCGATCGCACTTCGCGAGGCACGAGGTTCAATAATTTCGTCTACAACCCCGATTTCAATAGCCCGAGCAACGCCGCCGGAAATCTTCTCGTGTTCAGCTGCAAGTTCTAATTCCATGGCAGCCCTCTGATCATCGGGGAGATCAGCAAGAATTCTGCGGTGGAGGACGCGAATCGCGGCAACTGCTCCCATTACTGCAACTTCTGCAGAAGGCCATGCAAAAACCTTGGTGGCGCCCAGCGCTCGTGAATTCATCGCGATGTACGCACCACCGTATGCCTTCCGAGTAATGAGAGTTACTCGGGGAACAACTGCTTCGCTAAATGCATGGAGCAATTTTGCACCTCGGCGTACCACACCATCCCATTCTTGACCTACGCCAGGTAGATAACCTGGCACATCGACCACCACGACAAGTGGTACGCCGAAGGAATCACACATGCGAACAAAACGAGCAGCTTTTTCAGCCGAAGATGAGTCTAAGCAACCACCGAGGCGTAGTGGATTATTCGCAATAACACCAACCGTTCTTCCGTTTAATCTGCCAAGAGTTGTGACGATGTTCGGCGCCCATTTTGGGTGTAGTTCCTGAACATCGCCATCTCTGTCCAGCACTCCATTCACCAATGGATGTACGTCATAGGCTCGCTTATTTGATTCGGGAAGAAATTGAGAAAGGTCAAGATCTGAAGCATCAGATCGAAGTTCACCTTGATTTCCTAGCAATCGAACGAGTCGACGAATAGATTCAAAAGAATCATCCTCACTCTCGGCAATCACATGTACAACACCACTTCGTCTGCCATGCGGTTCTGGGCCACCTAAGCGAGCCATATCAACCGATTCACCAGTGACGCTACGCACCACATCTGGCCCGGTGACAAAGATGCGACCTTCAGGAGCCAGCACAATCACATCCGTTAATGCAGGACCATATGCACCGCCGCCTGCAGCTGGTCCAAGTACAAGAGAAAATTGCGGAATCTTTCCACTTGCTTGGGTAATCGCGTGAAAAACTAAACCGAATGCATGTAGTGATTTGACTCCTTCGCGCAATCGCGCACCACCAGAGTGCCATATTCCAACTATGGGGTTTTTATGAGCCATGGCGTCTGCATACGCAGCGAGGATGACCTGAGCGCCAGCCTCGCCCATCGCACCACCTTGAATCGTGGCGTCAGTGGCAAAGATTGTGACGCGAGTACCAGAAATAGTTCCAAAACCGGCAAGCATCCCCGATTCGTCACGTTCGGTTAAAGGCGAGAATGATCCTTCATCGAGGATACATTCCATACGTAGTTGCGGATCGCGAGGATCGATTGTCATTTTTTTTCGCCGTACGATGCAAAGACGAGCGCAACGTTATGACCACCGAAACCAAACGAGTTATTAATTGCTGCGATATCTCCTGCTGGAAGGTCACGTGGCTTATTGCGTACAACATCAAGTGTTATCTGGCTATCGAGGTTCTCAATATTGATAGTCGGGGGTGCGATGCGATGATGTAGTGCTAAAAGAGTAAAAATAGATTCAAGAGCACCGGCTCCACCAAGGAGATGTCCAGTCATCGACTTAGTAGCTGAGATTGCAACATGATCGACATCGACACCAAGCGCATTGATGATTGCTCCCGCCTCAGCAACGTCGCCAACCGGAGTTGAGGTTGCGTGTGCATTGAGATGCACAACTTCTTTTGCTGATATACCAGAGGAAGTAAGGGCAGACTTCATAGCTCGTGCAGCACCTGTCCCGTCAGGATCTGGCGCCGCAATATGAAATCCATCAGATGTGAGTCCCTGACTCAATACTTCGCCATAGATTTTTGCGTTACGAGCGAGAGCATGATCGAGTAATTCCAGTACCAGCACGCCACAGCCTTCGCCAAGAACAAAACCATCTCGATCGCGGTCGTACGGCCGTGAAGCTCGTTCCGGTTCATCATTTCTCGTGGATAGCGCTTTCATGTTGGCAAATCCAGCCATAGGTAATGCGTGAATTGCAGCTTCGGTTCCACCTGCAACGACAACATCTGCTCGATTATTTCGGATCATTTCGAATGCATATCCCACCGCTTCTGCTCCAGATGCGCACGCGCTTACTGGAGTGTGCACTCCGGCACGTGCACCGATTTCAATCCCGACATGAGCGGCAGGACCGTTAGGCATCAACATCGGAACAGTGTGGGGCGAAACTAATCGGGCACCTTTCTCTTTTAGTACATCGTATGCACCGAGCAAGGTGAGTACGCCCCCAATTCCTGATGCAATCACAACGCCCAGTCGTTCACTTTCGACCGCAGGGGCTCCAGCATCTTGCCAAGCTTCTCGCGATGCGATCAGGGCAAAAGCCTCTGAGCGATCTAGTTTTCGAAGTTCGACCCTATCCATCATGTCGCTGGGCTCTTTGGCAACTGGGGCAGCAATCTGAGCCGGGATCTCTTTTGCCCACTCATCGTTAAGTGTGCGCACTCCACTCTTTCCAGTGAGAAGTGCACTCCAGGTTGTGGCCACATTCTCGCCAAGCGGGGAAAGCGCGCCCAGACCTGTGATTACTACTCTACGAGTCGACATAAAGCGTGTACTCGATCTCTACTTAGCAGCGTTGACGATGAAATCTACGGCATCTCCGACAGTTGCCATTTTTGTTACCTCATCATCGGGGATCTTGATTCCAAATCGCTCTTCGGCAGCAACAACTACTTCGACCATACTCAGTGAATCAACATCGAGATCATCAGTGAAGTTTTTGTGTAACTCAATATCGCTCGGAGATACACCGGCTACCTCCTCCACAATCTCTTTGATTCCATCGAGTACCTCGTTATGTGATAGCGCCATTTTCTCCCTCTCTCTTTCTCTTTATTTCTCTATTACTTACGGTAGTTGAACAACCTGTGCTGCATAGACAAGACCCGCACCAAAACCGATCAATAACGCAGTATCTCCAGTTTTAATCTTCCCTTCGCTGTACAAAGCATCCATCGCAAGGGGAATTGACGCCGCCGATGTGTTGCCAGAGGTACGGATATCTCTTGCGATGACGACGTTCTCAGGTAAATCCATCGCTTTTGCCATCGCATCAATAATTCGCTCATTTGCTTGATGCGGAATGAATGCATCCAACTCTTGCGGTGTAATGCCGGCGGCAGCGAGAGCCTCTAGCGCCACTGGTGCCATTTGATAGACCGCCCAGCGAAAGACTGTCTGTCCTTGCATTTTGATATCTGGCCAGCCAAGTGAATTAGGGTCACGCAATTGAACCCACGAAGGCTCCATCACGATAGCTTCACGAGCAGTGGCATCCGAACCCCAGATGGTCGGTCCGATTCCAGGTTTATCTGAAGGGCCAATCACTACCGCCCCGGCACCATCGGCAAATATGAATGCGGTGCCACGATCAGTTGGGTCAGTGAAATCAGAGAGTTTCTCTACACCTATTAATAGGACATAGTCTGCGCTAGCGCTTCGAACCATGTCACTAGCAAGTCCTATCCCATAACAAAATCCCGCACATGCCGCAGAGATATCAAAAGCTGGGACTTTCGGCGCCCCTAACTGAAGTGCGATATCGGTTGCGGCACTTGGTGTTTGGTAAGGGTAGGTGACCGTTGCGCAGATAACCCCACCCAATTGATCAGCGGTGATACCTGCTCGTTGAAGTGCAATCTCTGCGGCGGCAACTGACATGCTGATTACACCTTCGTCTGCACCGGCTATTCGACGCGAGTGAATACCGCTGCGTTCTTTAATCCACTCATCGCTTGAGTCGATCGCCTCGATGATTTCGCTATTAGGAACTTCGCGACGTGGTCGATAGACGCCGACGCTCATAATTCGTGCATGGCGGGAGACTGCGCGATCTTTGATTTCAGCCATTAATGGGCTCCGTGGCCGAGCGGATGTAGTCGTGCAATTGGTTGGCCAGGAGAGACTGGATCGCCATCTTCGACCATAAATTCGATGAGGGTTCCATCGTGATCGGCAACAAGTTCAACGCTCTCTCTTCGATTGGTGATGGTGCCAATACTTTTACCCGCGCTTACTTCATCGCCAACTTCTGCGCCGTGATGAGTAAAGCTCCCAGAAAATGGTGCAACGATCATGCGCCACGTTGGGTGATCGCTCAATTCACTTGGGAAACCGTGGCGAGCGATGATGTCCATCGCAGCCGGAATATCGTCAGGTGTTTTTAGCGCGAGCGTTTCCACTTCAGGGAGGGCGCGTTTAATGAGACCAACCAAGGTCCCGGCAGGAGGGACTTCAATAACAGCAGTTACCCCAAGCTCGGCAAAGGTATTCATGCACAGGTCCCAGCGCACCGGGGCGGAGATTTGCGCAACCATTCGATTGAGGATTTCACGACCTGAATGAACGACGGTGCCATCAGCATTAGAGAGCACTTTGGTCCGTGGATCTCGAACGCTCACCGAGCGTGCCAGCATCGATAGATGTTCGCGCGCGCTCTCCATATAAGAGGTGTGAAAAGCTCCAGCAACCGAAAGCGCTCGAACGCGAGAACCTTCGGGTGGATTAGCTTCCAACGCTTGCAAATCGGTAAGCAACCCGGCAGCGACAATTTGGCCAGCACCATTTTCGTTTGCTGCAACTAGGTTGTTGGCTGCGATAGCTGCGATTACCTGTTCTCGTTCACCGCCGAGAATTGCTGACATTCCAGTGTTAGCGCGAGCAGAAGCGCTTGCCATGGCGGCGCCGCGTTCACGAACTAGGACCATCGCCGACTCCGCAGTGATGGCGCGAGCGCCGGCAGCCGCAGTGAATTCGCCAACAGAGTGGCCCGCAACGACGCCAACTTTTCCAAAAGCATCTGAGGGGTGCGGAAAAAGCGAGAGCGCTCCGAGCAAGCCAGCTGAAAGAAGAAGTGGTTGAGCATTGGCCGTATCTTTAATCTCCGCCGCATCGGCGACAGTACCCAGGCGGATCAGATCTATGCCAGAGACTGCGCTCCACCACGTAAGGAGCTCTCGGGCCCGCGGCACTTCGAGCCAGGGGGTAAGAAATCCAGGAACTTGCGCCCCTTGACCTGGGGCAACGAGTGCGAGCATTGGTTCAGGGTAGGGGGTGAAATCGGTTACTTAACAGTAATTCGTCGGGTTTTTTCAGTTACTGCTCGGTAACATACCGACTTGTGAAGATCCTTGTCTGCGTCAAACAAGTTCCCGATTCCTGGGCTGAGAAGAAACTCTCGCCAGCGAAGTTGCTCGATCGCTTGAGCGCTGATGCGGTACTCAATGATCTCGATGAATATGCAGTGGAAGAGGCGCTTCGAATCGTCGAATCGCAGGGTGGTCCAGAGGCCGGCCACACAATCACGTTGATTTCGATGGGGCCAGATCGCGCGCAAGAGGCGCTGCGCAAAGGGTTATCGATGGGCGCAGATAGCGCGATTCATATAAAAGATGATGCGCTCGCCGGCTCAGATGCATTGACGACTTCGCGGGTGCTCGCAGAAACAATCAAACGTGAGAACCCTGATCTTGTGCTTACCGGAACTGAATCCACAGATGCGCGCATGAGTGTCATCCCTTCGATGCTCTCTGAGCGTCTTGATTTGCCGCATCTATCTTTTGCTGGTGAGGTCGTTGTCGATTCAGCGGCGAAAATCGTGAAGACAAAGCGCATGACTGATGAAGGTGTTGAATCAATGGAGTCATCAATGCCAGTAATCGTCACGGTCATCGAGAAAATCAATGAGCCGCGCTACCCATCCTTTAAAGGAATCATGGCAGCCAAGAAAAAAACTATTACCGAACTTTCTCTAGGGGATTTGGGAATTGCTCCATCTGAAGTCGGTACCGCCGGAGCATGGAGTGAAGTAAGTGATTTCGCACTTGCACCCGCACGAGGAGCTGGAGTGAAAATCACCGACGATGGAAATGGTGGCGGAGCACTGGTTGACTTCCTCGCTGAAAAGAGGTTGATCTAATGGCTGAAATATTGGTCTTTATTGATCACACGAATGGCGCAGTTGCAAAAACTGCCTCTGAACTTTTAACACTTGCCCGCTCACTGGGCAATTCTCATGCTGTTTTGGCTGGTTCTGCCAGCGACTTGGACTCAGCGACTCCAATCATTAATAAATTTGGAGCGAAATCCATCACGCTCTTGGAGTCCAACGAAATTAATAATCACCCTAGTTCAGCTCTGGCAAAGGCAATTGCTGAATTGGCGCAAACTAAATCACCCCAGGCAATCTTGTTACCCTCGACCGCGCGCGGAAAAGAGATCGCCGGTCGCCTTGCCGTGCGACTCGAGTCAGGAATTATTACCGATGCAATTGGAGTCACTCCTGAACTGGTAGCAACCCAATCTATCTTTGGCGGTTCTACCGTGGTGCACTCGCGAATATCGAAAGGGATAGCCATCATTACGGTGCGACCTAATTCCATCGAAGCAGTTGAGTCGCCTGCAAGTGCAACCGTCGAAACCATCTCAGTTTCGGCATCGGTAACTGCAAAGATAATCTCGCGCGAGCCTGCGGTACGAGGTGCAAGACCGGAACTTTCCGAAGCGAACATCATCGTCTCTGGTGGTCGAGGAACTGATGGAAACTTCGCGCCAATAGAAGAGTTAGCTGATGCGCTCGGCGCAGCAGTCGGCGCATCGCGCGCAGCCACCGATGCTGGTTGGTACCCACATTCACATCAGGTTGGACAGACTGGTAAGACGGTAAGCCCGCAGCTCTACATCGCGTGTGGAATCTCTGGAGCTATTCAACATCGCGCTGGAATGCAGACAAGTAAGACGATTGTGGTGGTCAATAAAGACCCCGAGGCTCCAATGTTTGATATTGCTGATTTCGGTGTTGTGGGTGACTTATTCTCGGTTGCGCCGCAAGCAACTGCTGGAATCAAGGCGCGAAAAGGCTGATTTTGTCGGGCACCCTAGAATTAAGGGGTGAATTCAACCGATGCTAATCGTGGGGCCTATTTAGATAACGCCGCTACGACGCCAATGCTGCCTGAGGCGCTGGAAGTTCTCTATCGGGAATCATCGCAAGTAGGTAATGCCTCAAGTTTGCACGGCGCGGGTAGAAGAGCGCGCAAAGTGGTTGAAGAGTCTCGTGAGAAATTAGCAGCTGCCGTTGGTGCCAAGCCGCAAGAAATAATTTTCACCGCTTCCGGTACGGAAGCGAACAACTTGGCTGTGAAGGGAATGTATTGGAATGCTCGCACGAAGTCTGAAGATCAGCGCGCTATCGCTTCAACTCCAATTGAGCATCATGCGATCCTTGATCCGTTGGAATGGTTAGAGCGAGAGGATGGCGCAACACTGCACCTTGCGCAGGTAGATAGCGATGGAGTTGCAAAGGTCGAGAACGTGGCCGATATTTTCAGTGAACATGGTCGGGAAATCTCATTTCTCACCATTATGCATTCAAATAACGAAGTTGGTGCGATACAACCAGTCAGCGAGTGCGCCGCTATCGCACAGGAGTACCAAATTCCCACCCATACAGATGCGGTACAGAGTTTTGGCAAAGTTCCGGTGGACTTTGGAAAGTTAGGCGTTAGCGCGATGACAATAAGCGCTCACAAGGTCGGTGGTCCACTCGGAGTTGCCGCGTTGATCGCAAAGAAAAGCCTCGAGTTAACGCCATTGCTTCATGGTGGAGGTCAAGAGCGTGAATTTCGGAGCGGGACGCTACACACACCCGCTATCGCTGCCTTCGCTACGGCGGCAGAAATTTCACAACGTCGTTTATTAGACAATCAGATTCGGATTCGAGACTTACGCCAGAGGTTGATTGCTGGAATAACTGCCGTGGTACCAGATGTGCGTCTTAATGGCGGGCACAATACTTTGCCTGGAATAGCACACTTCACCTTCGCTGGTGCAGAGGGTGATGCGCTCCTATTGCTTCTTGATGCGCAGGGAGTTGCGTGCTCAACAGGGTCTGCGTGCAGCGCTGGCATTGCACAGCCAAGTCATGTTTTGATCGCGATGGGGCTAGCACCAAAAGTCGCTCGATCTTCAATTAGGTTCTCTATTGGACCCACTACGACATCAGATGAAATCGATAAGGCAATTTCAGTCATTGGCGATGTGGTGGCTCGGGCACGGGCTGCGGGAGTGAAATGAAAATCATCGCAGCGATGTCAGGTGGAGTGGACTCTGCAGTGGCTGCTGCGCGCGTAGCTGATGCCGGACATGAAGTTATCGGTGTTCATCTCGCCCTCTCAGCTAATCCGCAGAAGTATCGTTCCGGAGCTCGCGGTTGCTGCACTATAGAAGATTCTCACGATGCGCGAAGAGCAGCGGACATTATCGGAATACCTTTTTACATCTGGGATATGGCCGAAGAATTCCATGAAGGTGTGGTCCAGAATTTCCTCTCCGAATATTCATCAGGAAAAACTCCCAACCCGTGTCTACGTTGTAACGAGAAAATCAAATTCGAAGCGGTTTTAAAACGCGCTCGCGCGATGGGGTACGACGCGGTTGCAACTGGACATTATGCGAAAAAAATCGATAGCGAAAATGGTCCGTTGCTTTACCGAGCTGATGATCAAGGCAAAGATCAGTCTTATGTGCTTGCAGTGCTCACTCAGGAGCAGCTCTCTGGTGCAATCTTTCCTCTGGGGGACACGGTAAAAACTGACGTCCGTCAGGAAGCGCAGGCGCGAGGTTTTTCGCTCGCTCAAAAGCCAGATAGCCACGACATTTGTTTTGTTCCTTCGGGCGATAACGCCGGCTGGTTACGCGAACGCTTGGGTAGCGAAGTTGGCGAGATCGTCGATGAAGCAGGTGCAGTGCTAGGTTCGCATAAAGGGGCCTACACCTATACCGTGGGACAACGTCGCGGTCTTGGTTTGACGGTTCCAGCAGAAGATGGTCGCGCACGTTATGTCCTTCGAGTGGAACCGGTTAACAATCGCGTAGTTGTCGGCTCTCGAGAAGATCTTGCCATCACCGAAATTTCAGGAATTGATGTCAAGTGGTGTGGACCAGAAGCCACCAGAGGCGAACATCGTGGCCTAGCGCAAGTGCGTGCACACGGTGCACCGTTGCCGTGTACCTATCGATGGGATGGACAACGATTATCAGCAAGTCTTGATGCTCCCCTATTTGGCCTAGCTCCGGGACAAGCACTCGTGGTCTATGAAGAAGATCGCGCAGTTGGTTCGGCCACCATTGATAGGACTAATTAGTGAGCCAAGTTCGGTTGCGTATGGCCGCTCTCGCAGAGCAAATTCGAGAACATCAGTTCTATTACTACGTTTTGGACAAACCAGTTATCTCGGACTCTGAATTCGATAAGTTATGGCGAGAACTAGTCAATCTTGAAGAAGCTCATCCAGAGCTCCGCGATCCACATTCACCAACATTGGAAGTTGGCGGTGGTCTTGAGACAACTTTTGCACAGAGTGATCACCTCAAGGCAATGATGAGCCTCGATAATGTGTTTGATGAGGATGAATTCGACGCATGGACGCAGCGAGTACTAAAGGAAGTTTCCAACCCAAATTGGTTATGTGAGTTGAAAATAGATGGCCTTGCGATCAATCTGCTCTATGAATCGGGAAAGCTGACTAAGGCGCTCACGCGCGGTAATGGCAAGACTGGTGAGGATGTGACGCTTAATGTAAAGACTATTAAAGGAGTGCCGCATCAACTTTCTGGAGCCAATATTCCCTCGTCTATCGAGATTCGTGGCGAAGTCTATTTTCCGCTCGCCGATTTTAATGATCTCAATAATGCAATAACTGAGAGTGGAAAGACGCCTTTTGCTAATCCTCGCAATGCTGCAGCTGGCTCTTTGCGACAGAAAGATCCGAAAGTCACTGCAAGTAGGCCATTGCGACTATTGGTCCACGGAGTTGGTGCGATAACTGGTCGAGAATTCACCGCACAATCGCAGATCTATGGGGCGCTCGCAGAGTGGGGTTTGCCCGTTCGTTCTCGGGTAGAGATTTTTGCGGATCTCAAAGATGTGAAAAAGTACATTACGAAGTTTGAATCTTCCCGGCATAGCCTTGAGCATGAGATTGATGGGGTGGTAGTTAAAGTCGATCAATTTCAGATGCAGGAGAAACTTGGAGCAACCTCGCGCGCACCCCGTTGGGCAATTGCTTATAAATTTGCTCCAGAGGAGGTCGTCACGCGACTTCTGGACATCAAAGTAAGCGTGGGTC
>VFQT010003545.1_pt1 | contig 14079 bp, 10 predicted proteins | sample 3512381 | NCBI WGS metagenome assembly VFQT01 (sample SAMN10412376, study PRJNA504923) | tailings metagenome | isolation source: Relicate 2 Philex TSF3 active mining site | place: Philippines: Tuba, Benguet | collected 2017-08-29 | reverse complement strand
TCTCGATCGCCTTGGTATTCTCTACCTGACCACCTGTGTCGGTTTCGGGTACGGGTCACTTATTTTCTCGCTAGATGCTTTTCTTGACAGCATAGGATCATCCACTTCGCCTTACGGCTCGGCATCAGCTCTCAGGCATGTGTTACGCGGATTTGCCTACGTAACTCCCTACGACCTTACCCCGGGACAACCATCGCCCGGGTTGGACTGCCTTCCTGTGTCACACCATTGCTGAACTACTACGAACGTGGGGTCAGCGGATCCATCAACCTGACAAAAGCCAGATCAACTTTTCGGCCTTAGCGCTATTCGGCTCGTTCTGGGCGAAAATAAGCGAGTACTGGAATATCAACCAGTTGTCCATCGACTACGCCTGACGGCCTCGCCTTAGGTCCCGACTTACCCTGGGCGGATTAGCCTGGCCCAGGAACCCTTGGTCTTTCGGCGGAGGGGTTTCTCACCCCTCTCTCGCTACTCATGTCTACATTCTCACTCGTGTGGCTTCCACGGCTAGATTCCTCTGCCGCTTCACCAGCCACACGACGCTCTCCTACCCATCCAAGCCCCTGGATCTTGCGATCGGGGTAGTGCTTGAATGATAGAACTTCGGTGCTGTGCTTGAGCCCCGTTACATTGTCGGCGCGAAATCACTTGACCAGTGAGCTATTACGCACTCTTTTAATGGTGGCTGCTTCTAAGCCAACATCCTGGTTGTCTATGCGACTTCACATCCTTTTCCACTTAGCACACGCTTTGGGACCTTAGTTGCTGTTCTGGGTTGTTTCCCTCTCGACAATGAAGCTTATCCCCCACTGTCTCACTGCTACGTTCTCACTTACCGGCATTCGGAGTTTGGCTGACGTTGGTAATCTTGTAGGACCCCTCGGCCATCCAGTAGCTCTACCTCCGGTAAGAAACACGTAACGCTGCACCTAAATGCATTTCGGAGAGAACCAGCTATCACGAAGTTTGATTGGCCTTTCACCCCTACACACAGTTCATCCCCTAATTTTTCAACATTAGTGGGTTCGGTCCTCCACGCGGTCTTACCCGCGCTTCAACCTGACCATGCGTAGATCACCTCGCTTCGGGTCTAGATCGTGCTACTCAAACGCCCTATTCAGACTCGCTTTCGCTACGGCTTCCCCTCGACGGGTTAACCTTGCAACACGACACTAACTCGTAGACTCATTCTTCAAAAGGCACGCTGTCACAACTTACGTCGCTCCAACGGCTTGTACGTACACGGTTTCAGATTCTATTTCACTCCCCTTTCGGGGTTCTTTTCACCTTTCCCTCACGGTACTAGTCCGCTATCGGTCATCAGAGAGTATTTAGGCTTAGCGGGTGGTCCCGCCAGATTCATACCGAATTCCTCGAGTTCGGTATTACTTGGGATACCAGTAAAGAGTTAACTAAGTTTCGACTACGGGGTTCTCACCCTCTATGACTGGCTTTCCCACGCCATTCATCTACTTAGCTAGTTTCTGACTCTTTGACTGAACGGCAGTTCAGTCCAACTGGTCCCACGACACCGATACTGCAACGCCTGCCGGCTTGGCACAGTATCGGTTTAGCCTCTTCCGCTTTCGCTCGCCACTACTAACGGAATCACGGTTGTTTTCTCTTCCTGTGGGTACTGAGATGTTTCACTTCCCCACGTTCCCTTTATCCACCCTATATATTCAGATGGAAATAACTGGACATTACTCCAGCTGGGTTTCCCCATTCGGAAATCCTCGGATCAAAGCTCGTTTGACAGCTCCCCGAGGCTTATCGCAGCCTACTACGTCCTTCATCGGCTTCTGATGCCAAGGCATCCGCCATGTACGCTTAATAATTTGACCACAAAGATGCTCGCGTCCACTGTGTAGTTCTCAAAATACGGGCGGTACTCAATAAGAGGTGAGACTTAGAAGACCAAACTTTTACATCTGGTTCCAGTATCTCTTCTTATTAAGTCCTAGAGGTTTGGCGCTAGCCGTCCCCTCAGGACCCAACAACGTGCCTAGTTGATAAACGAATACAGAGGCTTTCCACTCCCGCGCTAGATAAATCCAGAGAGGGCTGTACTGACGATAAATTCTTAAATTAACCTAAATCAATGCTCCACAGATGAGCCGAGTAGTTGAATGAAGGTAACTATTACCTTCTCTACTCGATGCTCCTTAGAAAGGAGGTGATCCAGCCGCACCTTCCGGTACGGCTACCTTGTTACGACTTCGTCCCAATCACCGATCCCACCTTTGGCAGCTCCCTCCTTGCGGTTGGGCCACTGACTTTGGGTGTTACCGACTTTCGTGACGTGACGGGCGGTGTGTACAAGCCCCGGGAACGTATTCACCGTAGCGTTGCTGATCTACGATTACTAGCAACTCCGACTTCATGAGGTCGAGTTGCAGACCTCAATCCGAACTGAGACCGGCTTTATGTGATTCGCTCAATCTTACGATCTCGCAGCACTTTGTACCGGCCATTGTAGCATGCGTGCAGCCCAAGACATAAGGGGCATGATGATTTGACGTCATCCCCACCTTCCTCCGAGTTGACCCCGGCAGTATCCCATGAGTTCCCACCATAACGTGCTGGCAACATAGGACGAGGGTTGCGCTCGTTGCGGGACTTAACCCAACATCTCACGACACGAGCTGACGACAACCATGCACCACCTGTATAGCGCCCTTGCGGACATGACATCTCTGCCACTTTTCGCTATATGTCAAGCCTTGGTAAGGTTCTTCGCGTTGCGTCGAATTAAGCCGCATGCTCCGCTGCTTGTGCGGGGCCCCGTCAATTCCTTTGAGTTTTAATCTTGCGATCGTACTCCCCAGGCGGGGCGCTTAATGCGTTAGCTGCGTCGCACAAACCGTGGAAGGTTCGCACAACTAGCGCCCACCGTTTACGGCGTGGACTACCAGGGTATCTAATCCTGTTCGCTCCCCACGCTTTCGCTCCTCAGTGTCAGTATTGGCCCAGAGACCTGCCTTCGCCATCGGTGTTCCTCCTGATATCTGCGCATTCCACCGCTACACCAGGAATTCCAGTCTCCCCTACCACACTCTAGTCTGCCCGTATCGACTGCAGGTCTGAGGTTGAGCCTCAGATTTTCACAATCGACGCGACAAACAACCTACGAGCTCTTTACGCCCAATAATTCCGGACAACGCTTGCACCCTATGTATTACCGCGGCTGCTGGCACATAGTTAGCCGGTGCTTCTTCTTTAGGTACCGTCACTTTCGCTTCTTCCCTACTGAAAGAGGTTTACAATCCGAAGACCTTCATCCCTCACGCGGCGTCGCTGGGTCAGGCTTGCGCCCATTGCCCAATATTCCCCACTGCTGCCTCCCGTAGGAGTCTGGGCCGTGTCTCAGTCCCAGTGTGGCCGGTCGCCCTCTCAGGCCGGCTACCCGTCGTCGCCTTGGTGAGCCATTACCTCACCAACAAGCTGATAGGCCGCGAAGTCATCTTCAACCGAAAAACTTTCCAGCCCCGGCCATGCGGCCAAGGCTCATATCCGGTATTAGCCCCGGTTTCCCGGAGTTATCCCAGAGTTGAAGGCAGATTCTTCACGTGTTCCTCACCCGTTCGCCGCTAATCCACACCCGAAGGTGCTTCATCGCTCGACTTGCATGTGTTAAGCACGCCGCCAGCGTTCGTCCTGAGCCAGGATCAAACTCTCCATAGAAAGTTTTTTTCATGGCTTACGAGACAAACAAACTGTCGTTTATTTTGTCTTTACCAAAGGAAATCAACGAGTACTGCGAAACGCTATAAATAGCGTCTAGCACATACTTCATTGAAGTATTTATTTAGAGAATAGCTATTAAAGCCATTCTCTGGCATTGACTTATGGCACGCTGTTGAGTTCTCAAGGTACGGATGCGCACTGCAATCTGGAATCTCTTCCATTTTTCAGGGCAGACCACCAAATCTAGTCCATGGCTACGCGCACGGTCAAACCGGCGTGTATTGGCCTAGATCGGGAAGTTGTGCTGTACGGCCTTGTGAAAGTCCGTTCCACAGCAAGGAGCGCAACTATAGGGGGTGGGGCGGATGGGGTCAAATCGCAGGCTACTCCCCCACGGGAAACCTAGTCTTAAGCAGATATAGTCGAAAAGTATGCTTTTTATGCGTAAAAAGTAGATATTTTGGCTACTTTGGCTCGCCTTAGATCAGCTCTACTGCAGCGAGATCGCGCTTTCCTTTACGTAAAACCGCATATTTTCCGCATAAAAAGTGGGATTTTTCTAGGCGGAAATCTTCACCTGAAATCTTCTCATTATTGAGATATGCGCCACCTTCTTTGACTATCCGACGTGCAGCCGATTTTGATTCAACGACCCCGGTCGCAGCCAACAGATCCACCCAGGTTGGAATTTCTTCTCCTTTTTTCACCTGAGTGCGAGGCAATTCCGCCAAAGCTGCAGTCAGCGTTGCTTCATCAAGTTCGGTGATATCACCTTGTCCAAAGAGCGCGCGTGCGGCAGCTTCAACTCTTTGACAGATTTCAGGGCTGTGTACCAATGAGGTTAATTCACGGGCAAGTTCTCGATGAGCTTCCCGTGCTCCTGGATTTTCATTATGCAATTTTTCGAGAGCTTCAATTTCTTCGCGTGACTTGAATGAAAATACCTTGAGGAATTTAATGACATCTTTATCATCGGAATTGAGCCAATATTGGAAGAACGAATAAGGAGACGTCATCTCTGGATCAATCCAGACTGCGCCTCCTGCTGTTTTACCAAATTTTGATCCATCTGACTTAGTGAGTAGAGGAACTGTCAGCGCATGTGCAGAACCACCAGTTGCACGACGGATTAAATCTAAACCGGCGGTGATGTTTCCCCACTGATCGGACCCTCCGATTTGTAGAGTGCAGTTATAGCGACGGTAAAGTTCAAGATAATCCATCGCTTGCAAGACTTGATATGAAAACTCGGTATATGAAATACCATCTTTCTCAAGCCGTGATGAGACTGCATCTTTATTGAGCATTTGATTGACGCTGAAGTGTTTACCAACATCGCGTAGAAATTCGATTGCAGACATAGGCGCAGTCCAATCCAGGTTATTCACCATTCGAGCAGGATTTGATGCGCTCTCAAAATCCATAAACTTAGAGAGTTGACCCTTGATGCGATTGACCCATTGCTCGACTACATCGGTTGTATTGAGGCTGCGTTCCTCATTTTTGCCGCTGGGATCGCCCACCAAACCGGTCGCTCCTCCAACCAAAGGGAGGGTGTGATGGCCAGCCAATTGAAAGCGGCGGAGAACCAGCAGCACAACAAGGTTTCCAACGTGAATACTCGGAGCGGTTGGATCAGTACCTAGGTAGAGCGTTATTGGCTTCTTTAACGCTTCGCGTAACTCTTTTTCATCGGTTGTCTGCGAGATCAAGCCGCGCCATTTGAGGTCATCTAAGAGGTCGGTCATACCCGTAATCATCCACCCATCATCTCTGAAAATGCGTCGGCCTTGTCTCTGAATTCTTTTTCGTATTGTGCAGTGACTTTGGTGGCTTCTTTGAGCTGAGCCTTGAGCGATGAAGGGGATGTGCCCCCATGAGTTGTCCGTGACTCTAGCGCGCCATGCACAGTCAAAACATCGCGCACGCCTGAGGGAAGAGTTGGATGAATCGTAGAAAACTCTTCATCAGTGAGTTGATGCAATTGTCTACCAGTTGATTCACAGAGAGCAACACATTTGCCAGCGGCTTCATGTGCCTGCGCAAATGGAACTTTCTCTCTTACTAGGTAATCTGCAATTTCGGTCGCGAGAGAAAATCCAAGAGGAGCTGCAAGCGCCATCTTCTCAGAATCGAAATCTGTAGTTGCAATCATGCCAGTAACAGCCGGTAGAACGAGCAAGACTGTATCGAGAGAATCAAAGAGTGGTTCTTTATCTTCTTGTAGATCGCGGTTATATGCGAAAGGAAGACCTTTGAGCATTGTGAGAACGCCAGTGAGATTGCCAACTAAGCGACCAGCTTTTCCGCGGGCTAGCTCTGCCATATCTGGATTCTTCTTCTGCGGCATAATGGAAGAACCAGTGGAGTAAGCATCAGCTACTTTTGCCCAACCAAATTCGGTCGTTGCCCAGATGCACCACTCTTCACCGATTCGTGAGAGATGAATTCCAATCATAGAAAGAATAAAGAGCGCCTCAGCAACAAAGTCTCGGTCAGATACGCCATCAATGGAATTTGCAGCGCTGGAAGTAAATCCAAGACTGCGTGCAGTTACTTCTGGAGACAGAGGTAGAGATGATCCTGCCAATGCACCAGAACCGAGCGGGCTCACCAGTGCGCGGTCAAGCCAGTCTTCAATTCGATCAAGGTCTCTGGTGAATGCATGCACATGCTTAGCCAATTCATGGCCGAAGAGAACAGGTTGCGCATGCTGTAAGTGAGTAAATCCTGGCGCTGGACTGCTGCCGTACTCATCTGCCTTTGCAATCAAGGCACTTTGCAGAGATATCAATTGCTGAGCAACTTCAATCATGTGGTCAATTGCAAAAAGTCTAAGATCCGTTGCAACCTGATCATTGCGTGATCTACCAGCTCGCAGCGATCCTCCGACCGGACCTAACTTTTCAATCAATCCACGTTCCAGAGCGCTATGTACATCTTCATCGCTATCGATTGCGATGAATTTCCCGGAGGCTACATCTGCGATGAGTTCTTTAAGCGCTCCGCGAATGGAGTTCGCTACGGAATCTTCAAGTAACCCACTTGATTGCAAGATATCAAGATGAGCCAAGGATGAACGCAAGTCATAGGGAGCCAATCGCCAATCAAAGTGCACGCTTCGTGAGAGAGCGAAGACAGCCTCAGCTGGGCCTTGCGAGAATCGTCCACCCCAGAGCGCCATTACCTGCTCCCCACTTTCTTGAGTCCTCCGTAAGCGCGCAATTCTTTCGCGAGTTGGGCTCCTCCACTGGCTTTTCTAGACACTACGAGAACCGTGTCGTCTCCAGCAATCGTCCCGATAATCTCGGAAATTCCGGAATGGTCAAGCGAGCTGGCAAGTAACTGGGCTCCTCCAGGAGGAGTACGAACTACAACAAGATTCCCGCTGGCTTCGACTGAAATAATTAAATCCGCAGGAATCGGCAATGTTCGAGAAATAGTTTCTTCATCGTTTTCAGAAAGTTTGTAGATCGATTCTCCTGAATGTGAACGTCCACGAACAGCTCCAATCTCCTCCAGATCCCGACTTGCTGTCGCTTGCGTAACTGCAAATCCAGCCTTCTTGAGTTCCTTCACCAAGTCGGACTGAGAGTGGATAAGGCCTGCTTTGATAAGTGAAATAGCTTTCGCGCGTCGCGCAGTCACATTAGACATGTGAGACCTCCTGGAGCGCTTGCCTAAATATTCCAATAAATTTCTTTACCTGAGCCGTTGAAATATTGAGAGCCGGGGCTAAACGTATGACTGAAGCACTTGGAGCATTGATCAGCGCGCCCAGTTCTTGACACTTCTTGACGAGCTCCTTTGCCACTGGTTTATCGAGAGTAAGCCCAATCAAGAGTCCAGCACCACGTACTTCAGAAACTCCTGGAATGAGTGCTAACTCTGTGCGCAAAAGGATTCCCAATTCATCAACTTTCTGCAAAGTCTTCTCTTTTTCAATCGAAGAAATGACTGCTAGAGCTGCTGCCGTTGCAATGGGGTTACCGCCAAAAGTTGATCCGTGGTCTCCAGCCGCAAAAAGTTGTGAAGCAGAACCCATTGCAATCATGGCACCTATAGGTAATCCACCACCGAGACCCTTTGCCAACGTGATGACATCCGGTCTGATGCCGGAATACTCATATCCAAACCAATCCCCGGTACGCCCCATTCCTGTTTGGACGCAATCAAAGACAAGCAGAGCACCATTCTCGTCACAGTACTGACGGAGATTCTTTAAGTAGTCATCAGGAGGAACAATCACTCCTGCTTCTCCCATTATTGGTTCAACAATGACCATGGCGGTTTTCTTATTAATTGCACGTCTCATCGCAGAACTATCACCAAAAGGCACATGCTTAATTCCTTTAATCAACGGTTTAAATGGATTCCGCTTCGAAGGCTGGCCGGTCAAGGAGAGCGCGCCCATAGTGCGACCATGAAATGCCTCCTGAGTTGCGACGATTCTATCTTTACCGGTCTTACGAGAAAGTTTAAGAGCAGCCTCATTGGCTTCTGCTCCTGAATTGCAGAAGAAGGTTCGTGCAGAACTATCTCCAGTCATTTTCTGCAGCTTTTGCGCAAGTTCTAACACATTGGGGTGTGCATAGAAGTTACTAACGTGACCTAACGTCGCAATCTGCTTGCTCACAGACTTTACGATTGCCGGATGGGCATGTCCGAGAATATTCGTAGCGATTCCTGCCAAGAAATCTAAGTAAGTAACTCCATTTGAGTCTCTTACAATTGATCCCTTTCCTGAAACAAGTTCAAGCGACGGTGTGCCGTAATTGTCTTGAACTGTCTTTTCCCAACGCTTCATGCAATCACCAGTGTTCCGCCCTCACCAAGGAGGGCACTCTTAAGGGCTGAGGGATTTGTTCCATCGATAACGCGAACTGCTTTTGCACCCGCTGCTATTGCATCCAAGCAAGCCTGAACTTTAGGGGCCATTCCCTCCGCAAAAGTTGACTTTAAGGCCGCGAGTTCAGTCGCGTCTATTTCAGAGATTAAGGATTTCCTATCTGGCCAATGGCGATAAATTCCCTCTACATCAGTCATGATGATGAGCCACTGTGCATCTAGAGCTCCAGCAATTGCCGCCGCAGCCAAGTCGGCATTGACGTTGTAGCCCACTTCACCGTCTCTACTTGCCGCAATCGGAGAAATAACAGGTACTTTTCCAAGAGCAACCATTTCCTCAATAACTTTTGGATTGACTTCAGCAACTTCTCCGACAAGACCAAGATCTGCAGGTGTTCCATCCACCAATGTTTGGAGCGGATCAGCTACGAGAGTTCCTGTGCTTTTACCGGAGATTGCTACTGCATCAACACCCCGTGAGACAAGCGACTGTGCAATAGCCGGACCAACTTTGGAGGCGAGAACTTCTTCCACGACGCTAAACACTTCAGGAGTCGTGACTCTGAAGCCACCAACAAATTTCGATTCAATACCTGCACTTTTAAGAGCTTCACCAATTTGAGGGCCACCCCCATGTACCACAACCGGCGTGACTCCTGAAGCGACTGCTTCGACAATGGCCTGGGCAAAAGCGCCATGTTCATCGGTCATGGCGTGCCCACCGAATTTAATAACAATCATGTTGAGTACGCCGAATTCTCGTGAACATAATCGTGAGATAAATCGTTGGTCATAACTGTGGCTTGCGATGTGCCGATGTTGAGATCAATTTCTATTCTCACCATTCGATCGTCAAATGAGACTAGATTCTTATCTTCATATGGGGCGGAGGCATGAGCAACATGAACTCCATTGAGAATCACATCAATATTGAGTGCATCAATCTCTGCATCCGCAGTCCCTACTGCCGCAAGTACCCGACCCCAGTTTGGATCAGCTCCAAAGATTGCACATTTGAGTAGATTATTTCTGGCACAGGCGCGCGCGACTGCAACCGCATCGTCTTCAGTTGCCGCACCTTTGACCATAATTGCAACCGTCTTTGTGGAACCTTCTGCATCGGCTATCAATTGCGATGATAAGGAGCTACAAATCTCCATGAGAGCGTCTTCGAAATCCTCTTCTGATAGCGAAATTTGAGATGCTCCGCTGCCCATGAGAAGTACAGTGTCATTGGTTGATGTGCAGCCATCTGAATCTATGCGGTTATAAGTACGATCGGTTACTCTTGAAAATATTTCCTGGGCGCTGCTGGGCAAAATAGCATCAGTCATGACAACCGATAACATCGTGGCAAGGGCTGGAGCAAGCATGCCAGCTCCCTTAGCTATCCCAGCGAATTGCACTCCTTGGATAGTTTTTGTCGCTACTTTGGCGACGCTATCAGTGGTCATAATTGCCTGAGCAACATCTGCAAGTGAATCTCTATGTAAATTTGCCGAAAGTTTTTCTATCCCCGCCATGATCTTGGGCATAGGTAAAAGTTCGCCAATGAGTCCAGTTGAGCAGACGACTACTTCACCGGATGAGATCTGAAGTAGCTCACCCACTTTCTCTGCCGTGTGATGGGTGTCTGCAAATCCCTGTGGACCGGTACACGCATTTGCACCACCAGAATTTAGTATCGCAGCTCTTACTAACTTTCCTTTGGTTACTTCGCGAGACCAGAGAACTGGTGCTGCAACTACTTTGTTTGATGTGTATACAGCGGCAGCATCAAAAAGTGGTCCAGTGTTTTCAATCAGAGTGAGATCTAGAGAACCTGAAGATTTCAATCCAGCCGCGATTGCAGCGCCCCGAAATCCCTGTGGAAGCTGGTTCATACGCCTAGCCCATCAAAACGCAACCCCGCAGCCTCATCAAAGCCGCACATAAGGTTCGCATTCTGGACTGCTTGAGCTGCAGCACCTTTACCTAGATTATCTATCGCTACTGAAACTACTAAGCGAGAAGTATGTTGATCAACAGCAACCTGCATCTGTACATGATTGGACCCAATCAAAGCTGCTGTTTTCGGCATAACACCTTGAGGCAGAACTGTGACAAATTGAGAGCCAGCAAAATAATCAGCGTAAAGCTGATGGACATCGTTAGTAGATCTATTTTGTGACATCTTTGCTGTGATTGTGGCAAGGATCCCTCTGGGCATAGGCGCTAAAATCGGAGTAAATGAAATTTTGGCAGAGATTCCGGAGATCCTAGTTAATGACTGTTCAATCTCTGGTGTGTGTTGATGGACTCCCCCAAATTTATACGAAGCCAATGAACCGGAAACTTCACTAGCTATGAGATTTATCTTTGCACTTCTTCCTGCGCCAGTTGTGCCTGAAGCTGCAACAACGACCACATCGCTCAGATCCGCAAATGAGGATGCGGGTGCGGCTCCCAGCGCAATTGCTGTCGCGTAGCATCCTGGATTTGCAACCTTTGTGGAACTCTTTACCTCAGTCTTAAACGGTTCAAGGTCGGCAAGCCCATAAGTCCAAGTGCCGGCATGTTCTCCCCCATAATATTGTCTCCATTGTTCCGAACTTGTTAAGCGGTAATCCGCTCCCAGATCCACTATCTTCACTTTGTCTGGAAGTTGAGTGATAATTTTGGAAGATTCTCCATGCGGTAGCGCAAGAAAAACCAAATCACAAGAAGAAAACAGAGTTGACGAGAAGTTGCTGAAAGTTTTTCCTGCGTAACTCTGTAATTGCGGATGCACTGCAGTAATCAACTCTCCTGCATTGGAATGAGCAGAGATAGCAGCTACTTCGAAATGTGGGTGGAAGGCAAGCAAGCGCAGGAGTTCTCCTCCTGCATATCCACTCGCGCCTATGACTCCAATTTTCATGGGTCCAATATAGCATAAATATGCATTTGCATGCATATTTATGCAGTACGGAGAATGGCTCCTGTTGCCTTGGCTGCTGCCGCCACCGCTGATTCACGCATCTGCGTTACCTCAGCTCCTGTCAGCGTTCGATCTGGGGCACGGAAAACGAGCGAGAAGGCGAGCGAAATCTTTCCGTCACCTATTTTGTCATATCGATCAAAGAGCGTAATTGACTCAAGAAGCGCTCCGGCTCCCTCCCGAAGGGCGCTCTCTACTTGAGATGCGGTAACTCCAGAATCAACAATCAGGGCAACATCCTGTAGCGCTGCCGGCATAGTTCCAACTGATGTGGGTCGAACCAAATCAGATTGAGGAAGAGCGCTAAGTCCGACTGCGAAAGCAGCAGAGCGTTCTGGTAAACCGTACTTGGCTACGATGCGAGGATGTAGTTCGCCGGCATGAGCTACTGCTTTACCGTCGACAATCAGCTCTGCACATCGACCAGGATGCCAAGGAGCGTAATCAGAACGTTTGATGCTCCACTTAAGATTGCACAGTTGCAGAATGTCCTGTGCATAAGCGATAGCGTCTTGCCAGGTATATGAACGAGCCTTACCTTGCCAGTCCTCATTTTCATTTTTCCCAACAAGCAGTCCGGCCACGTGGTAGGCCTGCGGAGGAACGCTTGCAAATATCTCATCAATGACTTTTTGATCTGGTCGTCGTGAAAGATCTGGTGTGATGAATGGAACTAGTTTTTGAGAGCTACGGAAAATAGAGCCCATTTCAAAGATTGCGAAATCTTTAGCTCCACGGCTGATATTACGTTGCGCGACTTCAATGAGGCCAGGTACCAGATGTACCCTCATCAAAGGAAACTCTTCGGACATCGGATTGGCGATTCGATAGGTAGCTGCGCGTTCGCCTACAAATCCCATGAAGTCGATAGTCTCTTGATTGGTAAATGGGAAGGTCTGCACCTCCGCAAATCCTCGGTGAGCAAGCATCTGAGCAATTGTGCGACGACGTTTCTGTGTAGAAGTCAGAGAGGCATGCTTAGGTCGAGGCGGCAGAACCGAAGGGATTTTGTCGTACCCAATCATGCGAGCAACTTCTTCTGCAAAATCTGATGATGTCAGCAGGTCTGAGCGCCAAGAGGGTGGATCCACTTCAAAGGTCTTCTCATTGACATCACAACCGATGGTCCGCAGAATCTGGAAGATTTGAGAAGGAGAGACATCTACCCCCAAAATCCGAGAAATATATGCAGGGTCGATCTTTACTACAGGCGCAAAGCGAGGTTCTCCATCGACCACGGTTGCTACATGTTTCGCCGAACTGTTTTCAATCAAAAGCTGTACAAATCGAGCCGATGCAAATTCAGCTAACGATGGATCTACACCTCGTTCAAGGCGGCGAGAAGCTTCGGATGATAATTTGTGACGACGTGAATTCTTTGCAACACAGATCGGATCAAAACGAACTGCTTCAAGCGCAATCTCAGTAGTCGACTCTGAAATCTCAGAGAACGCGCCTCCCATAGTTCCCGCTAGAGCTAACGGCTGCTCATCATCACATACCATGAGGTCGTCTGGATCTAGTTGACGAACTTGTCCATCCAAAGTTGTAAAAGGTTGAACCTTGCCCGCGCGCTTGATAGTAAGGCCACCTTTAATCTTTGATTTATCAAAGGCATGAAGAGGTTGGCCTAATTCCAGCATGACATAGTTCGTCACATCAACTACTAGTGAAATCGAACGCATTCCCATTTTTTCAATACGGCGTCGCATCCATAAAGGTGTTGTGGCTGATGGATCAAAGTTTGACATCGTGCGCAAATAAAAGACCGAGGCGGTTGCATCATCGGCAATTTTTGCGGGCACTCCTACGCCGGTATCAGGAAATTTCAGCCCACGTAGCGCATCTACTGGATCCTTAAAGGATAGACCGAGTGCGCCAGCAACTTCTCGTGCGATTCCACGGATACTCAAGGCATAACCACGATCAGGATTGACCGAAATATCAAAGATGACATCGTTAATCATCAATCCAGCTATCGCATCATCGCCAATTTTCACCGAATCCGGTGCAAGAGTCATAATTCCAGAATGATCTTCCCCGAGCCCAAGTTCTCTAGCAGAACAGATCATCCCGTTGGATGTTTTCCCATATGTTTCGCGAGCCCCAATAGCAAAATTTCCAGGAAGTACAGCTCCGGGAAGGGCTGCGACGACAAAATCTCCTTTAACGAAGTTTGTAGCGCCGCAGATCACATAGCGAGTTTCTTTCTCACCGCAATTAAGACCTACATATCGCACAGGTTTTTTAAATTCAGTCAGTTCTTCGATGCTCATAATTTCAGCGAACACAACAGGACCAGTCAACCCCTCGCCCTGATGGATGATTTCTTCGACTTCGAAGCCCACGCGGATGAGCGCATCAGAAATCTCTTCTGCTGATACCGATACTGGAATATCAACGAACTCTCTGATCCAAGATAGAGGCGCGCGCATTTAAAGGCCAACTCCAAACTGGCGGGTAAACCTAAGGTCGCCTTCAACGATGTCATGCATGTCAGTGATGCCGTGGCGAACCATGAGCGTACGTTCGAGGCCCATCCCGAATGCAAAACCACTGTAAATATCTGTATCGATTCCACA
>VFQT010003544.1_pt1 | contig 14086 bp, 13 predicted proteins | sample 3512381 | NCBI WGS metagenome assembly VFQT01 (sample SAMN10412376, study PRJNA504923) | tailings metagenome | isolation source: Relicate 2 Philex TSF3 active mining site | place: Philippines: Tuba, Benguet | collected 2017-08-29 | reverse complement strand
ACTGATCACATCCATGAGCAAGGGTCGATAGATCGCCTTGTAGAGCTCGACGTTTCCCACCGCCAGCGCGCCGAGCGTCTCACCGTGATAGCTATTGGTGAGGGTGACGAAGCGCGTTTTGCGGGGTCGGCCGGTGTTCTGCCAGAAGTGGAAGCTCATTTTCACGGCCACTTCGATTGCGGCCGAGCCGCTGTCGGCAAAAAAGCAGCGGGTCAGGCCCGACGGCGCCAGCGCGGTGAGTTCCGCGGCCAGTTGCGCCGCAGGCTCGTGAGTGAAGCCCGCGAACATCACGTGCGGCAACTGCTCGAGTTGCCGGGCTACGGCCGCATTGATGTGCGGATGGGCGTGACCCCAGAGGTTTACCCACCAGGAGCTGATCGCGTCGATGTAACGCTTGCCGTCATAGTCTTCTAGCCACACGCCGCGACCGCTGCGAATCGGGATCAGCGGCATGGCAGCCTCGTGATCCTTCATCTGGGTGCAGGGGTGCCAGACGTGCTCGAGGTCGAGCGAGCGCAGGGATGGGTTGGAGTGTGGCGCCATGCGCCCATTCTGGCATGATCGCGTGTACGGCGGTCCCGGGTCGCCGGCACTCATCGGGGGTTGACCATGCAGAACAACACCGCGCTGCCGCCTGCGCCGCGCTATTACCCTTGGCTCGTCGCTGTCGTTGGCATGTTGGCACTGTTCCTCTCGAACGGCATGACGGCTACGGGCATCACCATCTTCGATCCGTCGTTGCTCGACGAGTTCGGGTGGAGCCGCGGCGATCTCAAGTTCACCGACACGATCAAGTTCACGATCACAGCGTTGCTCTCGCCATTCGTCGGGGTCCTCATCGACAAACTCAACCCGCGGCTGTTGCTGATGTATGGCTGTGGTTTGCTGGGTCTGGGTTATCTCGGTTACTCGATGCTCATCAATGGCGCGGCACCACCCGTGATCCAGGTCATCGCCGTGGTGACGGCGATCGGCCTCGCCGGGGTGCTCGTCGTGGCACTGGGCTTGCTCCTTCCCGCACTCGATCGCGGTGTGAGCATCGGTATCGCGGTGCTGGTCGCGTTAATCGGGCTGTATTTCTTCTACACGCAATTATCGGGCGATGCGCTCAAGCAGATCTACGTCATTCACCTGATGTTCGCGCTGGCGCTGTCGACTGCAGGATCGATGACGGTCATCTTCCTAGTGTCGAGTTGGTTCGTGAAGCACCGCGGACTCGCCATCGGCATCGCGCTCGTCGGCACGAGTCTCGGCAGCGCCATCCTGCCCACGTTCAACCCCTTTCTGATCGAGGCCTATGGCTGGCGTCAGGCCATGGTCTACAACGCCATCATGCCGGTCGTGTTGATGGTGCTGATTTTCTTCGTCATCAAGGGCACGCCGGCGCAGGCGGGCTACGCCGCGGTGGGGCAGAGCGCCAGCATGGGCGATCTCAAGCAGCATGGCCTGACCTTCAAGGAAGCCATCCGCACCCGGACCTTCTGGGCGATCGGCATCTCCGGGTTTCTCGCCTACTACTCGATTTTCAGTTTCGTGCAGCACTTCGTGCTGCATCTGAACAAGGGCTTCGGCATGCCGCTGAAGGATGCCGGTGCACTGCTCGGCCTCTTCAGCGTGGTGGCGATGGTGGCCAAGCTCGCCAATGGTTGGCTGGCTGACGTCATCGACCGTCACAAGGTGTTCATGGCCTGCCTCGTCATCATGCTCATCGGTCTGGTTGGGCTTGCGACGATGCAGCGCGAGTACGTAGTGGCCTCAGCCGTGATCATCGGTCTCGGTTGGGGCGGGCTCTTCACCCTCTACAACATGCTCGCCGTCAATAATTTCGGATTGCGTGAAATCGGGCGCATCAATGGTGCCATCAGCCTGATGGAGTCAGTGGGCGTAGGTCTCGGCAGCTGGATCACCGGGCTGATGTTCGACGCCTACGGCAGCTACCAGAATGCCTTCATCATGCTAGCCTGCGCCCTGGCGCTGTCGCTGCTCATCGGCACGCAGATCAAGAGCGAAGTCGACGAGCGGCAGTTGGCTGCGTCCTAGGCGCAACCTTAAGCGGCCTAGACGCTCAGGCGCTCTGGCGTTTCCAGAGCACCTCGCTCCCATTCTCGTGGCGGGCGAGCACTCGCGCGAGCACGAACAGCAGATCCGAGAGCCGGTTGAGATAGCGGGCCGGGAGCGGACTGAACGGCGGCTCGGCGCCCTCGAGGCTGGCGGAGAGGGTCCAGACGCGGCGTTCGGCACGCCGCACGACGGTGCGCGCCACGTGGCAGGCGGCCGCAGCGGGGCCACCGCCCGGCAGGATGAAATCTTTGAGTGGCGGCAGCGGATCGTTGAAGCTGTCGAGCTCGCGCTCGAGTCGATCGATCTGTGCTTCACTGATCAGTTGCATGCCCGGGATACACAGCTCGCCGCCCAGATCAAACAAGTCGTGCTGCACACGGGTCAGGCACTCGCCTACCGCAGCCGGCAGACCGGGTACGGCAAGCACGACACCAATGGTGCTGTTCGCCTCGTCGACCGTGCCGTAGGCCTCGACTCTGGCTGCATCTTTGGGCACTCGCGTGCCATCGCCGAGTCCCGTGGTGCCATCGTCGCCGGTGCGCGTGTAGATCTTGCTGAGCCGATTTCCCATGCGCGATAAGATACCATTCTGCGGGGTCAGCCCCGAGGGAGAATTCGTGCCGTCCGCCGAACTGCAAGCCGCCATCGACGCGGCACATGCCGCCGCAACGGTCATCCGTGCGCTCTATCAGAAAAATCTCGCCGTGGTCACCAAGGCTGACAAATCGCCGGTGACCGAGGCGGACGTGCGCGCGGAGGAAGTCATTCGCGAAGTGCTCTCGAAGCGCTTTCCGAGTTACGGATTTTTCGGCGAGGAGACGGGCCAGCACTCCATGGACGCTGAGAGCATCTGGCTCGTCGATCCGATCGATGGCACCAAATCATTCGTGCGCGAGTGCCCGTTCTTCTCAACGCAGATCGCATTGCTGCGCGGCGGCCGCTTCGTCCTTGGCGTCTCCTGCGCGCCCGCCTACGGCGAGTTGGCCTGGGCTGAGCGTGGCGCAGGCGCCTGGCTCAACGATTCACGCATCCGCGTCAGCCAAACCGCGACGCTCGATGCTTCGATCGTCTCGACGGGCAACCTCAAGACGTTAGCAGCAGGACCGCGCTGGTCGCGCTTTGGGGACCTCGTGACTCGAGTCAGCCGCATCCGCGGCTACGGTGACTTCGTGCACTACCATCTGCTCGCGCGCGGCGCGCTCGATGTGGTGATCGAATCAGACGTGAACATCCTCGACATTGCGGCGCTGACCGTGATCGTCGAGGAAGCAGGTGGGTGCTTCACGGATCTCGAGGGTCAAGCGATCGGTCTTGGCACCACGAGCGTGCTCGCCAGCAATACGCCGCTGCACGGCATCGTGCTCGAGGCACTGCGCGGCTAGCACGCTCAGGGCTGCAGTCGCGTGCAGCGCCAGTCGTCCAATACCAGCGGCGGTGCACCGGCCTCGGCGCTGGGGCGCAGCGTTCGTACCCAGCGGGCCCGGTCGTGGATGCGCGATTCGCCCTCGATCCACAGTTCCACCGCATCGGCGTAGACGTGGTAGCCGCCCCAGTGCGGCGGGCGCTGAATATTGTCGCCCGTGCCTGCAGGCGCGGCGGCATCTTCGGGGCCAGGCACCGGAACCCCAAAGCGGTGGGCCGTCTCCACCACAGCGCGCTCTAGATCCGCTCTCGAATCAACCGGCTGACTTTGCGCACTCGCCCAGGCACCCACGCGCCGCTGCCAGGGCCGGGTGCGGAAATAGGCGTCGCTCTCGGCTGCCGGTGCCCGCACGACCTGCCCCTCGATCCGCACCTGCCGGTAGAGGTGATCCCAATGCATAACGATGGCCACCCGCGGGTGCGCCTCGATCTCGCGGCCTTTGCGCGAGTCATAGTTGGTGTAGAAACAGACGTAGCCGGGGTCGACCACGATTTCCTTGCAGAGGACGACGCGCGCCGAGGGCAGTCCGCCTGCGCCGACGCTGGCGACGACCATGGCGTTGGGGTTGGGTTGGTCTGCCCGGCTGCGGGCCAGCGCCAGCCATTCGGCGGCGGTGGCGAGCGGCTCGCGAGGCAAGGGGGCGGGGAGGAATTGCACTGGAACGGGCATGACGGCAGCTTTCCGGCGGGGGGTATGGGAGTGAGCGTCTATAGTATCGGGTTGGAACCCTTGTTCGCGAATGACGGAATCTACGCATGACGACCCTGGACGAGCTCCGAGCCCACCTCGACGACATCGACACGCGGCTGATCGAACTGATCGCCGAGCGGCAACGCACGAGCAGCGAAATCGCGCGCGTCAAACGTGCTACCGGCTATCCGACCCGCGATTACGGTCGTGAGCGTGAGGTGATCGTCGGCGCACGGGCGAGGGCCGAGGCGCATGGGGTCTCGCCGCGCATTGCCGAGGAGCTGATGCGCATGCTGATCCGCAGCTCGCTCACCACGCAGGAGCGCTCGAGCGTCGCGGCACATGGCCACGGCAGTGGACGCCGTGCGCTCGTCATCGGTGGTGCGGGCAAGCTCGGCCGCTGGTTCAGCGACTTTCTCCACTCGCAGGGATTTCAGGTTGAGGTCAGTGACCCGGCCGGTGCGCCCTCGGGTACGGTCGATGTCGGTGATTACGCACAAAACGCGCTCGATCAGGATTTCATCGTCGTGGCGACGCCGCTGGGCTACACCGACAAGGTGTTGCGTGATCTGGCGATGCGTCGGCCGGCCGGTGTAATCTTTGACCTGGGATCTTTGAAGTCGCCGCTGCGTGGCGGCCTGATGGCGCTCAAGTCCCACGGCTGCCGTGTCACCTCCGTGCACCCGATGTTCGGTCCCGATACCGAACTGCTCTCGGGCCGACACGTGATCTTTGTCGATCTCGGCCATGCCGAGGCGCTGGCGAGTGCGCGGGAATTGTTCGCGCCGACGATGGTCGAACAGGCCGTGATGACTCTGGATGAACACGACCGCCTGATCGCCTATGTGCTCGGGCTATCGCACGCGCTCAACATCGCGTTTTTCACCGCGCTCGCCGAGAGCGGTGAAGCCGCGCCGCGTCTGGCGAAACTCTCCAGCACCACCTTCGATGCGCAGCTCGATGTGGCCACGCGCGTGGCGCAGGAGAGCCCCGAACTCTACTTCGAGATCCAGAGCCTCAACGACTACGGCGCCGAGTCGCTGGAGGCGCTCGCGCAGGCCGTCGAGTCGCTGCGCCGAGCCGTGTTGTCGCGGGATCAGTCGGCCTTCACCGGTCTGATGCAGCGCGGACGCGAGTATCTCGAGGGGCGCAAGACTCTGACGGAGCGGCGGGCCTGAGGATGACCGACGAGATCGACGCGCAGGGCTATCGGGCCAACGTCGGCATCGTGTTGATGCAGCCCGATGGGCGCGTGTTTCTCGGTCGGCGCGCCGGCGGCAAGGGCTGGCAATTCCCCCAAGGCGGCATCCAGAGTGGTGAGACGCTCGAGCAGGCAATGTATCGGGAGTTGCGCGAGGAGATCGGTCTTGAGCCCGAGCACGTCGAAATCGTCGGCATGACGCAGCGCTGGCTGCGCTATCGGTTGCCCGATCGATACATCCGTCGCGAGCAGCTGCCGCTGTGTCTTGGGCAAAAACAGCGCTGGTTTTTGCTGCGCGGCCGCGACGAGGAGCCGCCGGTGCGATTTGACCACACGAGCCAGCCCGAGTTTTCCGAGTGGCGCTGGGCCGCGTTCTGGGAGCCGGTGCGCGAGGTGATCCACTTCAAGCGACAGGTCTATCGCCGTGCCTTGCACGAACTGGGCGAACTCGCTTTCCCCCAAGGGCTGCCACCCTATCCGGAGTGGTGGTCGCAGCGCTGAGGCAGTCCATGGCCCCCAAAGTGCCGACACCGTTGATCGTGCGCAGCGTTGGTTGGCTGCACGGCAAGCGCGCGCTCGTGCTGGCCATCCTCGGACTGCTGGCCGCGGGCTCTGTGGGGTATCTGTTCGGGCGCAGCAATATCGCGGCCGGTGGGGGTTGGTTCGACGATGCGGCACAGTTGCGCGAGACGATCGGCGAGCGTGACGCGACCATCGACACCTTGCGTCGTCAGGTCGCCGAACTCGACACGCTCAAGGCCGGGCAGGCGGACGAGCGCCGCGAGGTGGGCCGCACCATCGGCGAACTGCAGGCCGAGCTCGCCCGCCAAAAACAGCAACTCGAATTTTTCCGCGGCATCGTCGCGCAAGAGGCTGAGCGACCCGATGTGGCGATTCGCACGCTGCGCTTGGCGGCCGGTTCGCGCCCGCAGAGCCGCATGCTGCGTCTTGCGCTCGTTCAGCCGGGCAACCCGCAGGGTACGGTCTCGGGGACGGTGGTGATCACGCTGGAGGGCTCACGCGGCGGACGGCTTGCCCGCGTGCCGCAGCCCGAGCGGGGCTACAGCTTTCAGTATTTCGAGAACATCGAGCAGGAGCTGATACCGCCGCCCGGCTTCACGCCCGAGCGGGTCACCGTGCAGGTGAAGCCGCTTGGTGGCAAGGGTGATGGCGTGATTCAATCGACCTTGTGGCCCGCCGTGGGGTCGTAGCGGGCGAGGGGAGAGCATGTTCGGGCGACGCAAGACACCGCCAGTGCCGGGCCGTATCGACACCTTGATCGGTCGCGAGGCGCGGCTGACAGGCGATATCGAGTTCGCAGCGGGCTTGCACCTCGAGGGTCGGGTCACGGGCAACGTGCGCTCGCTGGTGGGCGCAGGGCCGGCGACGCTGTGGATCGGAGAGTCGGGTGCCATAGTGGGCAATGTCGACGTCGCGCACGTGGTCGTCAATGGCGAGGTGGTGGGCGATGTCCGCGGTTCTGAGCGGGTGGTGCTCGGCGAGAAGGCGCGGGTCACGGGGGACGTGTACTACGGCGCCATCGAGATGACTTTGGGCGCTCGCGTCGAAGGCAAGCTGATTCCGCAACCTTTTGACGCTCGTCCGGTCGAAACCTAGAATGACTGCCATGAGTACCGCCATGACCGCTGAAGATCTTCCGCTCGATATGCCGCCGGCACTCGTGTTCACCGACTCGGCTGCCCGCAAGGTCAGTTCGCTGATCGAGAGCGAGGGCAACCCTAATCTCAAGCTGCGCGTGTTCGTGCAGGGCGGTGGGTGCTCCGGCTTGCAGTACGGGTTCGAGTTCGACGAGCTGGCTCAGGACGGTGACACGATGATCGAGAACCTCGGGGTCACGCTGCTCGTCGATCCGATGAGTTTCCAGTACCTCTCCGGAGCTGAAATCGATTATCGCGAGGGGCTCGATGGCGCACAGTTCGTCATCCGTAACCCCAACGCCACCACAACCTGTGGTTGCGGCTCATCGTTCGCCGCCTGATCTCCTGCAGTCCTGATCTGTTTGCTGCAGCGGTGGTGAGGTGACGCGGAGCGCGGCCCGGGCGGCCCCCGAATTGCTGGCGGCGGTCGACCTCGGTTCCAACAGTTTCCACATGGTCGTGGCGCGGTACACCCACGGCCAGCTGATCGTCATCGATCGGCTTCGCGAGAGCGTGAGGCTGGGCTCTGGCATGGACGAGGAGGGCCGGCTCGATCGCGAGGTCGCTGCAAGGGCCATCGCTTGTCTCGAGCGCTTCGGCCAGCGCTTGCGTGAAATCCATCCGGACAAGGTGCGCGTGGTCGGGACCAACGCCCTGCGCCGCGCCCATCGCAAGCAGTCTTTTCTCGAGAAGGCGCGCGTCGCACTCGGGTTCCCGATCGAAATCGTCTCCGGCATGGAGGAGGCCCGACTGATCTATTCGGGCGTCTCGCACACCATGCCGAGCGGCAGTGGTCGGCGGCTGGTGGTCGACATCGGCGGCGGTAGCACGGAGCTCATCATCGGCGAGGATCTCACGCCCCTGAAGCTCGAAAGCACGCAGCTCGGCTGTGTCGGTCTCAGCGAGCGCTTCTTTGCCGGCGGCAAGCTGTCGGCGAAGCGTTTTGCCCGCGCGCGCGTTGCCGCGCGCAGCGAACTCGAGCCGATCGAGGAGGCCTACCGCAAGGTCGGCTGGGTGCAGGCAGTGGGTAGTTCGGGGTCGGTCAAGGCCATCGGCGATGCGATCCGCGAGCTCGACCCGCTTGCGCAGGCGATCACGCCGGAGGGACTGGAGGCGGTCATTGAGGTGATCCTGCGCGCCGATCATGTGCGCGATATCCCGCTGGCCGCTCTCAACGACGACCGTCGTCCGGTGTTTCCGGGCGGACTTGCCATCTTGTGCGAAGTGTTCGACGTCCTCGACGTCAAGCGCATGGAAGTGTCGGATGGCGCGATGCGCGACGGCCTGCTCTACGATTTGGTGGGGCGACTCACCCGTGAGGATGCGCGCGAGCGTACGGTGCGGGCGATGCAGGCGCGTTACCACGTTGATCTGGCGCAGGCGGAGCGCGTCGAGCGCACGGCGCTCGGATTTCTCTCCCAGGTGGCGGATGCCTGGCAGCTCGACGATGCGCTTGCTGAGCAGCTGCTCGCCTGGGCAGCGCGCCTGCACGAAATCGGTCTCGACGTGTCGCACTCGCGCTATCACCAGCACGGTGCCTACCTGCTGGAAAACGCCGATATGCCGGGTTTCCCCCGTGAGGAGCAGCGCATTCTCGCGCGGCTCGTCGGCGGACATCGTCGCAAGCTCTCGCTTGAGGGATTCGATCAATTGCTGCCGAGCTGGGACAAGCGCAGCATTTTCTTGATCGTGCTGCTACGCATTGCCGTGCTGCTGCATCGGGGCCGCGGGCGAGCTCCTCTGCCCGAGCTCACGCTGATCGCTCGCGGGCGCACGCTCGAGATGCGCTTTCCGGTTCGCTGGCTACGCGAGCATCCGCTCACGGTCAGCGATCTCAGTCAGGAAATTGATTTACTGCGCGCGGCGGATCTACGCCTGCGCGTCTACTCTTCGAGAGGTCTGCCGGCGGTGTAAGCCGCCATCAACTCGCTCTGTGCCATGCGCCGCTCGGCACCGCTGACCGCGACTCGTCGGTAGCCACCGTCCTGATCCAGCTCCCAAGCCTGCGTGTCGTCGCGCAGGTAGGACTCGAGATCACGCAGGATGTTCTGCTTGTACTTGGGGCGCCGGATCGGAAAGGCGATTTCGACACGGCGGAAGAAATTCCGATCCATCCAATCGGCGCTGCTACAGAAGATTTCGGGTTCGCCGTCGTTGGCGAACCAGAAGACCCGCGAGTGTTCGAGGAAGCGACCGACGATCGAGCGCACGCGGATGTTTTCTGAGAGGCCAGGCACCCCGGGCCTAAGCGCGCACACGCCACGAATGATCAGATCGATCTGCACGCCGGCCTGCGAGACCTTGTACAGCATCTCGATCGACTCGGGCTCGACGAGCGCGTTCATCTTGAGGATCACCCGAGCCGGTCTGCCGGCCGCAGCGTGTTCGGCTTCTCGCTCGAGCTTGGCGAGCATTGCGCGGTGCAGGTCAAACGGCGATTGCAGCAAACAATTCAGTCGCGGCTTGCGAGTGAGGCTCGTCAATTGCAGGAACACTTCGTGGACGTCTTGCCCGATGTCGGGTGCGCAGGTGAACAGACCATAGTCGGTGTAGGCACGCGCGGTACGCGAATGGTAGTTGCCGGTGCCGAGATGGCAGTAGCGACGGATGCCATCCTGCTCGCGACGCGCCACCAGTGCGAGCTTGGCATGGGTCTTGAAGCCGACCACGCCGTACATTACGTGCGCACCGGCCTCCTGCAGGCGGTCGGACAATTCGATGTTCGCTTCTTCGTCAAAGCGCGCGCGCAACTCGATGACGACCGTGACGTCCTTGCCTGCCTGCGCCGCGGCGACCAGCGCATCGACGATGGCCGAGTCGGCGCCGGTGCGATACAGCGTCTGTTTGATCGCCAGCACTTTCGGGTCGGTCGCCGCCTGCCGCAGGAAGTTCACGACCGGTGCGAAGGATTGGAACGGGTGATGCAGCAGCAGATCGCTCTGGCGGATGGCCGCGAACATGTCGGGCCCGTCGCCGAGGCGCCGCGGCAAACTCGGCTGGAAGGGCGGGTACTTGAGGTCGGGTCGCTGCGCCAGATCGTAGATCGCCGACAGGCGGTGCAGGTTCACCGGTGAGGGAACGGCGTAAATATCATGCGCGCCGATCCCGAACTGCTTGGCGAGAATCTTCACGAGCTCTGCAGGGCAGTCGGTGGTGGTCTCGAGGCGCACGGCTGCGCCGTAGCGCCGGTGCGCCAATTCGCCTTCGAGTGCGCGGCGCAGATCGTCGGCTTCTTCTTCATCGACGAACAGATCGCTGTTGCGTGTTAGCCGGAACTGGTGGCACTCGTCGATGATCATGCCTTCGAAGAGCCGCGGCACGAATTCCTCGATGATGGTCGACAGCAGCACGAACTGCTGTCCGCCCTCGGCGCGTGCTGGCAACGGTACGACGCGTGGCAGCGAGCGCGGCGCCTGCACGATCGCAAGCGTGGCTTCGCGGCCGAAGGCGTCCTCGCCCTGCAGGCGCACGATGAAGTTGAGGCTCTTGTTCTGGATGCGCGGGAAGGGTCGCGCCGGGTCCAGGGCTAACGGCGAGAGCACCGGCTCGATTTCCTTTTCGAAGAAATCGGCAAGCCAGCTGCGCACCTCCTCGTCCCACGCGCCACGCGGCACTAGCCCGACGCCAGCCGCCGCCAATTCGGGCAACAGCATGCTGCCGAGACAATCGTATTGGTCGGCGACGAGTCGCGAGGCGCGTTTGTGGATGGCCGCCAGTTGCTGCGCGGGGCGCAGTCCGTCAGGGCTCGTCGACTGCGGCGAACTCTCCTGCATCTGCTTGATGCCGGCCACTCTGATTTCGAAGAATTCATCGAGGTTGCTCGATGAGATACAGAGAAATCGCAGCCTCTCGAGTAGTGGCACGGCCGGATCGCGGGCCTGCGCGAGCACGCGCTGGTTGAATTCCAGCTGCGACAGTTCGCGGTTGATCAGTGTTGATGGTGCGGCCACGTTCATGCCACCCCTAGTAAATCACGGACGCCGCCGCCGTGTGTTACAGCGCCCGGGCCACCGGTTGCTAGCCTGGTCGCAGCGCTGATTCAGCTGCCCCGCGGTGCCAGCTCAACGCCCTGCGGCGCCCGAGGTCGCGCTGTTGCCGGCCTCTTGTGCCTGGCGAGCCAGATAGGGTGCGGGCGAGCCTTGATCGAGCGTGGCCACGAGCGGCGCCGCGTGTTCGCGGAATGCAGCCATGCGCGATGCCGGGATCGGTTGATCGTTCGGCAGCGGAACTTTCTGCGGATCCTTGTGCACGCCGCGCGCGAGGTACTCGTAGTGCAAATGCGGGCCGGTGGCGAGTCCCGTCATACCGACGAAGCCAATGACTTCGCCCTGGTCCACCCGTTCGCCCTGCCGAAGGCCACGCGCGAAGCGCGACAAGTGGCCATAGACGGTGCGGATTTCGTTGGCGTGCTCGATCTCGATCACCTTGCCATAGCCGCCCTTGTTACCGATGAACCGCACCCGACCTGCGCCTGCCGCCTTGACGGGCGTGCCGATGGGCGCGGCGTAATCGGTGCCGCGATGCGCGCGGATCCGGTTCAGGACTGGGTGACGGCGATACGGATTGAAGCGCGAACTCACGCGGGTGAATTCGAGCGGTGCGCGCAGGAACGCCTTGCGTAGGCTCTTCCCGTCCGGCGTGTAATAGGACGCACTTTGGCCGTCCGGCGCAAAGCGCACCGCGCGATACACCTGGCCCTGATTGATGAACTCCACGGCCAGCACGTCGCCGTCGCCGACCGGTTCGCCGTCCTGGCTGATCTGCTCGTAGGTGACGCGAAACCGATCGCCCGGCTGGATGTCGAGCACGAAGTCGATGTCCCAGCGGAAAATATCCGCGATGCGCATCGCCAGAGTGTCGCTCATGCCGGCGTCACTGGCGGCCTGAAATAGCGAATAGCGGATCGTCGCTTCGCCGGTCACCACCTCGCGCTCGAGCGGGTTGATGATCAGTTCGCTCGCGAAGCCGTTTGGATCACGGCTCACCTTCAACGTTTCGCTCGGACTCAGTTGCCGTTCGAGCCCGACCAGTTTGGAGTCCTGCACGCGGAACTTGAGCAGCTCGCCGGGGTAGAGCCTGTCGAGGCTCGCACGCAGATCGGGCAGGCTGCGCAGTGTCGCGAGGTCTGTCACGGACAGGCTGAGCTTGCGGAAAATACGCTCGAGCGTGTCGTTGGCGCCGACAATCACATCGACGGTGACAGGCAGCAAGGCCGCCTCGGCCGCTGCACGCGCGGACTCAAGCACGCTCGCCTGCACGGTTGCCTCGTCGGCCCGCCGCGCATCTTCCACCCACAGTTCGCCGCGCCACCAGGTGATAGCGAGCACGGCCACTACGGTGCATTGCAGCCACCGGGCCTTGAGGAAGTCGAGGAGCTTGTTTCCCGAGCCGATTTCCAGCGTCATGGACTACACTTCGCACTCGCCAAACCGCGGAAAGTACCCGCGCAGGCAGGGCGGGTCAACATGCACAGCATCAAAGATCAATTGGACGAACTTCGCCGCGGGTCGGCGGAGTTGCTCATCGAGGCCGAACTCGAGAAGAAATTGGCGCGCGGCAAGCCGCTGCGCATCAAGGCGGGGTTCGATCCGACCGCACCGGATTTGCATCTGGGTCACACGGTGCTCATCAACAAGATGCGCCAGTTCCAGCAGTTCGGCCATGAGGTGATCTTCCTCATCGGTGATTTCACCGGACTCATTGGCGATCCCACGGGACGCAACGCGACGCGGCCGAGACTGACGCCGGAGGCTGTGCAGGACAATGCGCGTACCTATCAGACGCAGATCTTCAAGATCCTCGATCCCGAGCGCACGCTGATCGAGTTCAACTCGCGCTGGCTCAGCAATATGCCGCTGCCGCAGTTCGTCGAAGTTGCGGCGAAGTACACCGTAGCCCGCATGCTCGAGCGCGATGATTTCGCCAAGCGCTTCAAATCGCAGCAGCCGATCTCGGTGCACGAGTTCTTCTATCCGTTGGCGCAGGGCTACGACTCGGTAGCGCTGCGGGCGGATGTGGAGTTGGGCGGCACCGACCAGAAGTTCAATCTGCTGGTCGGCCGCACGCTGCAGGAGGCCTATGGGCAGGAACCGCAGTGCGTGCTCACGATGCCGCTGCTCGAGGGCCTCGATGGCGTCAACAAGATGTCGAAATCACTCGGCAATTACATCGCGATCGACGAGTCCGCCGACTCGCAGTTCGGCAAGCTCATGTCGATCAGCGACGAGCTGATGTGGCGCTATTTCGAGTTGCTGTCGTTCCGGCCGCTCGGCGAAATCACGGCGTTGCGGCAGGCGATCGCCGAGGGGCGCAATCCGCGCGATGTGAAATTCGAGCTCGCGCAGGAGATCGTCGGGCGCTTCCACGGCGTAGTCGCAGCGCAGCAGGCGCAGGCGGATTTCATTGCTCGCTTCGCCAACAAATCTTTGCCCACCGATCTGCCGCTGCAGGTGCTGGTGGCAGCGGATCCAGCCGGCGAGCCGATCGTTGCGGCGCTGAAGGCCGCTGGGCTCGCCACAAGCAACTCCGAGGCGGTTCGAAAGCTCGGCGAAGGGGCTGTCCGAGTCGACGGAGAGCGGGTGCAGGACCGCAATTGCCGCCTATTGGTGGGGGCAGAGCATGTTTTGCAGGTCGGGCCCCGGCGCTTCGCTCGCGTCAAGATCGAAAATCCCATTTAAATCATGGCTTTAGAGCATTTCAGGATTAATTCTTACAATCCGTTGACAGGCCGCAATAGCCACCTATAATGCGCGCCCTCAGCTACGAAGTGCTCCGCGGTTCCCGCGGTGCGAAACGAAAGTTGAAATGTAGGTTGACGGGGAGAGCCGGATGGCTATACTTCCCGCCCCCTCTGCACCCTAGCGGTGCGAGGTTATTTAAAAATTCGGCAGGTAATTTGTGTGGGGACTCGCGTCAATGCGTCCTTTGGATGGCAATGACCGAGTGACCAAATTGAGTCCAGCAATGGGCCCTGATTTAGTTACTCTTTTTATTGAAGCTCAAAATCTTCAAGTGAAGAGTTTGATCCTGGCTCAGATTGAACGCTGGCGGCGT
>VFQT010003543.1_pt1 | contig 14090 bp, 12 predicted proteins | sample 3512381 | NCBI WGS metagenome assembly VFQT01 (sample SAMN10412376, study PRJNA504923) | tailings metagenome | isolation source: Relicate 2 Philex TSF3 active mining site | place: Philippines: Tuba, Benguet | collected 2017-08-29 | reverse complement strand
CGCCTCTTCGAAGGCGCTTTGAGCCTCGTCGAGGCGACCGAGGGTGAGGAGGCAATCGGCGCGGAAGTAGAGGGCGGGGCCGTGTCGGGGTTCGGCCGACAGAAAGCGCGAGAGAAGGGCGAGCGCATCGTCGAAGCGGCGTTGCTTCATGCGGACGGTGGCGAGGTTATAGAGAAATCGCGAGCGGTCGGGTTCCTTCGCGAGTAGGGCTTCGTATTCGCGTCCCGCGGCGTCTATGTCGCCCTGCCGGAAGTAGGCGTTGGCGCGATTGATCAGGACCGCGACGTTGTCGGGGAAGCGCGCGAGGTAGCGATCGAAGAGGGCGATGGCCTCGGCGAATCGCTCGATTTTCAAGTAATATGACCCGATGAGGGAGAGGGCCTCGATGTCGTCGGGGCGGGTCTCGAGGTAGCGCTCGGCGTGGGGGAGGCCGTCGGCAATGCGCGAGAGGCGGTAGTAGTGCTGGACGAGGATCCAACAGGCATCGAAGCGCTTGGGGTCGCTCGCGACGGACTCGAGGAGGGGGACGGCGAGGTCCTGTTCGCCGCTGCGATAGAGATGGAGACCGAGCTGGTGAGCGACGTCGGGGTCTTCAGGGAAGCGGTCGCGGAGTGGCCTCATGAGGGCGACGCCATCCGTGTAGCGGCGCTGCAGGAAGAGGACGGCCGACAGCCCGAGGGAGGCTTCGCGGGAGGCCTCGGGAAGGCGGACGAGGTCGCGGTAGATGCGCTCGGCCTCGGCAAGCCGCTTGCTAGCACGCGAGTCGTCACCGCGAGCGAGAAAGGTGCGCGCCGAGTCGAGGAGGTCCCAGGCCTCGCGAAGGCGGCGTTGGGACTCTCCAGAGGACACCGCGAACGCAGTCGGGAGTGTGCCGAGAGGGAGGGACGACAGGCCGACAAGCAATCCGAGGAGGACGAGGAGGACCCTCATACGACCCTGCCTACGACGAAGGTGACGTCGTCCGGGAGAGGGGTTCCGCCACGGAAGACGCGGACGTCGGAGGTGATGCGGTCGACGACGGCCTCGACCGGGGTGTCGGCGGGCAGGGCGCTGAGGAGGTTGACGAGCTGGCGCGCGGAGTAGGGGCGGCCTTCGGGGTTGGTCGCGTCGACGAGGCCGTCGGTATACCAGACGAGGAGGTCGCCCTTTTCGACGCGGACGCGCTTCGCCTCGAAGCCGGCTGCGTCACCGTCACCGAGGCGATTGCCGCGGGCGGCGAGGCGCGAGACGCGGACGCCAGACTCGGTCGTTCGCAGGAGGAGGCCTGGGGGGTGGGCGGCGGCCGAGTAGTAGAGGGCGTTCTCGGTGGCGTCGAGGACCGCTGCGGTGGCGGTCATGAAGAAGGCGCCATGGCCAGCATCATGGATGACGCGGTCGAGGACGCGCATGGTCTCGGCGACCTGGAGGTCTCCGCCGTGGACATGGCGGAGGGTGTCGAGCGAGCCCTTGGCGGTGGCGGTGAGGATGGAGGCCGGGACGCCGTGGCCGGTGACGTCGCCGATGAGGATGGCGGAGCGGCCGCGTGGGAGGGTCGAGACGTCCCAGAAGTCGCCGCCGACGTTGGAGGCGGGTTCGTAGTAGCCAGAGACCTCGAGTCCAGGCGCGAGATGGGTGCCTGGGCGGGGGACGAGGGCCGACTGGATTTGGCGGGCGAGGGTGAGCTCGTGTTCGAGCTCGGCGCGGGTGACGGACTCCTGGAGGAGGACCTGGAGGCGGTCGGCCATGTGGTTGAATTGGTGGCCGAGGGCGCCGACCTCGTCGGACGAACGGACCTCGACGCGGGCGGAGAGATCGCCCTGGGCAAGGCGGGTCGTGGTCTGCGCGAGGCGCTTGATGGGGCGGGCGTAGCGAAGACCCTGGAGAAGCGAGAGAAGGGCGCCGAGGATGATGGCGGCGAGTCCGACCTGAAGCGTGAAGCCGAGGGAGCGGGAGACGGCGTCCTTGCGCTGGGTCTCGATGGTCGCGAGTTGCGCGGTGAGGGGCGAGAGGTCGTAGACGAACTCGACGAGGCCGACGGCAGCGGGGCCTTCGGCGTTTGGGTCTGGGATGGGCTGACGCTGGATGAGGACCGTGCGACCGTCGCGCTGAGCCTCGATTTGAGAGGGCTTGAAGAGTTCGGCATGATTCTTGTCAAGCACGGCCAGTTTCATGGCGTCGACGCGGCCATTCGAATCGGCGAGGACCTCGCCGCGGTGGTTGGCGATGCGGACGGAGAGGATACGCTCGTCGCGGCGGACGAGCTGTCGGGCGACGAGGTCGAGGGGCTCGAGCTCGGTGCCTTGGAGGTGTTCGGAGATGGCGACGGCGAGGACGCTGGTCGCCGAGGCCGCGAGACGGTCGGCCTGGTGGCGGAAGGCGGTGGCGCGCTCGGAGGCAGAGCGCTCGTGTTCGGCGCGGATGGAACTCGCCTGGATATAGCCGAGGAAGGCGACGACGACCGTCACGAGAAGGGTCGAGGTGAGCGTCAGCTTGACGCCGAGTGAGGCGCGCATCGCGGTCACTCCAGCGTTGAGATGAGGTAGATGAGGACCGCGAGGACCGCGAGGAGTCCGACCACGGAAAGGATGAAGAGACCATCACGAGAGGAGCCTCGGAGGGCGCTCGGAGGGGTCTTTGCCGGGGGCTCGACTGGCGGTGCGGACGACGCCGCAGGAGCTGGCGCGGAAGGTGCCGGATTCAGCGGACTCGGCGCGGGTCTCGCTGGCTCGGGGGGCTTTGCGGGAGGGGACAGCTGGACGCCCGAGTGGCCGAGAGGCACGCCCGAGGCGTCGAGCGAGACGCGCGCGAGGGACACGAGCCTCGCGATGCGAGCGGGGTCGTCGACCTTTGGCTGCGTGTCGAGGAAACCGAGGTAGGAGTCCTCGTCGTCGTCGAGCGAGTTGTCGCAGTCAGGGTGGGTGCAGGGGAAACGAGGGAGTCTCGGTCGCGGGTCTCCACGCAGGGAGGCTGAATCGAGGATGCGGACGTCTTCCTTGCCGCAGCGAGCGCAGAAGAGGGGCACGCCGAAGGTGGCGATGTAGGCGCCCTCGGCGAAATTCCGGACGAAGTTGACCTCGGTCATGAAGGGCGGCGGGCAGTCGTAGAGGATGAGCTCTGAGAACCGCTTCTTCAGCTCCCTCATCCAGGAGACCCAGTCGCGCACCCCGACCGAGTTCAGGCGCCGGACGGCCCCGACGTCGATGAGGAGTGTGCGCCCCTCGCCGAGGTGAGCGCTCATCGCGGCGAGACCGCAGTGTTCGTCGATGACACCGTCGAGCCGAAGCGCCAAAAAACCGTCGCCACGCGCGACGCGCGCACGGAGCCTCATCTGGCTTCGGGTCGTGGCTGGAAGGCTTACCTGCATCGGGCGAGACCATAGAACGTTTTGCGCCTTGCTCGCAAGGTAGGCCAGCTGTCCGAGCACAGCACCGAACGCCTCGCTCCGCGCGAGCACAGGTTGCTCGGGACAGCGCGTGTCGCGGCCTCAGACGAGAGACGCGACGAGCCCCACACGTTCGAGGTCGGCGATGAAATCGAGGACGTCTCGAGACGCGGCCTCCGGTCCGATCTCGAAGTCGGCGGTCAGGCGCAAGACCAGCGCGTCCACCGTGAGGCCCTGAGGTCCAGCGTCGACGAGGGCGCCCCAGATGAAGCTCGCGCTGTCGTTCTTCATCCAGTGCATTTCGCTTTTCGCGGTGAGCACGAAGACCTCGTCGCCCACCTGCCTCGAGAGCGGACTGCCTCTCACCGCAAAACGCTTCTCGCCGCTCAACGCCGTCCCCCGAACCCCGTGTCCGCGAACTCCGCCACGACCGACCGATGCAGGTCGCACGCGAGCTGTAGGCTGGCCTCGTCGATTTCGAAGCGCGGCGAGTGATGGGGCTCGATGAGTCCGCGCGCCGGATTGGCGCTGCCTACGAGCGCAAAGCACCCGGGCACGAGCCTCAGGATCTCCCCGAAATCCTCACCCGCCATCGTGCGATAATCGGTCAGCACCCGTTCGAGCCCCGTCATCCTCTCGACCGCGCGGCGCGCCATGTCGGCCGCCTCGGGATGATTCACGGTCGGACGCGTCGACAGCTTCCAGCTCACCTCGATGCGCGTGCCAGTTTGCACCTCGACGCCTGCGGCGATGGACCTCACCGCCTCCTCTATGTCAGCGATAACCGGCTCGGAGAAACCGCGACAGGTCCCCTTCATCTCGACCGTGTGCGGGATGACGTTGAACGCATCGCCGCCATGAATGCTGCCGACGCTCACGACGACCGGCTCGACAGGCGCAAATCGCCGGCTCGCGATGGTCTGCAGCGCGTTGATGAGCTGCGCCGAGGCCACCACGGGGTCTCGCGTCCGATGCGGAATCGCGCCGTGGCCTCCCTGCCCGGTCACCTTGAACCCGAGCTCGACCACGCCCGCCATGATCCCGCCGTGCGTCAACGCGACCGTCCCGAGCGGCAACTCGTTCCAGACGTGGATGCCGAAGGCGACATCGATTCCCTCGAGGACGCCCTCCTCGATACACGCGAGCGCGCCTCCGCCGCCTTCTTCGGCCGGCTGGAAGAGTACACGAATCCCGACCCCCTCGGGCGGCGCCTCGGCGAGCAACCTCCCCGCGACCATCAGCGAGGCCATGTGCGCGTCGTGGCCACAGGCGTGCATCCGCTGCGGCACCGCAGACGCGTAGGGGAGCCCGGTCTCCTCGTGAATCGGCAGCGCATCCATGTCAGCCCGCAGAAGAATCGACCGCTTCGCCCGACCGACAGGCCCGATGTCGACCCAAAATCCCGTCCCCGCGACCGGCCTGACCGTTCCCCAGCGCGCCGCCTGGGCTTTCAGGATCTGGCTCGTCTCGCGCTCCTTGAAGCTCAGCTCCGGGATGCGATGGAGGGTCCGTCGCAGCGACACGAGCTCGGTCAGGTCCTGCGGGTGGTCGGCGCTGAGTGCGGCGTGGGTCATCGTGTGCTCCGGGAAATGCAGATGCGCGGATCGCCCTCACGAGACCTCGACGTCAAGTCCGAAGTCTCAAAGTCCTCGAAGCTTCTCGAGCTAAGACTCGGCCCCCGCCCTCTCCTGCCGTTCTTTCGCGAGCGCGACCTCGGCGTCAGCGTCGATGTTCTTCGAGGGGATGGGGTTCGTATCGGGGTCGTGCTTCCAGATGGGACCGGGAAAGTCTTCCCTGATCTCGCGGCAGAAATAGCGCTCCCACTGCATGATGTCCCGGTAGTGCTTGCGCCACGCGATCTCTTCCCTCGCGTGGTCGGCGCCGAGGTCATCGAGCAGCTCGGGCTTGCGGTGCAAATCCTTCAGGTGCGCCCGCGTATCGACGTTCATATTCGCGAGCTCGACCGCCTCACGCTTGAACTCGAGAGGGTCGTCCTTGTTCACGGTCTTGACGTAGCGCTTGATGTTCCGGAGCACGAACTGCCGCTCGAGGTCCTTCTTCATGCGCTCCTCGAGGTCGCTGTTGAGCTCGTCCTTCCGCTTCGGCCTCGGCATCTTCAAAAACGCCGCAATCGGCCGCCCGAACTTCGTCAGATCGAGCACCTTGTCCGCGCGCACGTCGATCGGCTCGCGAAAGCTCGCGAGAAAGGCCTGCAATCCGTTGCGTGTATGTCCACGACAGACATAGCGCGCAAAGACGCGGTGCCGCCCGAAGGGGTCGATGACGACCTCGGGCTCAGCAACTAAAGCCTCGGGCTCACCCGCGCTATTCGGTTCAGCCGTTGCCACTGCCGACTTCGATGGTCTGCTCTTCGCGCTGGTAGTACTCGCCCGTCATCTGGCGTCCGCCAGCTTCGACGATACCGAGCGCCTCTTCGATCTCGCGCGTGAGCTTCATGCAGTCTTCGCCCGGTGCGCCCTTCACCTCGATCTTCACCTCGCCGTTCTCGTCGATGGTGAAGAAGATGTCCTTCTTGGTCGCCATGTGATGCTCCTCAGCTCCAGGTCCGCACGTGCAGGTGGATCTGTTCCCCCTGCTCTTCCTGCTCGAGGGTCCAGCCCTTCTTCTCGATCTCCTGCTTCACCGTCTGGTACGCGTAGCCGCGGGTCACCTTCTTCGTGAACTCCTCGAGCGACCAGCCTGTCGAGTACTCGAGCATGTCGGATTCGCCCACGATCTCGTAGGTACCGTCGGCGGTGAGCCTAAACCCGATGTCGTAGGTCTTCGACACTTTGACCTTCAGGTCGGCGTCCATCTTCTGGCCTTGATAGCCGCGGACCTGCACCTTCTGATGCTCTTCGGCGAGCTCGACCTCATAGCCCATCGCCTCGAGCGCACGCACGAGGCAGATCTGGTTTTTGATCTTCGTCTTGACGTTCGTGAAATGCGACACGTTCCCTCCTCGGACCTGGGCGCCCCGCCATTGGCGAAGCTTAGCCCAGGGTGATGCGGCGACTCAAATCATGGGGCAGACGCTCAAATCTCGAGCTTGCGTCCGCCTGGCTCGTGCTTGGTGTCACTGTCCTGCAGAGAAGCCCGCCGCGCGCGGCTCTTCGCCCACTCGCGCATGCCGTCGATCATCTCTTTCATCGTGTACGCGAGCGGCACGATCTCCTCGACCGACTTCAAGAGGCGCTCGGTCGTGAGCTCCGCCTTGCCGTCCTCGTAGGCATCGAACAGCGCGGAAATCACCGCCTGCTCGATCTCCGCACCGACGAACTGCTGGCTTGCCGACACGAGCGCGTTCACGTCGATGTGCGAGGTGTCGCGCTTCTTCTTGCCGATGTGAATCTTGAAGATCTCCTCGCGCTCCTTCGGGTTCGGGAGGTCGACGAAGAAGATCTCGTCGAAACGTCCCTTACGCAGCAGCTCGGGCGGCAGCGCGTTCACGTTGTTCGCGGTCGCGATGACGAAGACGCTCGACTGCTTTTCCTGAAGCCACGTGATGAACGTGCCGAAGACGCGGCTCGTCGTGCCGCCATCGGTCTGCCCCGAGCTCGCCGTCCCGGAGAAACCCTTCTCGAGCTCGTCGAGCCAGAGGATCGACGGGGCGACCGCCTCAGCCGTCTTGATGGCCTTGCGCATGTTCTCTTCGGAGCTACCGACGAGGCTTCCGAAGATCTTACCGACGTCGAGGCGCAAGAGCGGCATGTGCCACATCGCGCCGATGGCCTTCGCGGTGAGCGACTTACCGCAGCCTGGCACACCGATGAGCAGGAGCCCCTTTGGCGACGGGAGCCCGAAGTCGCGGGCGTCACGCGAGAAGCTCGACTTCCGCTTCTTGAGCCACGCCTTCAGCACCTCGAGTCCACCGACATCCGAGAAGCGCTGGTCGGTCTCATAGAACTCGAGGATGCCCGACTTCCGGATGATGCCCTTCTTCTCGGCCATGATCGTGTCGACGTCGAAGTCCCGCTTCTTCACGAGCGACTTCGCGAACACGCTCTTCGCCTCGTCCGCTGTCAACCCGAGCGCCGCCTCGACCACCATGTCGCGGAACTCCGGGTCCGACTTCACCGCGAGCTGCACGCCGTCGGGCACGCTCTGCGCGACCTGCCAGACGATCTCCTCGAGTTCGTCGCGCTCGGGCAAATCGAAGTCGACGACCGCGATCTCCTTTTCGACCTCAGCGGGCGCCCCATAGGTCGCCGCGAGCAGCACGAGGTGGATGTTGTAGTCGCTTTCTTTGAATAGCCTCGAGCAGTCCCTCAGCTTCCGGACGATCGACGGGTCCTTCATGAAAGGATGGAAGTCGCGCAGCACGACGATCGCGTCGTCCTCGAACTTCGTGATGAAGTCGAGTGCGCGCAGAGGGTCGCGCACGTCCGTGTACGACGACCCGCCGTCGAGGGACTCGAAGCCATTGGTGATGGACCACGCGAGCACCTTCCGCTGACGGCGATTGCCAATCTCGCGGATGGCCTTTTCGACGCGCTCCTCCTCGGGAGAGACGACATAGATCAGGCTGTAGCGCGCCTGGATGAGGTACTCGAGCTCACGCTTGCTGGGGTTCTTCTCGCTTGGCATCTGTCCAACCTCGTCTCTGCTTGGCCCCGTCAGGCTGCCCATCGGCCCCCATGCGTGGCTCGGGTGATCGTCTCATCGTCGCGTCCCCATCGGGAACGCCAAACTCAGCCCTTCTCGACCGCGGTCCGAAGCCCCTTCAGCTCCTTGCGCATGTCGTCTGCGTCCTTCTCGATGCTGCTCAAGGTCTGTCCGATACCATCGATGGCGTCCTGGATGACCTTGGGGTTGTCCTTGCCGTTCTCGATGTCCTCGCCGTACGTCTTCAGCACGTCGAGGTTCGAGGTCCACGACCGGTAGAGGTCCATGATCGCGTCGATCGAGTCGAGGGCCCCGTCCTTGTCGAAGCTCACAGCCTTGGCCGCCGGGGCGGGCGCGGCCGCCTTCGAGGCCTTGTCTGCCTCGCCCTTCCAGCGCTCGACCTCGGTCTTCGCCTTGCGCAATTCAAGCGATAGTTCGTCGACCTTATCCTCGAGAGACGCGACCTGACGCCGCAACGCCGCGTCGCCCTCGCCCGCGGAAGCAGCGGCCTTCGTCGCCTTCTTTGCCTCCTCGAGGTCGTGCTCGAGGTCTTCGATGCGCTCTTCGAGGGTCTGGATCTTCCGCTTCGCCCCCGCGAGCTCCGCGTCGGACTGCCCGCGGGTCGACGCCGCCGTCTCTGCCTCCTCGAGCTTGTCCTCGAGCTGCTGAGCCTTGCGTTTGAGAGAGGCGACCTCGCTCTCGAGCTTCGCCTTCGACTCGGGCGAGAACTGCTGCAGCTTCTCGCCCATACGCTCGAGCTCGTCCCGCGCCGCGTCCGCATCGGCCTGCAGCCGCGCAATCTCGCGGTCTTTCCGCTTCATGTCCGGATGGTTGCCGAGGTCCTTCGCCTCTGCCGCGGCATTCTTCGCGTCGTTGAGCTCTCCCTGAACACCCTTCAACTGCTGCTCGAGCTTCGCGAGCTTCTCACGCAGCTCGTTGCTCTCCTTGTCCTTGGCGAAGTACTTCTCCATCATCTCGGTCTTGGCCTGCTGGAGATCCTTGACGCCCGTCCCGAGCTTGAGATCGTAAATCTCCTTCTCGCGGTCCTCGATCTCGAGCTGGAGACTCTTGATGTGGTTTTCCTTCTCGTGGATGACCTCGCGCAGCAGCGCCAATTCGCGCTCGAGTTTGCGCGTCTCGGTGTTCTCGAAGTTCATCGAGTTCTGCACCGACTCGAGCTCCTCCCGCGCATTGCGGAGGTCGAACTCCATCATGTCGAGCTCGCGCTGCAACTCATCGATACGTCGGTCTTTCTGGACCGCCTTCGACTTCAGCTCTGTCAGCGTATCGGCGGTCTCCTCTCTTGTCGCCTCGAACTGCTTCAGCTGGCTCTCGAGCTCGGCGACCTCCTTCTCGAACTTCTCGATCGACTCCTCGTGCTCCTTGATGTCGTCACGCGCTCGCTCGAGGAGCTGCTGGACGTGGTCGGTCTGACCGCGCGCCTTGTCGTAGCGCTCCTGCCAGTCGCGAAGCTCCTCGTCGTGCCGTGCATCGCGCGCCTCGAGGTCCTCGATGCGACGCAGCGCCTCGTCGTACTTCGACTTCTGCTCTTTTAGCTGGTCCTCGAGCTTCGAAGCCTTGTCCTGCGCCGCGCGCAGCTCGGCCGGATCGACCCCGCCGACGGCCTTCTTCGCCTCTGGCGCTGCACGCCGGATATCATCGATCTCGACGCGCTTCGGCGGCTCAGGTTCTGGCGCTCGCGACCGCCGCGGCTCGGGCTCGGGCTCGACCGAAGGACGCGCACGACGACCCTCGGCCACTGGTTCGGGCACTGGCTCGACCGACTGGGATGACGGACGCGCTCGGCGCCCCTCTAGAGGCGCGGGTTCCGGTTCCGCCGATGGACGCGCTCGGCGGCTTTCCACGGGCTCTGGCTCAGCCGACGGACGCGCTCGGCGGCTTTCGACTGGCGCAGGCTCTGGCTCGGCCGATGGACGCGCTCGGCGGCTTTCGACTGGCGCAGGCTCTGGCTCGGCCGACGGACGCGCTCGGCGGCCTTCTGCTGGCGCGGGCTCTGGCTCGGCCCGACGGGGTGGCTCGGGCGCCTTCGTCTTCGCGGCGCCCTGCATCTCCGCCATCTGACGGGCACGGCGTTCGGCGGGCGTCTCCTGCGCAGGCGGCGCCGGAGGCGTCGGAGCAGGCTCCACGACCTCGCTTGGCCGCTGACGACGTCCGGCACGGTCCTCGGCCACAGGCGCAGGCTCGGGCGCCGCCGCGCGTCGCTTCACCGGGTCGGGCGCCGACTCGATCTTGACGTTGAAATCACCAAAGCGGATCGCGTCGCCCTCTTGGATGTAGGTGACCTCGATCTGCTCGTTGTTGAGGAAGGTGTGGTTCGAGCTTCCGACATCTCGAACGCACCAGTTGCCGTCCTCAGCCTCGTAGAACTCGGCATGCGCCCGGCTCACCGAGGCATGTCGAATGCGGATGGGGGCCTCGGCGCCTCGCCCTACGATGTAGGCCTGACCGGCCTCGAGCGGGTGGACGACCTTCTCTCCAGCTTCGTTCTTGTAAGTGACCGTCAGCACTTCTTGGGTCCCATGAGGGCGATGTTGTGGACGCGCGGGCCTCTGCTTCGGCCCCGAAAACGTCCGAAGCATACGCGGCACCGCCTGGGTTTGTACAGCGCAGCGGGCCACGATCTCTCGCTGTACCTCACCGCCCCGTCCTTAGCGGCGGTGCGCCCGAAAAAACACGACATCAAACTGTCGCATTCCTGTGTCGCATTTATTAGAGTCGAAGGCAAGGCTCGGACGGGGACCGGTTGGAGGTCGCCTGGAGGCGTGGTAATCTTTCGGTGGACCCGATGGGCCAGGAAGGACGAGTTCTGAGTATCGGGACCGTACCGACCCAGAGAGAGCGAACGGACGAGGTGAGACGATGAGTGAGAGCCTGGTGAGATCCGCAGTCGAGGTCGCTTCCCGCCTTCAAGAAGGTACGCTGCAGGGCGTCCTCGTATCCGAAGTTGATCTGTCCAAGAACGGTCTCAAGGGCGCGCACGCCGCGGATGCGACCTTTCGCCGCGTCGCTCTGCACGACGCCGACGCCTCGGAGGCGATCTTCTCCCGGTCGAAGTTCACCGAGGCGAGCTGCCGCAAGGTCAAGTTCGAGCGCAGCCTGTTCCGCGGTGCGAGCTTCTTCAACTGCGAGCTGATCGAGGCGCGCTTTGCCGATAGCATGCTGCAGGGGACGAGCTTCTTCTCGTCGCGCCTTGGCAACGGCGACTTTTCGGGCAGCCGCATCCAGAGCTGCACCTTCAACAGCTGTGAGCTCTTCGGCGCGAAATTCCCCCGCTCGCTCATCATCAACACGAAGTTCGAGGCTCAGGAGCGCGGCAACGTCACCCTCGACCGCGCCGACTTCAGCAACGCCGTCATCATCGACAGCGACCTCATGGGCGCCAACCTCTTCGGCGCAAACTTCAAGAACGCGCTCCTCGTGAAGGTCGACCTCCGCCACGCAAACATCGCTCAGGCGAACTTCGAGGGCGCGCGCCTCGTCGACGTCCAGGTCGACCTCACCCAGCTCGAGCCCGCCGAGCGCCGCATGCTCGAGCGTGCCAAGCTCGACGATCCCTGGCGCAACCACGGCTTCATGAAGGACATCCTCGCCCCCTACTCAAACGACGAAATGGGCGCGATGTTCGAGTATCTCCTGCGCACCTACGTCATCGAGACCGCGCAGCCGACCAACGACGCCGACAGCTTCGTCGGTCTCATCCAGACCGTGAAGGCGCGACACGACTTCCCCGAGCTCGAACACCTCCGGATCCGCAATGGCGTCATCCAGGTCCAGCACGGCACGGCCTGGCTCGAGCTTGGCGCCCCGATCCCCGCAGGTGGAGCGTCTGATGACGACGACGCCCCCGCGAGGCCACGCGCTGCTCCCCCGGCAGCGGCCGAACCGCGACGTGCGGCACCGGCTCCGACCGAGCGCGCCGACCGCCCCGAGAGTCGCGAAGACGACAGCCGTGGCGCGGCCCGCAAGGAGCAGGGACCGCCGCCGAAGGTCGCGACCTCAAAGCGCTTCCGCAAGCTCGAGATGGACTGAGTCAGCGCGGGACGAGCACCGCGGTGACCTCGCTCCGGTTGTGGAAGAGCTGGCGCGCGCGGACACGGAAGTGCTCGCGCAGAAGGTCGAGCGCCGCGTCTAGGACCTGAACAAAACCGCGTTCCGGCAGCTTCAGTGTCGTCAAGATGCTGCCGCTCGGCGCGAGGAGCTCGGCGACCGAGATGAGCAGACGCGCGGTATCACGGGCGTCGAGCCTCATGTCGTTGACGATGAGACCAAAGCCGGCGCGTGGCTGCGAGGCGAGGAAGCGCTCGGCCGTGCCGCGGTAGTGTTCGAGCTTTGGCGAGCTCAGGCGGTGATCGAGGGCGGCGGGGTCGACCGCGGTGACCGAAAGCCCCTGCTCGAGCAGCGCCTGGGTCCAGCCGCCCGGAGCCGCCCCGAGATCGAGCGCACGTCCGGTCTTCGGGAGCGCGATCGAGAACACGTCGAGGGCTTCCAGCAGCTTCTTCTTGGCGCGCGAGAGGGCATCGTCCCCGCCCGCGATCCGGGCCATTCCGCCAGGCCACGCGGACAGATTGTGTTCAGTGCGCGAGAGCCCCGCGAGGACCCGCGAGCCCTTCAGGGTACACGAGATGATCTGACCGGGATGTTTGCGATCGTAGGAGACGCCGCGCCCTTCGAGCACGGGTCCGATGGCCGCCTGGATGGCATCGTTGACGTCGAAGGCGCGAAAGGGCGAAGCCTTGCCGGGCTCGGCGATGACGCGGGTCTGGACTGACATGCCGAGCCCTGCTTCGAGGCGCTCCGCGAGCGGAGAGACGGCCGCGACGAGCGCATCGAGGTGGTCGGCGGCGATGTCGACTTCGATCGGGTGAAGGTGCCGGATCGCGATCGGCGGATTTCTTGAAAGGGCCGCTCGGAAACGCGCCCCCATCGGGTCGTCGGTCGCGATATCGACCCGCCAGAGCCCGGGCTCGAGGGTCTCGCGCAGCTTGCCGTGCGGGTCGAGGGCGCGAACCTCGCGTTCGACGAGCGGCTCGACCCCGGGCTGGAAACTCACGACGACACCTTTCATGGCTGACGCTCCTCGGAGGGAGGCGCGCTATAGCCCAGAGCCAGCTCGCGCGGGAAGGACGAGATGCGTCGATTCGACCGCATTCGCAAACGTTCTCCCCGCTCCTTCACTGCGGTGGCCCGGGCTCGAGCTCGGGCAGTCGCTGCTGCAGCGCCTTCTGAAGCTCGCCGCGGACCACCTTCGAGAACGCGTCCTGGATCTCACGCTCGTTGATGAGGCCGTTCTTCATCTTGATCTTGATATCTCCCGACATCTCGAAGCGATATTGGACGGCACCGAGAGAACGGGGCGCTGGCTCGAGAACGAAGAGGATCGCTTCCGCCTCGAGGAGTCCCCCGGAGTAGCTGCGCTGGTCGTCGGCAACCTTTGGTGGCGCAAAGGTGAGCGGACGCGTCACGATGAGATAGCGGAGGTTTCGGAGCCAACGAAAGGCATGCTCCATGAGGAGGGTCACCCGGTCGGGCTCGGCCCCAGTCGGGAACTCCTCGGTCGGAGGATAGCGCCCATGCCTAAGCAGATTCGAGGTGAGGACGAGCCACTCGGTCGGCCCGTAATCGATGACCGGTTTCGGGGAGAAATAACGCTCGGGGCTCTCGAGCTGCTCGAGCGACACGACGAAAGTGTCACAGGGGGCCTCACGAAAAGATGGCACCATGAGGTCGCAAATCGACAGCGGCCCCGGGCTCGTCATCGTCAGCTGCCCCTCGGGCTCGGCCCTCACGAGCGGCGCGACCTTTGACACGAGCCTGAGCTTTGCCTCTCCAGCCTGACGCTCCTTCGCGAGCAACTCCTCGAGCGAGGGGCCGCAGCCGATGAGAACGAGCAGAGGACACAAGACGATCAGTGGAGCAAGGCGCATGGTCCGAGGCTCGATGAGGCTCGGGACCCTGTCAAGCTCGCTCCGCCCGAGTAGCAGGGCAATCGCATGATCGAAAAGTGGCAGCATCGACGCGGGAGGGAGCCGAGCGCGTGTCGGGGATGATCGCGAAGCCTAAAGCCGGCCTTGCCGGCAGCGAGCGAGCGCCCCGACCGCCGAGG
>VFQT010003542.1_pt1 | contig 14094 bp, 10 predicted proteins | sample 3512381 | NCBI WGS metagenome assembly VFQT01 (sample SAMN10412376, study PRJNA504923) | tailings metagenome | isolation source: Relicate 2 Philex TSF3 active mining site | place: Philippines: Tuba, Benguet | collected 2017-08-29 | reverse complement strand
CAGACCCTCGAGACCTACGAATCCCTCGAGGAGGTGCCCCTCGTCACTCCGGACAAGGACGACTCCCTGCTCCACGCAAAGCCCGGCCTGGGCTTCGTCCTCGTGACTGCTGACGGAGACCTCGTCCGCGGCTGGCTTGCGGCCGCCGACTCGACTTCGGTGACGATCGAGTGGGTGCGCGAGTAGGCTCTTGAGCCCTCACATCTCGTTGCGGGGACCCTCGTTCTTCGCCCAGAAGGCCTCGAGCAGCTCGCGCGCTTTGGGCTCATCTGCTGCTGCGACGCGGACTTCGACCTGCTGAGACGCGTCGAGCCCCGTATCGTCTTCGACGCTGTAGGCGGAGACTCCGTGGGCGGCGAGGAAGTCGAACAGCGGCTGGGTCAGCGCGGCAAAGGGTACGGTCGTGAGGACGACGAGGTCGGACATGGGGAACTCCTTTCAGAGGTTCTGATGCATCCCCCTGCGCAGATCGCATGCGCTCGGGACGTCTGATGACGATAGCACAGGAGGGAGGATCGCAAAGGTCAGCGACGTTCGCGAAACGCCTCAAGCCAAGCCCCCCAACACGTGGGCTTCTCGACCCGTGCTGGAGCATCGACTCGAAGAAGTCGAGCCTCTGGCAACCTGCGAGGGTGCGACCGCCCTCAGAAGCCCACTCACCGAGATTGAAAACCGCTCTCAATTCTGGTTCAAGGAGGCATGAACGCGCAGCGACTCGAGTCTTCGACCCTCGATACCCTCCGCCGGGGGGATGCGGTCGTCGTCCTCGAGGTCACGGGAGATGACGCGGTCGCTCGAAGGCTCAAGGACCTCGGCTTCTGGCCGGGGACCGAGGTTCGGGTCGAGCATGTCGCCCCCTTCGGGGATCCCGTCGCCTACCGTCTGCACGGCTATCGCCTCGCGCTGAGGCGAAGAGAAGCAAGCCGAGTGCGGGTCGGGGGAGGCGCGCCTTGAACCCGCTTGCGCCCCCGGTTGCGTCCAGTCCCGAAGCGGCCAGGACCAGGACGATCGCCCTCGTGGGTCGACAGAACGCGGGCAAGACGAGCCTGATGATGCACTTGACGGGCTCCTCGCAGCGGCCGGTCAACTTCCCTGGCAGCTCGGTCGAACGGACTGAAGCCCGAATCGACTTCCGAGGACATGCGATTCGTTTCGTCGACCTCCCCGGGGTGACCTCGCTCGAGCCGATGTCTCCAGACGAAGCGCTCGCGCTCGACTGGCTCGGCCACAACCACGACACGGACGTCATCTGCGCGGTCCTCGACGCGGGCAAGCTCGCCGTCGAACTCACCCTCCTCGAGGGGCTCGCACGCTTTGGCCGCCCCATCGTGGTTGCGCTGACGAAGACCGATGTCGCTTCCGTCGACGTCGACGTCGACGCGCTCGCGACGGGGGTGGGTCTCCCCGTCTTCGTCGTGAACGCGCTCTCGGGCGAGGGTCGTCAAGCGCTCCTCGAGGGTCTCGCCGCTGCGATCGGCAGGACCGACGCCCCCCTCCCCTTCTCGCCCCTCGCGCTCGCGAAGATGGTCACTCGACCTCGCCCTAGCCCACCGACGCTCACCGATCGCCTCGATCGCGTCCTGCTCCATCGCGTCCTCGGACTGCCGCTCCTTGCGCTTGTCGTCTTTGGCATCTTCGAGCTTCTCTTCGTCGGAGCGGAGCCCTTCGTCGGCCTCATCGAAGACGGCCAGGCGGCCCTGTCGGAGTGGGTTTCGGGCCTCATGGACGCAGGCGCCCTGCAGAGCTTCCTCGTCGACGGCCTCATCAACGGCATCGGCTCGGTCCTCGTCTTCCTGCCGCAGATCATCTTCCTCGTCATCCTCATCACATTGCTCGAAGCCTCGGGCTACATGGCGCGCGCAGCCTTCATCCTCGACCGCGTGCTGTCCCGCGTCGGACTTTCGGGTCGCAGCTTTGTCCCGATGGCCTCGGCCTTTGCTTGTGCGGTGCCAGCGATCCTCGGGACGCGCATGATCGACAACGAGCGCGAACGCCTCGCGACCATCGCCGTTTTGCCCCTCATGAGCTGTTCGGCGCGCCTGCCCGTCTACGTCGTCCTTATCGGCGCCTTCTTCCCAAAGGCCTACGCGGGGCTCGTCCTGTTCTCGCTGTATGCGCTCGGCATCCTCGTCGCAGCGCTCGTCGCCTATATCCTTCGAAAGACCCGCCTTCGCGGTGAACATGCCGTCCTGATGATGGAGCTGCCCGTCTATCAGAGGCCCGCCGTGAGGGTCGTCTTTGGCCAGGTCCGCGCTGCAACGCGTGAGTTCATCGTGAGCGCGGGTACGATCATCCTCGCCACCGCTGTCGCGATCTGGGCATTGTCCTACTATCCGCGCCCGGCATCCATCGCCGCCGAATATGACGGTCTGAGAGACGCGAAACGCGCAGAGCTCGCAAAGGGCTCACCGGGCGCGCTCGAGGCCGAGCTCGCGGTGCTCGATGTGCGCGAAAAGAATGCGTATAGTGAGCAGTCCCTCCTTGCCCGCGCAGGCAAGTTCATCGCGCCTGTCTTCGAACCCGCGGGCTTCGATTGGAGGACGACTGTCGGCGTGCTCGCGGCCTTCCCCGCGCGCGAGCTCATCATCCCGACCCTCGGGATCTTGTACAACGAAGGCGATGTCGACCCGGGCGCCTACGACCTCGCCCACCTCGACACCGTCGACGGGGGGCAGAGCACTGGTCTCGAGGCCCGCCTCAGCGCCGCCCGCCACGAGGACGGGCGCCCGGTGTGGAGCATGCTCACGGCGCTGTCGGTCATGGTCTTCTTCGCCCTATGCAGCCAGTGCATGGCGACACTCGGTGCAATTCGGCGCGAGACGCGCTCCTGGCGTTGGCCAGTTTTCGTGTTCTCGTACATGACCGCGCTCGCCTGGATCGCGGCGACGCTCGTCTATCAGATCGGCTCGGCGCTCGGAGCGGGCGCATGACCTGGCAAGACCCGGTGGCCCTCGGGCTCGTCGTGGTCCTCATGGCGCTGTCGCTCTGGTGGCGTAGACGGCTCCTCGCGAAGGGCGAGACCGCATGCGCCAAATGCCCGAGCAAGCTTCGGCCAGACTCACGCACATCTCCATCGCGAGTCGAGCTCTCGAAACTACGGCTGAATCAGCATCGACAAAAACAGTGACCGATCGGTCACCATTTTAGTTTCGTGACGACCGCGAGGTGGTCGCTGCCCATGAGAGGCAGCGGCATCGCTGGAGTCACGACCTCGAGCTCCTTCGTGATGTAGATGTGGTCGAAGGCGTGCTCGGGCGCGTCCGCGGGGAAGGTCGGGTGCGGGTCATCACCCGCGGCGTTGCGCAAGAAGGGCGAGAGCCCCTGCATCACCGGGTCGTGGGCCTCGGCGTTGAAGTCGCCGAGCGCGATGAGCGGGGAGGCCTGGGTCTGGGCATGACGCAGGAGGGCTGGGACCTGGGCTGCGCGGTCGACCTCGTTCGTCGAGAGCAGGGTCACGAGGATCGAAATCGGGCCCTTCGGCATGACGACCGTGCCCGACAGGATGCAGCGCTGCTGGTCCTGACGCTTCGGCAGGCGATGGCGCGTCCAGGGGCCGAGGGGGTAGCGCGAAAACAACGCCAGGCCGCGGGCGGGCCGGTCATCGGCGGTCGGCGCGACGCGCGCCTGGGGCGGGTCGGAGTCCGGCACCGTCGTCAGCACCGCGGCAAAGCGAACGTGCGGAAGGCCGCTCGCCCGGGAGAGCAGCTGTGGCTGGTTGCCGGGGTCGCCCTCGAACCAGTCGACGCCGATCTCTTGCACCGCCACCACATCGGCTTCCCCGATGATGTCAGCCACGGTCTTGAGATCGGTCTCACCACCGAGCTTGATGTTGTAGGTCATCACCGAGAATTCCATCGACGCTCCCAGCATTGCGCGTTTTCTTGTAACCCCGCTGACGGGTTCCAGCAAGGGCACGCCCTGCAAGAGAGACTGAGAGACTTCCAGACACACTGGAGCGTTTCGTTCGGCAGGCTCGGCGCTTCAGGCCTTCGGCAGGACGAGCTCGACCGCGGTGCCCCCCTGGGGGCCAAGCGGGCTCTCGATGTGCACGTCTCCGCCATGGGCCTTCATGATGTCGCGCGTCACGGCGAGGCCGAGTCCGGTGCCGTGGGGTTTGCTCGTGAGGAACGGGGTAAAGAGGTGCCGTCGGATCTCCTCGGGCAGTCCCGGGCCATTGTCCTCGACGCGAATGACCACGGAAACCGGGGCCTCACCGATGCTGAAGCGGATAAAGCGAGGCTCGGGCGAGCCGCGCAGCGAGTCGAGGGCGTTCTTGGCGACATTGAGCAAGGCCTGTCGGAGCTGGTCGGGGTCCGCGAGGATGGCAAGCGTTGGCGGTGCTGGCAGGACCTCGAGTGTGACCGCGGTGAGGTCGGCCTCCGGCTTGAGGAAGGCCGTGAAGCTCGAAATCAGCGCCGAGAGGTCACACGGCACGCGCTCAGGCGCGCTAAGCGTCTGAAGGGCATCGAGGGTCTCTGAGAGCTCTGGAGGAGGGTTTGGCGTTGGACGGGGGAGCGGCGCGAGCTGTGCGGTCGGTGGACGCGAGAAGCGCGTCAACTGGAGGTATTGTTCGGTGATGTCCTTCAGGCGCTGAACTTCGGAGGAGATGGCCGACAACATCTCACGCGCGGCCTTCGATTCGGCGGTATCGGGGGCGAGGGTCTCGAGCTCTTCTTCGAGGAGCTCGGTATTGAGGCTGATGGAACTCAAGGGGTTTCTCACCTCGTGGGTGATCTGAGCCGCGAGACGCCCGATGGCTGCAAGTCGCTCCGCGACGACGAGCTCGCGCTGCTTTTCGGCGAGCGCCTTGTCCCGTTCTTCGAGAGAGCTCGCCATGCGGTTGAACTCCTCGGCGAGCTGTCCAATCTCGTCAGACGACGCGATCTTGACCCGTTCCTGGTAGTCACCCGCAGCGATGCGCCTGACACCTGCCCCGAGCGTGCGCAGGGGGCGCAGCGTGAAGAGCGCCATGACGAGCATCACGACCGAGATGACAAGCGCAGCACCTGCCATCGCGACCGAGAAGAGGCGCGAGGTCTGTTCGTTTTCCTCAGTGCGGAGATCGATCGCGCGGATCGGCCCCGCGAGCGCTCTCACGGCATCATTGACCTCTCGGTTGATGCGCCGGAGGGTCCGCGACGTCGCGCGGGCCTCGGCCGACGTCGGGGTGAGGGTGTTCGAGTTGGCGGCCTTGAGGATGCGCGCGACGAGGCGGTCGAAGACCACCGCGCTCGAGGCGGCGGGAACGAGGACGTCGGGGAGGTCCTCACCCGCGAGGAGCTCGGTCAGCGCGGGCCCATGGGCAAAGCCGCGAAAGCCCTCGGCGATGGTCGCGAGCTCGGCGCGATCGGGGGCGGCGAGGGCGTCCGAGACCGAGAGCGCGTCGAGGCGTTCGGCGAGGTTGAGAAAGCCGTTGCTGCCCTCGAAGGGCTCGAGCGCGGGGAGAACCTGCTGCAGCCACTGCGCGTCGTTCGGGCGCTTGAGTGCGACGAACTCCTCGGCGGACTTGAGCTGGCGCGAGAGCCCGCGGAGCTGGTTCGACATCGGCGTGAGCTCTTTCCAGAGCACGGTGACCGTCTGTCGGAGCTCGCTCATCCGATAGAGGGTGAAGGCCGAAGCCGCGCCAAAGGCGAAGATGACGACCGAGAAGCCGAGGAAGATCTTCGTCGCAATGGAAAGCCCCACGCGACGACGAGGCGCTCTCGTGTCGGCGTGGGGCAAATCGGAGGAGGACTCGGTCACGGGCGGGGACTCAGCCCTCCTGCGCCTTCGGGGTCCAGCGCAGGATGGGCTTTCTCACCGCGCGGGTCTCGTCGAGGCGGCCGACGATCGGCAGGTGCGGCGCGGTTTTCACGCGCGCGGGGTCGGTCTTTGCCTCGGTGTCGATGTCGAACATCGCCTCGATGAAGGCGTCGAGGGTCTCCTTCGACTCGGTCTCGGTCGGCTCGATCATGATGGCGTTCTGGACGCAGATCGGGAAGAAGGTCGTCGGCGGGTGAAAGCCGCGATCGATCAAGCCCTTGGCGATGTCGCGCGTGTCGATGTCGGAAGCCTTCTTCTGGTTCCGGTCGGTAAGGACGACCTCGTGCATGCAGGTGCGGTCGTGAACGACGTGGAACCGCTCGCCGAGGCGCGCGCGGAGGTAGTTCGCGTTGAGCACCGCCATGTCGCCCGCGAGTTTCAAGCCTTCACGGCCGAGCTCGCGGATGTAGGTGTAGGCGCGGACGTGCATGCCGAAGTTGCCGAGGTAGGCTTTGACGCGGCCGATGGTGAGCGGCTTGTCCGACACGAGGTGGAAGCGTTCGCCGTCGCGCTCGACGCGGGGGATGGGCAGATACGGGGCGAGCGTGTCGTTGACGCACACCGGGCCCGAGCCCGGGCCGCCGCCGCCGTGCGGGGTCGAGAACGTCTTGTGGAGGTTCAAGTGCATCGCGTCGACGCCCATGTCGCCTGGGCGCGCGCGGCCGAGCAGCGCGTTCATGTTGGCGCCGTCGCCGTACACGAGACCACCCTTGGCATGGATGATATCGGCGACGTCCTTGATGCTCTCCTCGAAGAGGCCGAGCGTGTTCGGGTTCGTCACCATGATGCCCGCGACGTCCTCGGTCATGACGGCTGCGACGTCCTCGGGGCGGACAAGGCCGCGGTCGGAGGACTTGATGGCGATGGTCTCGTAGCCGAGCATGCCGCAGGTCGCGGGGTTCGTCCCGTGCGCGGTGTCGGGGATGATGACCTTCTTGCGCGGGGTGCCGTCGCGGTGGATGAGGTGCGCGCGGATGAGCGCCATGCCGGTGTATTCGCCGTGGGCGCCCGCTGCCGGCTGGAGGGTAACCGCTGAAAAGCCCGTGATCTCGGCGAGATAGCGCTCGAGCTCCCAGTAGAGGCGGAGCGCACCCTGAAGCCAGGAGGCGGGCGCGAGGGGGTGGAGGTTCGCGAAGCCATCGAGGCGCGCGACGTCCTCGTTGATCTTCGGGTTGTACTTCATCGTGCACGAGCCGAGCGGGAAGAAGCCCGTGTCGATGCCATAGTTCTGCTGCGAGAGGCGGATGAAGTGGCGAACCGCCTCGGGCTCGGAGACTTCAGGCCAGCGCGGAGCGGTCTTTCGGACCATCGAGTCCGGGAGGGCGATCTTGCCCTTCGCGTCGGTCGCCGAGCGCGGGAGCGAAGAACCGACACGGCCAGCGCTCGACCGTTCGAAGATGAGAGGCTCACGGAACTGCAGGCCCTGCGTCGCGATGTTCGCCATCGGGAGTTCTCCGGTGTGAATGTCTGAACCGTGGATTCGGTGCGTTTTTTGTTGTGATGCCGCGAGGTTATCGGGAGCACACAAAGAAAAACCCGCGGAGGTCGTCCGCGGGTGTCTCTCTAGCGTGTCATCGCACCGGATGTCACGCGCCTTCAGGGTTCGTCTCGAAGGTCTAGACGACTTCAGCGCATCACGGGGTCTTGGCGGGCGCGGGCGCGGGGGACGGAGCGGGTGCCGGAGCCGGAGCTGGCTCTGCCGGAGCTGGCGCGGGGGCCGGAGCTGCGCCAGGGCCGTTCTCGTTGACGGGAACAGGCACGGGGGCACCGTCGGGAGCGCCCTGGCCGCCTTGATCCTGCGGACCGAGGTGGTCGACCGCACCGGGCGCCTCGGGAGGAGGCTCGGCGATGAACTTCTCGATCTTCGCGTTCTTCTCGAGGTCGGCGAGCAACTTCCTACGCTCGGTGAAGAACTTCTTGTTCTGGAGGCTCTTGACGATCTGCTCCTTCACCTCCTCGAAGGTCTTCTTCCGGTCCTCGCGGCGCTCCATCAGCTTGATGATGTGGTAGCCGAAGCGGGTCTTCACTGGCTCGGAGACCTCGTTGACCTTCATCTTGAAGGCGACGTCCTCGAACTCCTTGACCATGCGGCCCTGCGAGAAGAAGCCAAGGTCGCCGCCCTTGTTCGCGGCGGGGCCTTCGCTCATCTCGGTCGCGACCTTGTCGAAGGCCTCGCCCTTCTTGAGACGCTCTTGAGCCTGCTTGACCTTGTCCATCGCCTTCTTGTCGTCTTCGGGCGTGGGGTTCTCGGGCAGCTTGATGAGGATGTGGGAGGCGCGGATGCCGGCCTTCTCCGTGTAGAAGCGCTCGTTCTTGCCGTAGAAGTCCTGCGCCTCGGCGTCGGTGACGGCCATGTCACCCTTCTTCTCGAGGAGGAGCTCGAGGGCGCGGCGCTCGCGGATGCGCTGCTCGATCGACTCCTTCGTGACGCGACCGTGCTTGAGGTAGTTCTCGAACTGCTCCTCGCTCTGGAAGCGCTGCTTGTACTCCTCGAAGCCCTTCTTCAGGTCCTCGTCGGGAACAACGACCTGTGCCTCTTTCACGGCCTGGTTGATGAGCTCCTGCTCGATCAGGCGCTTGAGGATGTTCTGCTCGATGCGGGCGACGCGGTCGGCGGGGATCTGAGCACCGCGCGAGGTGATCTTGTCGAGCTCCTCGTAGAACACGCTGCTCGGGATCTCGACCCCGTTGACCTTAGCGACTGGCCCGGTGATGCGGGGGCGCTCTGCCGGAGCGGCAGCGGTCGTGTCAGCGGACGGAGCCGCGGCGTCAGCCTGGGCGGGGGCCTGGGCGGTGTCAGAGGCGGGGGCCTTGGCGGCGTCGGTTTCGTCCTTCTTGCCGCCGCCACAGGCGACGAGACCAAAGACCGACAGCGACAGGAGATAGCGTTTCATCGGGAGGATCCTCCGTGTGGGTCCCTTCAGGAAAGGGGGCGGACCATACCCCCGGCAAATCCGACCCGCAACGCAAATCCTACGGCGCAAAGTTCAATCGAATTTCGCGGAGATGCGCGACTGAATGGCCGTTCAGAATCGCTGTGAGTGACGGTCAGGAGTTATTGTGAATTGCATTCACAGTCCGCCGGGGAAACGCTGCGAGACCCGAACAGGTGGGCGGGGCTCGTCGAATGGGAGCCACGCTGGCGATGGTGCCGGGGCGGCGCGGCCAAGCAGGGCGCCGAGGTCGGCGACGAAGAGGGCCTTGGCATCGAGCGGTTGGAGAGCGTTCGGGCGGCGGCCGAAGAGGGCGATGAGGACCGCGTCGAGGACAACCTCGAACAGGCTGTCGAGGTCGAAGGCGATCTCGAGGCGCGAGAGCAAATGGTCGAAGGCGAGAGGATTGGGTGGCGTGCGCGGAGGTTCTCCCTCGAGGCAGCGCATGAGGACCTCCGCCTCGGGGGAGGGCGCAAGGCCTTCGTGGACGCGCAGCGCGAGGGCGATGAAGCGTGCCCCCTGGTCGGGCTGCGGCGTGTCGGGGAGGCCGAAGGCCGCGCGGGAGGAGAAACGCTCGGAGCGGCGGTAGTCGGCTTCACGTGCGTCGAGCGCGGCGATGAGGGGCTTTGGGAGGGCCGTAAGGGAGGAGACGAAGTCGGCAGAAGAGAGGGCGAGGATGGCGGCGCGGGTCTCGCGCATCGCAACGGTCTCGTCGCGCTGGAGGACGGGCTCGAGGTCGAGGATCGCCTCGAACGGGGAGGACTGCTGGCGGGCGCTCAGAGAAAGGGCGCGCGGGGTCTCGAGGAGCAAGAGGCGGGTGAGGCGCGCGACGGCCTCCTGGACGGCGATACGCGGCGCCTCGGCGCGTTTGACGAGGGCGTCGGGGTAGAGGCCGTGGGTCTCGGCGAGGATCCCGACGATGCGCGCCTCGAGGGCGTCGAGGGGCACCCTTCGGGAGAGGTTGAGGTCTTCGATGAAGCCCTTTTCAAGGGCTTCGCTGAGGCGCGGGCCTCGAAGGTCGAAGCGAAGCGCTGGAACGGGTGGTGGGCGCCGCGAGGTCTCGAGGTCCATGCGTCAGCCCGACAGCACGAGGTCGTTGCGGTGGACGACAGGGTCGATGACGCTACGTCCAAGGCGTTCGGCGACGACGTCGCTTCGCAGGCCGCGGATGTCCTCGAGGGTCTTTGCGTCGTAACCGACGAGCCCACGAGCGATGACCTCGCCGTCGGGGCCGACGATCTCGATGCCATCACCTGCCGAGAAGTGGCCGCTCACGGCGACGACCCCGATCGGGAGAAGGCTTGCGGGACGGGAGCGGAGGGCCGTCACGGCGCCCGCGTCGATAGTCACCGCGCCGTGCGACTTCGAGAGATAGCCGATCCAATGGCGGCGGCGGTCGACCTTCTTGTTCGGGTGGAACAGGGTGCCGAGTGGCTCACCCGCGATGAGGCGCGGGACGATGTGGGGGTCGGCGCCGAGCGCGATGACGAGCGGGATGCCGGCCTCGACCGCGATTTGGGCGGCCTGGATCTTCGAGACCATGCCACCTGTCCCGACGCCGCTGCCCGCGGCGCCCGCCATGGCGCGGATGTCGTCGTCGATGCGCTCGACCTCGCGAACGGGCGCCGCGTCGGCGTGCTCCCGCGGGTCCTTGTCGAAGAGGCAGGGAATGTCGGAGAGCAGGATGACGAGGTCCGCCTCGAGGACGGTGGAAAACGCGGCGGCGAGGCGGTCGTTGTCGCCGAAGCGGAGCTCTTCGGTGGCGACCGTGTCGTTCTCGTTGACGATCGGGACGACGCCGAGCTCGAGGAGCTCCGAGACCGTGTGGCGAAGCGAGAGGAAGTGATGGCGGCGGGCGATGTCCTCGTGGGTCAAGAGGAGCTGGCCAACGTGGAGAGCATGCCGCGCGAAGCTCGCGCCGTACCGGGCCATGAGCTCGGCTTGACCGACAGACGCGAGGGCCTGGACGAGCGCAAGCTCGCTCGGGCGTTCGCCGAAGCCGAGGCGCTGCATGCCGCAGGCGACCGCGCCCGAGGTCACGATGATGACCTCGTGGTGGGCGCGCTTGAGGTCGGCCACGATGTCGACGAAGGCGTCGAGGTAGGGGCGCTCGTCCGGCATGCGGCTCGAGAGCGTCGAGCTCCCGACCTTCAGCACGACGCGCTTCGGGTGGCCTAGGACCGGCTTCCAGGACTGTGCTGTCATCGAGGTCTCAGTCGTTGTCGCGGACGATGGCGGCGCCAAGGGCGCGCAGCTTTTCGTCGATGCGCACATAGCCGCGGTCGATCTGGCGGATATTGTAGATGGTCGAGGTGCCCTTCGCGGCGAGCGCGGCGATGAGCAGCGCCATACCCGCGCGGACATCAGGGCTCTCGAGGCGCGCACCATAGAGCTGGGAGGGTCCGACGACGACGATGCGGTGCGGGTCGCAGAGGATGATGGAGGCGCCCATCGCGATGAGCGAATCCGTAAAGAACATGCGACCTTCGAACATTTTTTCGAAGAAGAGGACGGTGCCCTTGCACTGGGTCGCGGTCGTGATGGCGATCGACATGAGGTCGGTCGGGAACGCGGGCCAGGGAGCGTCGTCGATACGCGGGATGGCACCATGCAGGTCGCGGCGGACCTCGAGGGGCTGGTTCGGGCGGATGCGGACGTTATTGCCTTCGATCTCGGGGTAGACGCCGAGCTTGCCGAAGACGTGATTGATCATGCGGAGCTCGTCGGTCCGCGCGCCCTCGATGGTGATGTCGGAGTTCGTGACCGCGGCAAGCCCAATCCAGCTGCCGATTTCGAGGTAATCGGGCCCGATGGTGTGGGTCGTGCCGTGAAGGCGCTTGCTGCCGCCGATGCGAAGGGTGCCCGTGCCGATGCCGGAGATTTCGGCGCCCATCGAGACGAGCATGCGGCAGAGGCCCTGGACATGCGGTTCACAGGCGGCGTTCATGATGACGGTCTGCCCCTCGGACAGGGCTGCTGCCATGATGATGTTCTCGGTCGCGGTGACCGAGGCCTCGTCGAGGAAGATCTCGGTGCCCGTGAGCTGCTTCGCGTCGAGCTCGTAGGCGCCCGCGGTGTTGACCTCGAAGCGCGCGCCGAGGGCCTGGAAGCCGAGGAAGTGGGTGTCGAGGCGGCGGCGGCCGATGACGTCTCCGCCAGGAGGAGGCAGAACGACGCGGTTGAGGCGCGCGAGCAGTGGGCCCGCGAAGAGGATGGACGCGCGGACGCGACGCGCGAGCTCGGGGTGTACCGTACCGTCATGGAGGTCGGCGGCAGTGACCCGCACGGTGTCTTCCGCGAGGCGCTCGACCTTGGCACCGAGGTGTTCGAGGACCTCGAGCATGACGCGGACGTCGGCGATATTCGGCAGGTTCTTCAGCACGACGGGCTCGGCCGTCAGAAGACACGCCGCGATGACTGGCAGGGCCTCGTTCTTCGAACCACTCGGCCTGACCGTGCCCGCGAGGGGGCGACCACCTTCGATGACGAAACGCTCCATGAAAACCTCCTGAGAGCGACACTAACCGGGCCGATCACGCTCGTCGATCTTTTCGTTCAGACGTGATTTCCCATCGGCAATATCGCGACGAGTCGCCCCCTGCAACGGTCGAGCGCGCGGTGCGATTCTGCCTTCTTGCAGTTAGCGCTCGAGGCGCAGGACCGTCCCGAGGTCGCCGACCGCGACGACATGACCAACCCCGTCACCGTGAATGGCGTAGAGCGTCGCAATCGAGGCGTTGTCGACCTTTTCCCAGGCTTCGCCATTGAAATGCAGGATGTGACCGGCCGTGCCGACCGCCCAGACGTCGTTGCTCGCGAGGCCATAGACCCCGCGGAGCGCCGTCGTCCACTCGCTCTCGACGATGTTCCACTGTGTCCCGTCCCAACGCAGCATGCGGCCGTTGGCCCCAACCGCCCAGCCATCGGTCGCAGAAGCGGTCCATACGGCATACAGTTCGTCGGTAATCGGTTGCTCGACGCCGTCCGCGTCGGGGACTCCCTGCACCTTCGCCGAGCCCCAGCCAAGGCCGTTGAAGCGGACGATAGTCCCCTCGGCGCCGACCGCCCAGACGTCGTTCGTCGCGCGACCGAAAACCGCGCGCAGGGACTTCTTCGTTCCCGCAGCGACCGACGACCACGACGCGCCGTTCCAGGCCATGAGCGCCCCGCCCGCCCCTGCGGCGAAGAAGCGGTCCGGGGCATCGCCCCAGAGGCCAGCGAGCAAGGACGAGACCGGTGTCGGGACCTTCTCCCAGGCCGTGCCATTCCAGTGGAGCGCGATGCCGCTGCGGCCGACCGCCCAGATGTCCTCGGGGCCCGTGCCCCAGACGTTCTCGAGGGTTTGCGCGGTATCGGCGACCTGCTCTGTCCACTCGCCATTGCGCCTGAAATAGGTCCTGCCCGAGGTGCCGACCGCGACAAGCAGGCTGCCGTCGGGGGTGCCCCAGAGGTCATTCAGCTCCCCGCCCGGGGCGAGCTCGGCGACTTCGGTAAAGCCTCCCGCAGCGTCACCGACGAGGACACGCCCGGCCTGACCGACGATGACGACCTCGTTGTCGGTCGCGAAGACGCCGTGGAGACTCTGCACCGTCGGGCTCTCGAGGAGGGTCCACTCCGTGCCGTTCCAGTGGACGATGGTGCCGCTGTAGCCGACCGCGTACAGGTCATCGGCGCGGGTCCCGTGGACATCGCGAAGGCTCGTCGTAAGCCCGAGGTCGAAGGGCGTAAAGCCGTCGGCCGTGCCCATGAGGATCGTGCCGCGGTCCCCGACGACCGTGAAGTTCTCGCCGTCGAGCGTGAAAACACCCTGGAGATTCGCGGTGGTGTTGGTGGTGACTGGCTCGAGACCGACGCCGCGGGAGATGACCGCTTTGCCGCTGTTGCCGACGAGGGCGACGACGTCTCCATGGCCTGTCATCGCGTTCCAGACCGCGCTCGAGTCAGCGCCCTGGGCGGGTGACCAGCGCTCGCCATTGTACTGGAGGAGGGTGCCGTCCTTGCCGACCGCGAACGCGAGCGAGGGAGACAGCCCGTAGACGCCCCAGAGGGTCGGACCGCGTGAGCCCGAGGCCGCGCCGCCCGCGGTGCACTCCGTCTCGACGCGGATATCGTCGAGGTAGGGGCCCTCGAAGTCGTTGATGGTGCCATCGATCGAGTCGAATACGACGCGGACCTGGACGACCTTGCCGCGCCAGGGGGTGAGGTCGGCCTCGGCCGCGACGAAGGTGCCCGTCGGGACGCGCGCGAGGTCGCGCTTGTGCCAGACCTCGGTGATGACGCCCGAGTCCTGGACCTCGACCGCGAGCGTGTCGAAGGAGGGGTCGGTCTCGGCGTCGAGGAAGACGTTGAACCTGAGCGT
>VFQT010003541.1_pt1 | contig 14096 bp, 6 predicted proteins | sample 3512381 | NCBI WGS metagenome assembly VFQT01 (sample SAMN10412376, study PRJNA504923) | tailings metagenome | isolation source: Relicate 2 Philex TSF3 active mining site | place: Philippines: Tuba, Benguet | collected 2017-08-29 | reverse complement strand
TTACTAATTCTATAATTTCAATTGAATTTTCTTTATTCGAACTAAAATATCTATCAATTAAATGCTCGCAAAATTTGTTTTTTGAAATTGCATCAACACAACGATTATTAATAAAATACTTGATATCATCTAATGATTTAATTAAAATAAATTCATCAATTATATTTTCACATTCTAATTTTAAAGTATCTGTTTTAATAGGTTTTTCTGGTTCACTTTTAGATTTCAATTTATCTATTTGAGTTTGATTTTGTTGTAATTGTGTTTCTGTTACTTTTACAACTTTTTTATTTAATAAACTTTCTAATAAAACTGTTTCTCTTTGTGTAATTCCATTCTTTTTAAGATGAGTTTTAACTTGTTCCTTTTCTTGTTCAGTTAAATCTCTTGATTTGGAATTAAACCAATGATAAATATCTGGTAAAAATACTTTTTGTTCTAAAATGAGTTTATCACATTCTTCAATTATTTTATCTGAAAATAATTTACTTTCAACCAAGTTTTTAATAAGAATTAAATTATTAATTCTTTTAGTTTCTCCATCTAATTCTCTAATAAAATCAAATTTACTTTCGGCATCAATATCCCAATTTGTATAATCAAGTCTAAATTTAGATTCTACAATAGAAAAGAAAAAGGTCAAGTCGTATTTTTGAACTTGCTTATAAACATAACCTAAAATTTTTAAGAATTGTAAATATATCTTAGTAAAATTAATTTCTGATAAAACTTTCAAAAAGATTGTTTTTTGAATCTCTTCAAAATTTTCTAAATCTACTTGATTTATATTTTCAAGAAATTCTATTATTAAATTATCTATATTGGATTCTGATAATTTATTGAGTATTAAATTAACTCTATTGACAATATTATCTTTCTTAGTTTGAATCTTTTGATTTTTAAGAATATTAACATTAGTTTTTTTAATAAATTTTTTTCCTTTTTTATTTTTATCTACTGAACCAAACAATTCACTTATTATTTCAAGAGTTTTAGAATCTAATTCTTGAACAGTATCTTGTGTTTTAAAGGATAAAAATGTATTAATATCTAGGACTTCCATTAATACAATTAGTATTATATTTTTTTAAGTTAATTTTATAATTTAATTTAAAAAAATCACTCTTTATTTAATGTTAAAGGAAAGAGTTTTTAATTTTCTAATTATAATATTTTTAGGTATCATGATTATTTATTTATTAAATAAACCACCTACAATAATTGTTAAATACCCAAATATTGATAAATTAACAAATGTTTCCTATATTGATTTATACGAATAATTTATAACATTTTATTAAGATTTTCCTTTGTAATAATTTTAATACCTAGTGATATAGCTTTTGAGACTTTATCAGTAGGTTCATCTATAACTGTTTGATCTTTTACAACCAAATAATCTGTATTTTTGCTAACACTAGAACCAATTTTACCACCTTGGGACTCAATTTTAATTTCCAAATCTTTATCTCTAAATCCAGTAAAAACAACTATCTTTCCTGTAAATTCTCCTTTTTTTGTTTTAACTTTTTTAACTTCTTCTAATGTTATATATTTACTTATTGAATTATAGAATTTAATAAAATCTCCAAAATTACTAACTAATAAAGATGCTGTCTTATCTTCCCAACCATTAATTTCTTTTATATTATCAACAAATTCTTTTTTTGTCCACTTTTTATATTCAGTTATAAGATTTGGATAAATTGTTAATACTTGCTTCATTCTTTCCTCACCTAGACCATGGCCTAATTTATTTGATGCAGCCATTAATTTAGCTAATGGTACATTTGTTAATGCTTTCTTAATTGAACCAACTAAATTCTCAGCAGTTTTTTCACCAAATCCTTCTACCATTAAAAATCTTTCTTTATCAGCTGCCAAAATTTTTGGTATACTATCTAATCCGGCTTCTACCATTTTTTCCACATTTTTTTCTCCTAAACCTTTAGTCTCTAATTTTGAAAAAAAATAATAAATGTTTTTAATTAATACACTTGAACTTTCTTCATGATCATCCAAAATAATATCTACTTTTGTTTCATTCCAATGATAATTCATATCTGGTAAAGCATTTGTTTTTGATTTTGTAATAATTTTTTCAATTTTAGGAATAACATCACCTGATCTAATAATTTCAACTTGAGAACCAGGACCTAACTTATTATCCACAATAAATTTTGCATTATTACCAGTTACTCGTTTAATTTCAACTCCACCAATAATAACTGGTTCAACTAGAATTGTCGGTTTAATAAATCCATCTTTACTTACATTCCATTCAATTGATATAACCTTGGTTTTCGCTTTTTGATCTTCTAAAATATCCTTAAATGCAAATGCATATTCAGGATTACCATCTATATTGCGTTCATGTTTTCCACCTGATGTTACAATAATACCATCAATTTGATATTCTGAACTTGATCTTCTTTCTTTAAGATATTTTGATAACATTTCATATGTTAGAGTTTCATTAATGTTCTTATTAGTTACTGTAATAAATCCAATATCCTTCACAATTTTCAGTTGTTTATCTATTGAATAAAAAGGATCAACAACTTCATAAACTACCAAATCAGTATCCCTAGCTAAATCAGGATTAATAGTTTTACTATTAACCAAACCTGCTACACTATTTCTTCCATTCTTTAGTGTTTTTGACCATTTTTTCTCAAATACTGATTCTTTAATAATTAACTCCCCTCTAAATGCTATCAAGTTAGTAAGCCCCTTTATAGTATTCTTTTTACAATATGCTGATACAACATCCCATTCAGGTAAGTTAAGATATTTGACTAATGGTGTAATATCCATACCTTCTGTCGCTGTACCTCGAGTGAACATTTTTATTTGTCCATCATGTTTATATGTTAAAAGAGCTGAAACACCATCAAGTTTATCAGATAAATTATAAACTGGTTTATATTTTTTTAACCAAATTTCAAGTTGATTAGAAGGTGGTTTAATTTTATTCATAGAACCTAACCAATAATCTAATTTAACCTTATCTTTTGATTTTACTTTAGCACCAATATTTTTTAAAACTTGCGATTTAGGTTCTTTCATTTTTAAAAAATCTATTAAAATATCATAAATAGTATCTGTAATAACTGATTTAGAAGAATTATAATATTTATCAGCTGCATAAATAATTACTTTCTCTAATTCTTCTACTGATAATTCTGATGCAACTTCTATAGGCTCTACATTTGATTTCAATAATTTTTTAACTATTTCAGACATTATATACTATAATATTCTAATCTATTTTTTAAATTAATCAATTTTTATTTTAATTTTTATTAGATAATAAAATAAGTTATATAATTTAAATTTACACCCTTAAAGATTTAAACTAAAAATAATAGCAAAGATAATAATAAAAAAATCATTTTAAATCTCTAAGGTTGTAATCGATAACTACCATACCAATCATGATCTGAAATTCGTGATTCAATTTTATCAATAAATTGAACTGTATCATTTGATTCTTCAAAAGACATTTTGCCTTGTTCATCAGGTACAATAATATCATGACTAAATTTATAAGAAATGTTATTGATTTTAACATATCTTAATAATGAAACAAGAGAGCAGAATAAAGATGATTTGTAAAGTGATTTACCTTTTTCTAGATTTTTCTTTTCTATTTTTTCAATAGACTCTAATTTTTCAGCAATATTAGAATTATGTTCAACAAGAACCTGATTCTTGTTAATTTGAATAATATTAAATTTCAAATCACCAATTTTAAAATATGATGAATTGTTTAGAGTTGTTAAATCTAATTCTGGCATTACAATAGAAAATCCATATGTAAAATATTTAGATAAACGATGCTCAAATAGAGTCGAATAGTGATTTTCATTTACTATATTCATCATATATTTATATGCTAATTCTGATTTATCTGTAAACCATGTTGTTTTCCCATCCCATGCAACTCTACATGGATACATGTCAAAGTTTTCAAAAATATTTTCAATTGATTTATTTCTAGTTAATACAAATTGAAGACGATATTTCATTCTAACACCAGAAATATCACCATCTTCAAAATAGTTAGAAAAATCTCTAGATTCTAAATCTTTCATTATTTGACTTTCTTCATCAACTTCTTTTTCTTTAGTCCATTTATTTCGTTTCTTATATACTTTACCAGTTTCTGGATCAATAATTGTTGATTGATCAAATCGGTGTAAACTCTTAAAATCATATTGTTTAAAATTATCTAGTTTGTAATGATCTTTGAAAAAGTCGTTGGGATCATGTACACAAACAACTTCAAATACATTAAATTGATGTTTATACATCATTAGAAATTTTAATTTATCATCAGCTTCTTTAAATATGGTTAAAATTTGTTTAAGAACACGAGAAAAGTTAGCTTCATGGTTTTCACCATAGAGGAAAAAGTCCAGATCTTTTAGACGTTGTCTTAATAGAATACTACGACAAAATCCTCCAGCAAGACAAACACCAGTCCAATCTAATTTATTTAAAAATGGGTATCTACTTGAAACAGTATTATTAAATTCTTCTTGAGTTCGAATTTCAATAGATCTTGAACCAATTGTTTCTTGGAAATAAGGAGCTTGAATTGTATAGGCCACAGAGTCAAATGAACATGTATTCATTGATTTAAGTTTATGATCTTCTGCTGATTCTTTTGAGTACATTTGAGGTGTAATTTGTACCTTTTCAAAACTTTTAGAGTTATAGTATGGTTCATTAAGTAATGGAGGTATTTGACGTGTTTTATCATTTTCTTCATTAATTAATTCATTTTGAGATTTAACTTTGATAAAACTATTTGATTCTATTGGTTTGTAACAAATAGGACATTTAATATGTGATTCACTAGCTAATATTTGATAAGCAGGATTTGATAAGACAAATCTTGGTGAACATGTATATTTAGAATTAATTTGATGAGGAGGAACTGCCCAACCACCTGTGTTAGTTGTATCTTCCCATGTAATATAACAAAGATATTCCCAAACAAATGAAGTATCAGAATGAACATATTCATTAATTAAATTATTATCATATTTAGTTTTAATTACTTGTAATATATTTTCATCAGTAACACAATCTTTTGCCATATCTTCTAAACAATACGGTAATTGTGCTTTTGCTAATACTGGATCATCTAATGATTTAATAAAACCATACCACCATGTCATTGGTTCTAAAGCTGGTACTTTCTTTTCATAACTAGTACCATCCTCTTGATTAACTATGACTTTTTTAGTTAACTTACAATGAAACATTGTTCGATTAAAAATCCAATTGATTTTATCATCAGTAATATTAGTTACTGGTGCTGGAGGATTAGACATCAAATAATTATATTCAGTAATATCAGTACCAAATCTTTTACGATCCATCATAACATATGCAATTGATTTGTATGCTTGTTTAGTTTCACTTGATATATTTGATAATTGGATTCTAAGTACATCACCCAATACATAATATTGGATAAAATCTGATGCTGGATTAAGCTTAAACTTTTTACCATAATTTGCTCTAATCCATTGTCGAATACATTGGTCATATATATCATGATCTAATGAAATTAAAGTTGGAAGCATAGGAATATGATGGTTAGTTTCGGTTCCTTGTATTTGAACTGCACAATTTGAATAAGTTTTATCAGATAGAGTAATATTTTCACAAACAGATTTTTCTGATGCTTTAATCACATAATCTGAATCTTGTGTATTTAGAATAAAACTAACAAAATTAAAATTTGGTTTGTAACAAATACTTTGTTTAACATTTGAATAAAGTGCCAATTGAGCTTTTTCAAATAGCTTTTCTCTATTATTTTTATAAGCTTGAAAAGTTGTAGATTTTCCATTAGCATGATTATCAATTTCTTCAAGGAATAACTTTCTAATTTCTTTATAAGATGGATAAGCTGAAAATAAATCACTAAACATATTAACAATTTGATGTTTCATTATCATTGACCTATCTTTAGTCAAATAGTACAAAGTCATTGTTAATTCATGAGCTAATTTGAGTAATTGCGACTCTTCAATTGATTCTTTCTCAATTATTTCTTCTAAATGTTTTACAAATTGCCATGTCTTGTCTATTCTAAAACATTGACCTCTAAATGGTGCATACAATGGTCCTACATCAGGATTATCAAAACTAACAAATGGTTCTGATATATATATCTGATTATATGATATGAATTTTTTAACTTTATTCATTAAATTGTTTGATTGAATACATTCATAAATAGTATTACCAGCATGTATATTATTCTTAATATAGTCATTAGAATTAGGTTCTATTGTTGTAATATAAGTTCTGACATTTTTTTCAAACAGTTCTTTTATTGATTTTCCAATTGATTTACTATCCATAATTTCACCATCAGTGTAAATATACAAATCAATGATGTTCTTATTAGATAACCATTCTGTAGAAATTGCATTAAGTGCTGAAGATAACTGTGTTGAACCTATTGGTAATATTTTAATAGTATCCAAAGATGATACTGGAACTGGTTTGTCTGAATAAATTGAAGCATTTGTATTCCAAAACATCAAATAAATTGATTTTACTCCAATTGATTCAAAATGTTTTTTGGCTATTTTCAATTCATATTGTAGTACATTATAATTAAAACCTAATTCTTGAAATTGGTCATTTGTAAACATAGTATTATTCGTTGAGCCAGAATTGTCAATTAGAACAATAGGGCACTCGTCATAAACAGTTTTAATTTGTTCAAATTCCATTTTTATTTTTTCATATATTGATTATGAAATTAAAGGTATTTTATATCAATTTTTTTATAATTAAACTATTATTAAATATTACCTTAATAACTAATAAAGCAAACATATATTATTCAATTAATTAAATACAAAATAATGATTCTAATTATTATTTAATTCTAGTTAAATAGTATAACTTAAAATTATAATAAAAAATATCAAATAGTTTTCTAATTAAAATATAAGTTATATTATAAATGGAAAAAATATTTAATCTTATGCTTTTAATTGGAGTTTTTTATGTCTTATATTTATGTATACAAAAATATAAAACAAACACTAAAGAAGAATCATCTAAAGTAGAAGAATCAACTAAAGTAGAAGAATCATCTAAAGAAGAATCATCTAAAGAAGAATTTATAAATTTGGATAAAGTATATTATATAAATAAAGAACCAACAAATAAAGTTAAATTTAATTATAATGATATTAGACCAATTGATAAAAAATTTTTAAAGGAACAAGAGATTGGTTCTCAATTAAGCACTTGGTATCCAAATACATGGATAGAACGAATAGATGAAAATGGTGAACCAGTTTATAATTCTAGAGAAAATGTTACTGGGATAAAAGAAGATTTTATTGAATCTAAAGCTAGATTTACATATGAATTTAATTCACCAAGATCAGTTCAAATGGATGGTATCGCTGATCCAGATGATTTTAAAGATGGAAAAGGAAGAACATTAAAAGAAGTTTATGATAATTCTTTTGTTGATTATAAAAAAATGATTCCTAAAAAAAGAATTATCCAAAATGAACCTGATCAATTACATACTCAAGCAGCTAGCTCAAATTTATATTTTATGACTTCTGATACTTGGATTTATGATCAAGAAAAACCAGAAAATGGTGGTAAATTTGAAAATGGTTTAATGGCTAATGATCCTTTTACTTTTAACTCAATTGGTAATACAATGGCTATTATAGATTATTAAAAATTGATAATTTTATTTAAAAGATTATAACTATTAGTATATAATGTTAAGAAAATTAGTATTGGGCAATGCCGATGGATATGTATTAGATGGAGAAATTAAACAAAAAGCAATTGATTATCTTTACTCAAATTTAGATTTGTCCAAATATCGTTATATAATGTTAAATACAATTCATAAACTTAAATTTCTTCAAGATAATGAACATTATGTTTCGCCAAATTTTAGAGGTTATAATTATTTACTTCTTATGTTTACTCTAAATGATAAACACTATTGTGCTGCAATTGATCGAAAAAAGTTATCATATCATAAAGATCAATTAGATATGAAAACTATTCAAATTATACAAGTTGAAATGAAAGTTTCAGAAATTATTTTTAGAGGGACTATTTTTGATGGTAAACTAATTCAAACAAAGAATGAATATATCTTTTTAATTCAAGATTGTTTTTATTTGATGGGTAAAAAAATGCTTGAAATGGAAATGAGTCAAAAAATTACACATTTAGATACTATTCTTAAAACCCATTTTAGAAAAGATAAAGGACCTTACTGTCCAAATTTTGAATTTAAATTAAATAAATTATATAAATATAATGAACTTGAAGATTTAATTAATAATTTACCAAACTTGTCTATTGGAACAAATGGAATCATTTTTTATCCTAAATTTTCAGGAATTAATAATATTCATATTGAAAAAAAAACTGATAAGATTGATATTAATACAACTAATAAAGAAATTATTGAATCTAAAACTTATCATATTATTCATAATTTTGTTGATTTTCTTAAATCCAGAACTTATTCATATGAATCTGGTGGTAAAACTAAAACTTTATGGTTATCAAGAACATTAATTCCTGATGTTTATGATATTGCTGAAACTATAAATGGAGAAAAACAAGGTATTGCAATGATACCTAATCTTAAGATTTCACAATTGTGTGATGAATTTATTGGAGATAAACCATGTAAATTTAATTGTATATTTTCTAATAAGTTCAAAAAATGGATTCCACTTAATATTGTATAGTTATGATATTTAAAAAGTACCTAATTATAATCTATTAAATTATAATAGATAAACTACTGTAGTAATATTATCAAGTGAACCTTTTTGATAAGCATATTCAGCTAATTCTTTAGCATAATTTCCTTTAAATTTCTTATTCATTAGTAATTCATTAACAAAATCAATAGCATCTTGGTTTGATAGTACATCCCATAAACCATCACATGCAAATATTATAAATTTATCTGATGAGCTAATTTTATATTTATAAATTTGAGGTAAATGTGTGACATAAGGTGTACATTCTAAATCACCAAATGCTCTGGAAAGAGATAAATCTTTAATTCTCCAATCAGAACCATCAAATTCAATTTTACCACCAAGTTGTTCAATTCTCAATCTTTCTTCTGGAGAGTTTGGTTTATGATCTTGAGTAAGTTGTTCAGCAATATTTAATTTATTACATTTAACTGCTCTTGAATCACCTACATTTAAAACCCATAATTTATTTTTATTATCTAAATCTTTAAAATGAATACCAACACATGCTGTTGAACCACAATGTTGGATAGCTCTAGGATGGTCTTCTTTCATCCTATTTTGAATTAAATCATAAACTTTAATAAAGTATTTGGATGCTGTATCTGGTCTAGAGTAAATATCTTTCTTAAATTTGTTAACAAAGAACTGTGATAAGTTTTCTTTTAAATATTTGCTTACAGCTTTACCACCATGACCATCGAAAACGGCAATAAAATTAACTGGATTAAGTTCTTCATTTTCTCCTGATAAATTCATAATGTGAATATGTTGATCTTCATTTGAATCTCTTTTTCCTTGTAATGAATGTGAAAATATTTTCATTTTATAAAATTAACTAGATAATATTTTTTAATATTATATAAATAATTTAATTAAGTCGTTTGAATCAATCATTTTTTATATTTTGTCCTAATATTGGACTTTGACTATTAACTTTTTAAGAATTATTGACTTGAGTTACTTTTTGATTGTGTTTCTGGTTTGTAATTTTTAATTGCACTTATAAAATCTTTTGAGTCTGCTATTAATTTAATTTGATTAGCACATTTATTTATAGACTCATTATTTACCACATAAAATAAGTAGAAATTATTAATAACCCAATTATTAGTTTGAGATGTCGAATCAGTAAAGGTTGAAAAATATGCTTCCATAAATGTTTGAATTGGTGGAGTATTTGTATAAGATTTGTTAAAATCATAAGAATCTTCTAACCATGATTTAATTGGTTTATTAGCATTATTTGTAGCATACATTATTTTATCATAACTTAAATCATTTATATTATCTTCATTAATTAAATGTTTACCATTATTATCTATTAAATACAAAGGTTTTTGTAATGTACCAATATTTTTACGAAGAAAATTTCTAATAAAATATGTTTGCGCAACTGATTCTTCTTGATAAATATTTTCAGTATCCTGTAAATTCGAATCTTTATATATTTCTCTTTTACCCATATTTACACTAAAATAATTAATCATAAGATCTTCTTCTTTTACTTCAAAACTTGGATTCAATCTTTTTCGTAATTGATTTACTAAACCTAAAATATTTTCATTAATATAAAAACCTTCAAAAGGTAACCCTGCTGATTGTATATTATTACAATTATCGCTAACATCAAGTAATTCATCATTATAAAATTTAATAATATCACTCAATTTATTCTTTTCAAGTAAGAATCTCATTATTTCTGATGCTATAAAACATTTTCTAAATTTTTGTATATATTCAGAATCAGATGGTATATCATTTTGATCTCTATCTACAGCAAAACTAATACCAAAATTCGACGAGTTAATGTTTTTAATAAAATGATTTATTGTTTTTTCTTCTATTTTATATTCTTTAGTTTTTTCTGCTATTTTAGATTCTTTAGTTTTTTTAGTACCAATAGTACTAGTAGGACTAATAGTTGTAATAATAAAATTATCAAATTCATTAGTGAATTGATTTTTAAAATAATTTATAATTTTATCAGCTATTGTAGGAAATATAGAAATAAATAACGGATTTAAGAAAATTGCTGCTCTAACTGCTGATTCATTATATTTAAATTTTTGAAATTCGTTGTTTGAGTCTTTATATGTATCTTCTAAAATAGATGGTTTTAGTTTAATACAATAATCATTTTTAAGTTCATTATCAGTTTTATTTGGGTATACATAGGCACTTTTAATATCTTCTTTACCAGGTAAATCCATAACAACAAATCTTACATATTTATTATTGTTATTTTGACTTGCTATTTTAACCTTAAATTCATAAACCATAATAGATCTAGAAGATACAGGATTATTTACAGTCTTTTTAATTCTTCCCTGATTAACTCTTATTTTATCAACAGAATTAATAAAACTTTCAAAATTTTGGATTTGATTATCAGAAATTTCCAAATATCCAGAACTATCGTCCTCCTTTATTTTAACTAAATATGGGGTCATATTAGTACCTGATATTATTTCAGAATTAATAGTTGATATTGATTCAGGAGTAAATGTATAAGAAATAATTTGATGGTCATATTGAGCAGAAGTTAAATTTGACCAATAAGATTTGTATGGTAAGGCTTTTCCATAAATTTCATATGTTCTCATATAAATAGCTTCTTTATTTTGAATTGATAATAAAGCTTTTTGAAGAATACCATTTTGTCTTGGTTCTACTTTACCAAATAAAGTAAAAGTTTTACCAACGCCAGAATAACCATAAGTAATCATCATAATTGATTTACCTTTAGCAAGATAAGTTGGTATATTCATATACATAGCTAAAGTAGCATTATCACTAAAACCATATGGATCAAATATTTCATTAAATTCTAATTTACTAACTTGATCAATTATGTTTTCTAAATTATCTAATTCAGATTGTGGTGTTGCTTTTCTAACATCCTCATTTTTAGTATCACACAAATTCAAGTTATCAATAATAAATTTTTCTGGAGTTTTATCATCCTTTTTAAAAACTTCTGGTTTATTTTTATTTATACCTATATCTTGTGAAAAATCATTAATTCTTAAATAAACTGCAACTGGTGATGCATAATTATATGTATATGAATCTAAAATATCTTTAAATAAGTTAAAGATAAATAGACCTTTTTTCATTTTATCTGTGTGTACTAATTCAGGAGGTGTTATTACAGCTAATCTAGAATTATTTTTATTTTGCTCCTCTTTTATATGATCTTGCTTATCATTTTCTTTGAAAAATTTATAGTCAACAGACCAATTAATTCTAAGGTTATTTAAAAATTGTAATAATAATTTCAAAGTTACATAATGATATTTATAAAAATATCTGGTTACTGCATCACTTTCAACAGTTTTATCATCTTGACATTTTTGAAAAATACTAGTAACTACTCCTCTATAATAGTTAACAGAACCTCTTGATAAATATTGATAAATTTGATATGTGTCTCCTAATAATACTATTTGAATATAATTTGATACATATAATTGATGGTTAAATAGTTGGATATATTTAATATTAAACTCTCGGGCAACTTTTCTAAAATTATTAAATAAAGTTTTATACTTATTGAGTTTCATAAACATATCAATAATTTGATAATAATAAGTTTCCCATTCTTTAATAAATCCTCCTGATTGCAAATATCCATCACTAAAATTAAATTCTTCTAACAACAAAATAATTTTTTCATATTCTGATCTTTTTGCAATTAATGTACTATGAAAATTTTTATTATTTTGAGTAAAATTAGATGGTATAATATTATCGTAAACAAAATTTAAAATATTTTTATATATACTTTTTTCATATTTTTTTAAACTTATATCATCTGGTATTGGTAATTTTAGAAATTCATTGAACATAGATTTTGTGTCTAAAGCTGTTTTTATATTTGTAATTCCCAATTTAGATTTAACTGAATCAAATAAAGAGTCATTAGAAAATTTACTTAAAAATGATATTAATAATTCTAGTTTTTGTTTATAGTTCATTAATTGAATATATTTTTCTATATCTAGTTTTGGTATTATTGTTAATAAATCTGTTCTTCTTAAATCAGCTGGACTTAATTTTTTAACAATCAAATTATATTCCCAAACAAATCTTTCTAAAAATCTTGTTTTAAGAATTGAATCATTAATTGATGTTAAATTAATTATAAATTTCATCCCCAAATCTATTTTCTCTTTTATTGGTACAATTACCTTTTGATTACATTCTGTAACAAAAATTTTTGGAAAATCTTTTCTAGCTTGTAAATTATCATTAACTTGCTTTATTTTAGTTTCAATAGTTTTATTTATTTCATCAATTTCTTTGGATAACTTTTCATATTGATTCATTGGTAATTCTACATTTGTTAATATTAAGTTTTGAATTTTAGTAAATTTATCTGATAATTCACCTACCCAACTATTAATTGTTTGGGATAATAAATCTAAATCTGTAACTATATTATTAAGATTGGTATTGGAAGCTAAACAATTATATTGGATTTGATTATTTAATTTCGAATTATAATCTTTAATTTGAATAGTAATTTCACTTAATTTGCTAATATTTTTTGTAAGAACAGTTAACTTTTCTGTTTTTAATCGGTCTATTAAGTTAATTAAAGATTTTGATTCAATTAATTTATCAGCTTCTTTTCTTTTATTTATGATTTTATTTTTATGTTCTTCTATTTGTCGATGCCATTTACATAATAATTCATCCATAACTTGTTTAACATTTTCTTTAGCAAATAAATAAATATTATTTCCACCTATTAATGATTTTTGTTGAGAAATTTTTAAATAGTCGGGTTTTACCAAAGTTAGACCTTCAATTTTAATATCACTAATAACTGTATCAAAATTAGCACTAACTTCAGTTGCCAATTTACCTTGTTCAAAAACAGTAACAGATTCTAATTTATCAATATTAATTGTTTCATTCATTGTATCTTCGGATGGAGGAAAGAAGAATCTTGGTCTTATATCATATTTTTTATATTTATCAGAATCTGTAGAACTTGAATTTAATGATGATTTATAATCAGATTTTTCATCTTCTGGTATAATCGTTAATTCCATATTAGAGTAATTATCCATTTCATCTATTTTAGATTGAACTATTTTTGTTGTGTCAATCATATTATTCATTTTATTATCTAAATGACTAATTATTTGTTTTAAATTATCTAATTTTGTACGAAATTCTTCTTCACTTTCTAAAGCTTTACTTTTAATTTTAGCAACTAATTCTTGAATTTGAGTATCAACCAAATCTAATATTTTAGTATATCCATCACTTATAGTAGGAATAGAA
>VFQT010003540.1_pt1 | contig 14100 bp, 25 predicted proteins | sample 3512381 | NCBI WGS metagenome assembly VFQT01 (sample SAMN10412376, study PRJNA504923) | tailings metagenome | isolation source: Relicate 2 Philex TSF3 active mining site | place: Philippines: Tuba, Benguet | collected 2017-08-29 | reverse complement strand
ATTTTAAACACTTCAGGTTTTATTCCACAAAAACGATTCAGTTTTAATAGTAATTCTCTGATTCGGTCGTAATCATCGTCTGATTTATAATCTACCAAATCAACAACCTTCCAAAAGAATTTGTCTATATTGGTAATACCATATTTTTTATCTGTAACGACAAAACCATCTTCAGGTATTTTGAATTCTTTAAACAACGGAAGACAAGTGTAAAAGTCTTCAGTCTCTTCTTTTAATATTTTTCTAATTAGTTCTTTCATCATAATCTACTATATCCGTTTACCTTATCAACTTTCTTATTGAATAACTTTTCAAATATTTTACCCATTATTTCACTATCAGGTTGTATTAGTCTATCATCACCAATTATATCATGAATACCTCTGGCAAAATCCCAATTATATTCTAATCGTTTACTATCGGGATAATACCTCATCATTGGTAGATAAATTGTGTTTCCCCTCTCATCAGTCAAATAAATAGTTACAGTTCCCCATTCATCTCTTGTACCCTCCATAGTGTAAGTTTCATTGATAAACCTAACTACAACATTTATTAATCTTTCATCTCTCATTTCTTCTTTGGGTAATGGTTTTTTACCAAAGAATTTCTTAAGGGAATCCATCATTCCGCCTTCATCTAAGGTTTCTTCCCTTAATATTTTTCTAATGGATTCTTTGAGGTTCATATACGATAAATACTACGGTAAATAAAAAAAGGGGGTTGGGGGATTTGGTGCCAGCCACACAACGACAGATTTATTCTTCGTCGTATACAGGTTCGGTGTATTTCACAGGAACAGGTGCGACAAATGACATATCGAAGTTTTCCAAATCCAATTTCAGTCTATCTATATCCTCCTGTGTATAGAATGGGTCGAACCTAGGGCGATACTTAAACGGTATGTTCTCACGATTTTCCCACTCGGCCAATCTTTCCTCTGCCTCAGGAATGGTCCTTACCAAAAAATCATACTTGTTAGATGCCTCATAGTCCTCAACGGTGGGTACATACATGACAAGACCATAATTATATATCTCACCCAAATTAGGGTTATTAGAATATACGTCAACAATTCCATCGTCACCATCATATCGGTAACACAATCCCTGAAGAGTGTATGTATTGTGGACATTCTCTTTCCAATTACGACCATAAGAGCGAACACTACAAAGATAGAAATACCCATCCTTATAATTTTGAATGCGACTATCAATCTCGTCTCGCATTTTAACAAGTTCCTTTATTGTAAATTCCTCTTTCGTCATAATGGTACAAAGATATAAAAAATATATTAGATAATACAAAATTAATCCTTAATAATTTGATAATGTCCTGAGCATAACCTATAATGTAGTTATGGATATGAGGTTAGATAAATTACTTACTATAGTCATTCCATGTAAGAACGAGTTAAAAACCATCGAGACTACATTGGCATTGATTAACGCTCAGAATGACATAGAAGGTGTCAGAGTGATTATTGCCGATTCATCTGATGACGGAACCACTTATAGATTAGAAAGTCGTGCAAACGACGATTTTAATTTGACCGTTATTCAAGGAGGGTTACCTGCAAAGGCAAGAAACAACGGAGCAAAGCGAGTGGAAACAACATTTGTTTTGTTTATGGATGCAGACATATTCATTTTGGACCCGAACTTATTAAAAGTTGCGGTAAAGACAATGATTAACTCTGATATTGATTTGCTCAGCACAAAGGTAAGAACATCTAACGGAAAATATAACTACGTATTCAAAGCATTCGACATCATTCAAAGATTGGTTAAACCAATATCACCATTCTGTTTGGGTGGATTCATGTTAATGAGAACAAGTAAGTTCAGGGAGTTAGGTGGATTCGATGAAGATGTATTGGTTGCTGAGGACTATCTATTATCAAAGAAAGTTAAACCAAGTAGATTCAAGTTATTAAATAAAAAAATATATACACCACCAAGAAGGTTCGACAACAAGGGAATATTCTACATGACAAAGTTAATGGTGGGTTCATTCTTAAACAGGGGGAATAAAGACTTCTTCAAGAACAACGACACGTATTGGAAATGACAAAATATAGAACAATCATCATGAGTGATTTGCATCTTGGTGCAAGACAATCACAGACAACAAAGATATTAGATTTCATTAATGAGAATGAATCTGATATATTAATTTTAAATGGGGACATCATAGATGGATGGGCTCTTAAATCAAGTGGGAAGTGGAACAAAGATTGCTCAAGAGTATTTCGAAAGTTCATGAAGAAAAGTGAGAACGGAACAAAGGTAATTTATATTAGGGGAAATCATGATGATTTCCTTAAACCATTTGTCCCATTCAAAATGAATAACATAGAGATTGTAAGGAAGTATGTTCACACAGGTATTGACGGAAGAAAGTATTTCTGTTTCCACGGGGATGTCCTTGACTTTGTTATCATGAAAGTTAGATGGCTTGCAGTTATTGGTGGATGGTCATACGATTTTGTTATCAAATTAAATACCTTATACAATTTCATCAGGAGAAAATTCAATCTACCATATCATTCGCTGGCAAATGACATCAAACAATCCGTTAAGGGTGCAATCAATTTCGTATCTGACTTCGAAGATAATGCGAAAGGTCTTACCAAACAAAAAGGATATGATGTTGCGGTTTGCGGACACATTCACCAACCAAAGTTAGAACAGGACTACATGAATTCAGGGGACTTCTGTGAGAATGCGACATGTCTTGTAGAAAACTACGAGGGTGAATGGTCAATCATCAAACTGTAAATAAAAAGAATTTTACCGTTTGCTTTGTTTTTGACGGTATGTGGATTATATTTGCGTCCACTTATGAAACGCTTATTAGTTATTCTCTTCGGTTTATTTCCAATCATGGGGTTCTCACAATATATGAAATACCCATCACACTACAACGCTCAAGAAGCGGCAGAACAAATCATACAGGGTAAAATCGGTATGTTCTTAAACGATTCACTAACGGAAGTGGTGGTGGAGAAAAAGAATGACCGATGGGTTACTTCTTATTACGATAGAGAGACTATCATCAAGAAGGTGAACAAGGTGCTTGACCAAGGGGAATCAAGGTATACAGGGAGAACAAATGGTGGATACAGGTTTTACATTAATATATACGATGGGGATGATGATACAAAGGTATTACATTCATTAGACATTACAATTGACGCTGCATCACAAAAGATTAAGACAATAGAGATTAAACTATAGATAATCTTAACATATGTCAATTGACAAGACCAAATCAATTACCTATAATTTGACAAAACAATATGAATATGAAAAAAATGACAATTGACAATGCCCACTCAGAGATTGGGTTTAAAGTAAAACACTTAATGATTTCAACGGTGAAAGGTAAATTTGATACCTTTGGTGGTGCAATCAACGAAGACGGAACCGTATTTGTGTCCGTTAACACAGGTTCAATCAACACAGGTAATGTTGACAGGGACAATCACCTTAAAAGTGCTGACTTCTTCAACTCTGAAGAATTCCCAACAATCCAATTCGGTGGTACAATCAGTGAGGATATGAAAACAATCACAGGTAACATCACAATTAAAGGTGTAACCAAAGAAGTGACTTTGGAAACTGAGTATAACGGTATGAGCGTTGACCCATGGGGAAATACAAAACATGGATGGGAGATTGTTGGTACAATCAACAGAAGTGATTTCGGTCTTACATGGAACGCACCATTAGAAACAGGTGGAGTATTGTTAAGTGATAACGTAACACTTAACCTTGACATCCAAATGATGGAAGTTGTACAAGAAGACACGGTAACAGAATCGGCAAACTAATCATGGTCACATTAGAAACATATAAAGAGTTAGAAGAACAAGGTGTGTTTATTGAATACATACCTGAACATTATAATGATGGAAGTAATTATAACTTCTCTATATATTTCCGTGACTATAAAGTTTCAACAGGTTCTTATAATGATAACCATGAGTTCGGGGATGTGTTAGATACAATGACTTCGTCAGTATTACTAGCGAAGTGGTATTTGGAAAACCCAAGAAGAATAGAGTTAATTAACGGTCGTGTTGGTGACCCTGAGTATCATCAATACAGTGAAGAACTACACGAATTTCTAAGACCCATAACCGAATGGGGAGATATTGGTTAGGAAGGAGAGAAAGACCCTCACTATAATGGTGGGGGTTTTTCATTAATAGAGTATTTATATTAAAATAACAGAAGTGAAAAAAATCATAAGACTTACTGAATCTGATTTAACTAATATCGTGAAACGAGTTATTAAAGAAAGCTCAGTTAAAGATGAGTTAATCCGAATGATTAAGGATGGTGATTGGAAAAGTGCATCTAATTTTGTTGGAGGTTCTAAAAATCTAAGAAAACTATTAGGATTCAATGACCCAATGGAGTTCTTAAATCTCTTCAATGACTTAAATGTTGATATGGGTGATAATGGTCGAGGAATATTTACCAATGATGAAGGAGACAGAATAATTACTATATCACCAAACTCAATGGGTAAAGTATTTGCGTCAGTTGATAGTCATGCGATTTGGGAACCTTTTAGATATTTATTTCCTGCAACTAACGCTGATACGGCAAACTTAATACGAAGATGGTTAAAAGAAGTTTACGGAATTAAAGTTTTTATAGCTAAAGAAGTTGCTTTTTAACACTAAAAAATAGAACATGAAAAAAATAATAAGACTTACCGAATCTGATTTAACTAATATCGTAAACCGAGTAATTAAAGAAAACTCAAGTAAAGACTACTTAATTCAAATGGTTAAAGATAATGGTTGGGATAATACGGCTGAATTCGTTGGTGGAATTGAGAATCTTAAAAAAATAGTAGGAATTGAATCTCCTATGGACTTCTTACATCTTTTTGATGACTTGGATGTTGTTCAGAGTGAAGAAAAACCTAATGTGTTTTTATATCGTTATGAAAAAGGAAATAATATGATGGTTTACGATAAAAAAATTGATAAGGTTTACATTAATCATTATGTAATTTGGGAATTTTTAGAGGAGGGTTTTGGGCTTGACTATGATGAAATTCAGGAAGTTATGAAGGAGTGGTTGTTTGAGGTCTACAATTTAAGAGGGGTAACACCTCGCAGTGTATCTGTCGTTGAAGTATATAGGTTGTTTTGAGGTCTACAATTTAAAAAAATAGAACATGAAAAAAATAATAAAACTTACTGAATCCGATTTAACTCGTATTGTTAAACGAGTTATCGAAGAATCGAAATCAAACAAAGATGACAGACCAATACAGGAAAAGATTAAATATGTTAGGGGGATTTCTAATGAACTAAAAGATATTGCCTTAGACCATCTTGGTAGTCGCACAAGAGCAAGCAAAGGTAAAATCACAGGTCTTGCATTACATGCCGATTTAAAGAAGAAAATCAAAGATAAGAATCTACCTGATGGGTTTGATATGGGAATAGATAAAGATGGTTTTTATATTCATACACACAGGGCAAGGTCAAAATCATATGAGTCACCCGAAAAAATAACGGAAAAAGATATTAAGTTTATTGATTCAACAGGATAAAATTAACCCTCATCTAACGGTGGGGGTTTTTTATTATCAAAATTTATTATATCTTTGTATGGATAATTTAAATTAGAATAAAATGGAAAAAACACCAACAGCAGAAGATTTTTTACAAGACCATTTAGAAATCAGTCATTTCTATGATGATAAAACTCAAAACATGGTTTGTTATAGTGATGATGTCCAAAAAGCAATGATTGAGTTTGCTAAAATTCATGTAGAAGCAGCATTGAAAGCGGCCGCATCAGATGCTCACACAAAGGACGTTCCTTTCACAGATGATGTAGAGGTTGACAAAGAGTCAATTCTTACCGCTTACCCACTAGACAATATAAAGTAACCTTTAAATCAGAATAAGATGGTACCTACAAAAGAAAAGGCACAAGAATTAGTAAGTAAGTTTGGTAAAGAACTTGCAATAGAAGTAATTGATGAAATTACGCAAACATTAAAGTTTACTGAAGTACAAGGAAATAGACAATATCTTGGATATTGGAGCGATGTTAAAGATGAAATAAATAAATCAGAATGAGGATTGATTAATTAAGGAAGACCCTCATCTAACGGTGGGGGTTTTTTATTTATCGCAACCCACATTACGGTAATCTACATTACGATAATTAATAAGTACTTATTTCTGTAACCTTAGTGTTATAGGTTTCTTCAAACCAATCTTTAAACAAATCTAACAGGTCTTCTTCAGGGAGGGGGAAGTAAGTTTTAAAGATGTCCAAAGCATCTTTTCTAAGAACCAATTCGCCGAGTTCAATACTATACTCCACCAAGTACCAAAAGTCATTTTCAGCATCACCACGTGTATCATATATATAAAAGAAATTGTCCGCAGTAAACTCGCTATAATGTTTCCTAAAGTCATCAAAGTACTTAAAGATTAACTGATACAATTTTTTCTGTGAGATGATGTATTCCATATAAAAATAAATATAGTGTTAAAGTGAAAAATGAATAATGCGTCATAAAAGGGACAAAACACATATACTTTATCCCTTATAAGACGCATTATAATAACCAAGATGTAACGGTCATATCTTCGGTGGTAATGCAATTATCAGCTTTAGATTCTAAAACAAATACTTCGGTGGTGGAGTTCTTCATACGAACATAGATAGGTTTACTATTCATCCATCTTTCATACACGGACAAACCATAGTTATATTCACAGGAGAAGAATTTACATAACATAATGATTTGTCGACTTTTCTCATCACTAACAAGGTAAGTACCTCCACGAGAAAAGTGGGGGACAACACCAAACTTTGTCCTGTACCTAAACATATTAGGGTCCAAATCATCAAGAAAGTTAAACATTAGTTTTTCCATATTACAAAGATAGTGATAAATAATGGAACAATGAATTAAAAAAAAAATTGGTTATTCTAACAAAAAATGATATCTTTGTATTCTAAAGTAAAATAGTATGGGAGAAACATTAAATTTGGTAAATCCAAAAGACCCACTGTCTTGTAAATACGAGATTAGTAAATTCCCTGATGGGCAACAATCGATAACAATCGTTGAAGATGGGTATGATACTTTTGACCGTCTTAAAAGTCAAAAAAACCACATCACAATCAAATCAAGATTTAATTCGTTCCAAGATTTGGAACTTATTATTTGTGCAACCCAAGCACTTCGTGGTATTGGTGTTAAAGAAATTAGTTTGTATATTCCTTATTGTTTAGGGGGTAGAAGTGACCGTAAATTCGTTGAAGGTGGTATTAACTACATCAAGAATGTGATTGCTCCAATCATCAACTCACAGAACTATAGTAGTGTTGAAATTATGGACCCACACTCTGACGTGTTGGAGGCGTGTATTAATAACTTTGAGAAACAGGACAACTCTGATTTGCTTGATTTCGCATTTAGAGATTATTTTTTGAGTAAAGGTTTTGAAACTTGGTCTGCGAGTAATTTTGATGGTGTTCGTTTGATATCACCTGATGCTGGTGCACTTAAAAAAGTATTTCATTGTGCCGAACAACTCAAATATAGACATGAGGTTATCATTGCATCAAAACATCGTAATGTTGAAACGGGTAAGATTGATTATACTCATGTACCAATTTCACCAAATGATGCTGACAAAGATATTTTCATCATTGACGATATCTGTGACGGTGGTAGAACATTTATTGAGATTGCCAAAGCGGTTAACATCGTTAGAGAATTTTCTAGTTCTGTTACACCTGAACAATATGGTAAAAACTATTTGATAGTTACACATGGTGTTTTCAGTGCTGGATTTGATGAATTAGGAAAATATTTTAATGGAATCTATTGTACAAATTCAGTAAAGGACATTGTAAACGATTCAGAGGACACTGACATTGAAAGAGAAATGAAATCCAAAGTAAAGCAATTAAACGTATTCTAATGAGTAACATGGAATCACACGTAGGTAAACTACGTAAAGTACAAAGAAACGAAGGTCAGTCAGTCGAGGATTGGTGTAGAGAAAAATGTGAAGATAATGGTGTACCAAGTATGTTACCTGAGTTATATGATTCTTGGAAAGAAACTCTACTTTACCATTTGGATTTTTATGAAAAATTCTTTTTTGTAAATGATGAGATATGGGAAGTTTACGAACATCGGGAATTTGACGATGATGATGACATCTATGAGATTACACCAAACCTCGATGGGACCATTTCATTTACGATGAGATTTTACAATGGGGGAGCCAATTTACAGGAATGTATTACAAAAGGATTAAAAAAATTAAATAAATAAAAAATAAAAATATGAATCCATTATTATTAACCGACGGTTACAAAACAGGACATCACCAACAATATCCAAAAGGAACAACGTTGGTTTATTCAAACTTCACACCAAGAAGTAACAAATACGCACCGAAAGGGTGTGATAAAGTAGTATCATTTGGTCAACAAATGGTAATGACACAAATCCATGAAGCATTCAAAAATGAATTCTTTAACAGACCAAAGGATGAGGTGTGTCAAGAAATGAAACGTGAGTTGTCAATGTATTTAAATACTGACTACGATGTATCACATTTCGAAGCATTACACGATTTAGGTTATTTACCAATCGAGGTTAAGGGAATTACGGAAGGAACATTAGTACCAATCAAAGTTCCTGTATTAACAATTTACAATACACATCCTAACTTTTATTGGGTGACGAACTACTTGGAGACAATCCTTTCAAATTTATTGTGGAAACCAATGACATCAGCAACGATTGCACATCAATACAGAAAAGTATTGACCAAGTGGATGGAGAAAACAGATAAAGAAAGAGCATGGTTTATTGATTGGCAAGGTCATGACTTCTCCATGAGAGGTATGGATAGTGTCGAGGCGGTTATCAGTTCAGGTGTATCACACTTAACATCATTCTTGGGTTCAGATAGTTTACCTGCAATCTACGGAGCACGTAAGTACTACGGAGCGACTGAAATGGTTTGTGGTTCAGTAAATGCAACAGAACACTCAGTAATGTGTGCGGGGGGAAAAGAAGATGAGGTAGAAACATTCCGCAGATTGTTAGAGACATATCCTACAGGTATTTTATCAGTTGTATCAGATACATGGGATTTATGGAAAGTATGTACGGAACACGTGGTTAATTTAAAAGAAGAAATTATGTCTCGTGACGGTAAGTTGGTTATTCGTCCTGATAGTGGTAATCCTGCAGATATTCTTTGTGGTATGAGAGTAATGACGGAGGAAGAATTAAATGAGTTTGTTCATACTGATGAATATAGATATAGAGAAAACGGTATTGTCATCTTAAAAGATGGGGTGTATTATGAACCCGAAGTAACCCATTGGCCTGATGGTTGTATTGATTGGGCTGGCGCATATATGGATGGTAAAATCTACAATGAATACGAAGTAAAAGGAGTAATTGAATTACTTTGGGATGTATTTGGTGGTACAATCAACGAACAAGGTTACAAAGTTCTTGACCCACACATCGGAGCAATTTACGGTGACTCAATAACAATCGACAGAGCAGATGAAATCTGTAAAAGATTAGAAGCAAAAGGTTTCGCATCAACCAACGTGGTATTAGGTATTGGTTCATTCACATATCAGTACAATACAAGAGATACATTCGGATTTGCAATGAAAGCAACTTATGTGGAAGTTGACGGTGAAGGTAGAGAAATCTTTAAAGACCCAATCACGGATGATGGTACGAAGAAATCGGCAACAGGTTTATTGTCTGTAGTGTATGATGAAAACAACGAGTATAAGTTAATCGATAGAGTTGATTGGGCGACAACAAATGATGGATGTTTACAGACAATCTATATCAATGGTCATTTCAGAAACGTAACGACATTAGATGAAATTCGTGGTAGATTAAAATAAATAATACATTCCATTCACTCACTACAAAGGGAGACTCCATTCGGGTCTCCTTTTTCGTTCATTCATGTATTGTATTATTTATTCCCCCGCCTAATAGTCGGGTCCCCCACCATACGAGGAGACAGGTGAGATGTGATTAGTAATCGTTTACTCTCCGATATAATAGACATCGGTTAAATAACCGATAAAATGAAATATCGGACAATTACACGATATATTATGTGGGGGTGAGATGGACTCATAAGATAAGACCTACGGTCTATAATTAGAGAGTCCATAGGTCTCCCACTTATCTCCACTATGGGTTGTCTCCACCACGAAGGGACCTATTTTGGTCGTCTCGTTGGGGGTTAAGTAGTATATCGGTTCCCTCGTTGAAGGGGGATAAAATCCCTCTGTAACACTCCCTACGGTCGTTTCCCCGCCCATTACACTAGACACTACTTTTTTATCTGGAAATCGTATATAGTAAAAAAGTGGTCCTCCTGATAGTGTCAGGGGGAAAAAAGTGGTCATTACTATATCACCACACGGAAAATGGTGGTAGAAAGTGGGGGGAATTAGTATGAGGGTGGGGACCGAAAACCTGTCGAGGGGATTATCCCCATGCTAACGCGTCCCCTGACATTTTGACATTTCCAAATTTTTACCCCTAAAGTTATCAACAATTAGGATTATTTTTATACACTGACATACTGTCATCCCCAACCTTACTCTGTGGATAACTTTATTTTTATATGTTCCGTAATTATATTTAACGGTATGAAGTACGAACTAACAGAGATGGAAAGTGGGAGGATAAGAATAATCATCTCCAATGACCAAGAAGAAATGGGGACACTCTATTTCGAGAAAGCCAAACTGAACTTTACAAACAAACCCATAAGCATGGGGTCATGGGCATGTGTGGATGCCAAGATAGAAAAACTATTTACAGGTGGGGAAGATGACCCCCAACCAAAAGACATTATCAAGGAATGTCAGGACCTGATTAAAGCGGCGGGGTATTAAGACTTCTTAAAGAAGATTCTATATAACCCCACAATTAACCAACCAAAGAACAGGAGTCTAAGTAACTTTCTCATTAGAGTTTTTCTTTAATGAGTTTCTTAAGGTCATCCAAAGTGGTGACTTCTTTTTCTCCCAACATGTCCTTAATGGAATTGTAGGCCCAAAGAACTGCGTAACCGATAATAAGAGCTTTAATGAATTTTTTCATGGTGTATATATTTTCTCCAAAGATACAAACATTTTTTAAATCTGCCAAAGGGGCGGGGAAAAAAGATTAAACCCCTTATAAAAAAATATATGGCAGGCTGCCTCTGATTAAGCTCCAAGAGGTGTTCGCTCTAGCCCTTCCTACTCCTTAACGTTTCAGACAATACAAAGGTACGGATAATTTCTGAGACCCCCAACTTTATCTAAAGACAAAGTAAGCATAAGTGAGGATATTTATTATAAAAGTTAAGATGACCAAAGAAGAACTATACGACAACTATGAGTTTAAGATAACCAAGAGAACACTCATGAGAGAGTTCCCCTTCATTAAGGATGTGTATGCGGAAGATGAAGAAGCGATAAATAGATATGAACACTACATATGGTTGAGCGTTGACATTGACCCCTACCAAATGGGACAGATGTATGGACTCTCTGTCTCTAAGTTTGTTACTCGTGTTCTTAAACGTGGGGAACCATATTGGGCTCCTTACTTGTCCACGTTAATGTCAGGTGGTGTGGATGAAACATATCCCATTGCACGAGCCATGGAAAAAGTAATCGGTGGGGTACATTACTCCCCCGCCTTACCATCCGAACTTAAGTTAGATAAGGAGATGGACATATCAGGTTACATGGTCAAACCTGAATACCTACCACCTGACATCATGTCATAGTATATAACCTCGTACCTCAGGTCGAGAAGTTATCCACAATGGGAGGGGGGATATGTTGATAAATAAAAAGTTATTAACATGTCCCCCCTTTGGCATGGGGGCATACCCCCCTATGGGTACCCCCTCCCCCCCGTATCCCCCCTTATATATGTCATTTTGTCAGTTTGGGGGGGATAATACCCTGTGTAACGGTTTTAAAAATTTTGGGAAAAATTGTTCCCCCACCCATAAATGGGGTGGAGGTAAAAGTTTTTATCCCTATATTTGTATTATGGAATGGATAAGAAAATATCGTGAAGAAAAACTCAGAAAGAGACAGGAGCATGACCGACATGTGAGGGTGATTACTGAAATTATATATCTACGTAAAAGAGATATGGTTGGGGGAAACATGGAAATCCATTTTCCAAAACACGACCCCCCTTTTCAATTAGACCCTAAATCCTGAAAAAAAATTTTTGGAAAATTTTTCTGAAATTCGGGGTATTTTAATATCTTTGTATTATGAGGGAGATGGTGAATAAGTTTTTGGATGAATATTGTAGTGAGGAGATTGTATGTGTCGAGAGCAGTACTTTAGATATTGAGAATTCTCATAAAATATATCATATAATGTCGGGGGACATAACTATTGTTTTCTTCACTTTAAGTGATATCATGGAGACTAGGGTTGCACTATATCGTTCAACTAAAATATGTAATGTGGTTAAGTCAATGTTTACTATAACATACGGTGAATCGGCTCAATATATTAAGAAATGGGTTAGTGATAAATTATCATTAAATACTGTGGATGATTTAATTGAACTAATCCCCTAATAAAAGATATGAAAGAATTAATATATAAGTTTTTGGATGATTACTGTCGAGAGGATATTGTATGTGTCCGTGAAGCGGGGGTATATCGTATGATTTCGGGGAAGGTTATTATTTTTAGTTTTAGTATACATGGAAAGGACGATACATTTATATTTTATCCTTCTTATGAAATAAATAATTCCCTTCAATCAATGTTTAATTTAACCAAAAATGAATCTATACAATATGTTAAGGACTGGATTGGTGATAAGTTATCCTTAAAAAGGAATCATGATTTAAAGAGGTATATTCCAGAAGGAGGGGGTTTTTTATTTTAAAATATTTTTATATCTTTGTAAAATGGAACCACAATGGGAAACTAATATATATCAAGAATATGTCCAATATGATTTGGCAACAAATTCATATTATATAAAGTTTGATAAATTGTGGGAATTATCTCCCCATTTATATCGTAAGTATTTGGGAGGTAATATGGGGATTCATAATTATGTTCAATCTGAGGAAAATGAATAGTCAGGTAATTGTTGAGTATAATAAAAGATTATCATTATATGAGATTGGGGAGAAGTTCATTTTTGATTATTTGAAAAAAGAATTTAATTCTTTGGTGAAAGTTGAGATTAAAGAAGATGTACCTGTTGAAATTTATGGTGATTATTTTTTTGAGGATGTTCTCATGTCCATTCATCTAAGGAAGAATACTCCCCACCATCAATTTATTGGATACTTAAGACAACAGGAAATTATTGGTATGCTTAAAGGGTTTCTTAATATTAATGTTGAGGAAATTTCTGTGAGGTATGAATGATGAAGAACTCTTATATGGTAAGATTGAAAAATATCTTATCGAATATTATAGAGAGTCCAAACCCTATATTGTTAAAATAGTTTTGGAACCTGATGATGCTTATGCTAAATTTGTGACAACTCCAACGGTTATTAGATGTTATATCGACACCAACTTATGTGGCGAATATGAACGACACCACTTTTCTCTCTATTTTAGATTTCAACTAAAACGTATGGTTAAATATGTTTTTAATGTGGAGATATTTGAAGTCTATCAAGTGGATAGTTCTTTGAACTTATAAATAATTTTTCTTATCTTTATCCTATGAAAAACAATCTAATCATATTTTTGATATCCCTGGCAATTCTTGTTATAGTCAATTTGGTCTGTTATTATTTTAATGGTCGCATTCTTGCCCCACTGACAAATTTTGTTATCGGAATCTTATTACCCCTAAACATTCGCTCATGGCAGAAATTAAAGTAACCGTTGGTGTCGAGGTGACACAAAAAGAAGATGGTAGATATTATTTTAACTTATTGGCTGCAGACCATGTTAATGTTGACTCCATCCGCGCAATATTGGCGGGGGGTTTGGTCTTGTCCATCCTTGCCGAGAAAACTCCTGAAGCCCAAGCAAA
>VFQT010003539.1_pt1 | contig 14101 bp, 15 predicted proteins | sample 3512381 | NCBI WGS metagenome assembly VFQT01 (sample SAMN10412376, study PRJNA504923) | tailings metagenome | isolation source: Relicate 2 Philex TSF3 active mining site | place: Philippines: Tuba, Benguet | collected 2017-08-29 | reverse complement strand
AATGATTCCTTTTTTTCCTTTGAGGAGTTGGTTAGACATGTTTGAAAAAATTTATTGGGCAAATATAAGCAATTAGCGTTTCATCATTTCCCGTGCACTGGCCAAAACAGCAGCGCTTGGTTCTGCACCTGCCATCATTTGTGCAATAGCAGTTACACGCTCGTCTTTATCAAGTGATTTTACATGGGTATTGATCGACCCATTAACTTCTTTTTTATAAATAAACAAATGCTGATCTGCCATAGCAGCTATTTGAGGCTGGTGCGTGATGGTAATCAGTTGATGTTGCAATGATAATTCTCCCATCAGCAATCCAACTTGTTTTGCAGCTTCTCCACTAATACCACTATCAATTTCATCAAAAATTAAAGTGGGCATTTCCAATGAACCTGCAACCAATGATTTTAACACCAGCATGAGTCGGCTTAATTCACCACCACTAGCCACTTTACTGATGGGTTCAAATTTCCCACTCTTGTTGGCATCAAACAAAAACGCTATTCGGTCGATTCCAGTTTCATGTAATACCGTCTCTTCTAAAGTGATTTTTAATTTGGCGTTAGGCATACCCACTCTTACCAATAACTCATTAGCAGATTTTTCAAGATCAGGTATAATCTTTTTTCTTTGCTTACTCAATACCCCTGCTAATTGTTCAGTATGCAACTGCTGTAGTGAAAGTTCTTTTTCCAATTCCGCTATATTGCTTTCTGCATTAGTCAACACTTTCATTTCTTCACTTAGTGTTGCCTGAACATCTATCAATTGATCAGCAGTTACCAATCCATGTTTTTTCACCAATCGTTGTGCCAATGCGATTCGCTGATTGAGCTGATCAAGTCTTTCATCATCAACCGCAACACTTTCAAGAACTACATCCAAATCAGCAGCGATATCCTTTAATTCCAAGTAGGAAGACTCAAAACGATTTACCAATTCTGGTAATTGATGGTGGTATTTGCTAACGGACTGCAATTGTGATACGAGAGATTTAACAACTGTAAGCACAGGTTGCTCACCTTCATGCATGCCATTAGACACCCTTAGCAAACTTGTTTTAATCTGCTCAGCATGAGTAAGCATATTCAATTCATCTTCAAGTAATTTCTCTTCACCAGCCTGCCAATGTAACTCTTCCAGTTCTTTTAATAGAAACAATTTGTATTCTTTCTCCTGATCAGCTTTCAATAAAGCAGCTTTGATAGCAGCAATTTTTTTCTGTGTTTGAGCAAATAACTGATAGGATTTAGCGCATTTAATAACATCCTGTAAGACACCTGCCTTTGCATCCACCAATACACGCTGAAATTCCTGATTGCCTAATTCCAGCGTATCAAATTGCTGGTGCAAATCGACCAAAAGCGCTGAGAATTGTTGCAATTGCGAAAGCGAAACAGGGGTGTCATTTACAAAGGCCCTCGACTTTCCATTTGATTGAATTTCCCTACGGACAATAATTTCATCATCCCATTCAATTTCCGCCTCTTCAAATAGTTGAATAATTTTTTCGGATTTAGGTAAAGTAAACACTGCTTCAATGACTGTTTTCACCTCCTTGTCCTTCACCATTGCACTATCGGCTCGCTCACCTAATGTTAGCGATAGCGCACCCATAATAATACTTTTACCTGCGCCTGTCTCACCTGTTATCACAACCATTCCTCCAGTAAAATTGATTTCTAACTGGGTAATAATGGCATAATTCTTTATGTATAATCGCTGCAGCATATGTCAAAAGTAGATATTTTTAAATGCATTACCTTGCCACATTAAATAGAAAAACATGTCGCCTCTATTGCTTTTTTCTTTCGTATTGGGTTATTTCCTCTTGTTACTGGGTGTAGCCATGTATACTGCAAGAAATGCTACCAATGAATCTTTTTTCATAGGCAATAAAAATTCCAACTGGATGCTGGTTGCCTTCGGCATGATAGGCACCTCATTATCGGGTGTCACCTTTGTATCGGTACCAGGCACTGTTGGTAATATCAGTTGGGGCAGTTACAATGGATTTAGTTATTTCCAAGTTGTCTTGGGCTATATCATAGGATACATGGTGATTGCTTACATTTTAATACCGCTCTACTATAAACTGAACCTTACATCAATCTATTTATACCTTGAACAACGCTTTGGCAGAGCGAGTTATAAAACAGGGGCCTTGTTCTTCATTATTTCAAGGACATTTGGAGCAACAGCGCGACTATTTCTAGTAATCAATGTATTGCAGATTTTCATCCTTGACGAAATGGGCGTCCCCTTCATATTTACAACAGCTCTAATTCTTGGTATGATTTTACTCTATACCTTCAAGGGCGGCGTAAAAACGATAGTCTATACCGATACATTGCAAACTACATTTATGCTGGCGGGACTGGTTATCTGCATTGTGTATATCCTATCCCATATGGATCTTTCTATAGCTCAGGCAATTACCGCTATGCAAGAAAAGGGATATACCAAATTATGGATCACAGATATCGATCATAAATCACATTATTTAAAGAACATTATTGGAGGGGCCGTCATTGCTATTGCTATGACTGGTCTGGATCAGGAAATGATGCAGAAAAACATCAGCGTGAGAACCATGAAAGATTCTCAAAAAAATATCCTGACATTTACCACCATACTTGTAATCGTCAACTTACTTTTTCTTTTTCTGGGCGGATTACTTTACCTCTATACAACTATGAATGGAGGAGTTTATGAAGGAGCTCAATTGCTGTTTGGCGGAAAAAATGTGATTGGTGATGACCTGTTCCCAACCATTGCCTTATTTCATCTCCCTCCTGCTATTGGTGTTATTTTTATCATCGCATTAATCTCTGCACTTTTCCCCAGTGCGGATGGCGCATTAACAGCACTCACTTCATCGTTTTGTATTGATATCCTGGGCATCAGAAGAAATCCGAACATGAATGAACAGGAACAAAAGAAAACAAGAATTTTTGTTCACCTCAGCTTTGCAGTTATTTTTCTTGTCTGTATCATGGTTTTCAAATGGATCAACAACAAATCCATTATTGGCATTATTCTTGACCTTGCAGGGTACACCTATGGACCATTACTGGGATTGTTTTCATTTGGAATTCTTACCCATAGAAAGCTAAAAAAGGGTTACGAAGTAACATTTATTTGCCTTTTAGCACCTGCCCTATGTTATGCATTAGCCAAATTTGCTCCAATCATTTTTAACCAATACCAAATCGGTTTTGAAATGTTGTTGATCAATGGCCTGCTAACATTTTTGGGCTTGTGGCTCATCTCTAAGAAGGAAGACGCCTAAATTTTTACTTTTTTACAACACCTTGGGTTTGATGAGAATGGCGCATAACCGTAAATTTGCGCAACATGGATGTAATTCATCAGTTGGCCAACGAATATGCTTTGAAACACAGCTCACCAATGGATGAACTCCTGAGTGAAATACACCGGTATACCCTAGAAAATCACCCAGAATCACACATGATCAGTGGTCAACTGCAGGGCAACCTGCTGACCATGATCAGTAAAATGATTCAACCAAAACGAATACTGGAGATTGGCACCTTCACAGGCTACAGTGCAATTTGCCTAGCCAAAGGATTACAAGAAAATGGCATATTGCATACTGTTGAATGCAGAGCATCTGAAGCAAAAGTGGCAAAGGATTTTTTTGTGAAAAGCTGTTACAAGGATCAGATTATCCTTCATGAAGGTGATGCAAAAGAAGTGATCAAAGAACTAGATGAACAGTGGGACCTGGTATTTGTGGATGCAGACAAAACAGGATATATCGAATATTTTGAGATGCTTATGCAGCGTGTAAAATCAGGTGCTTGGATGTTATTCGATAATGTGCTTTTCCATGGTGAAGTGCTCAAAGATAAATTGTCTGGGAAAAATGCCAAGTCAATTGATGCCTTTAATGAGCATGTGAGTAAAGACAATAGAGTTGATAAATTAATGATGACCATCAGAGATGGCCTGACATTATTATATATAAAATGAAATTGATGAGATTGAGAAAACTCCAAATAAAACTAACTATCATTTCAGCATTATTGCTGAATACTATTGCATTTGCGCAAGACACTTATAGAGAGCAAATTATACAATACATTGAAACTTATGCGCCTATAGCAATAAAGGAAATGAACAGGACCGGCTTCCCCGCTTCCATAAAAATAGCACAAGGTATTCATGAATCTGGTGCTGGCAAAAGCAACCTTGTTTCAAGATCAAATAATCATTTTGGAATTAAATGTAAATCGACATGGGACGGGGACAAAGTGTACCATGATGATGACGCTGCTGGAGAATGCTTCAGGGCCTATGAATCTGCAGAAGATTCTTATACAGACCATTCCAACTACCTGAAATCACAATCACGGTATTCATTCTTATTTGAATATGACCCTGACGATCATGTTTCTTGGGCGTGGGGATTAAAAAAAGCAGGGTACGCAACAAGTCCTGTTTACGCTGAAACCATCATTAAATATGTTGAGACTTACCAATTAAACGAACTGAATCAATTTAAAGAAGTTGATGAAGAAGAAATCGATCTGACTGAATATTTCAGTATGGTCAGAAGCAACATGCCTGTTATAACAGCTACATCAACCTATTCTACCAGCAATACACCCACTATAAAATCGGGTCCAAACAAAGCTTTTGAAGAAGTAGAAGAAAAAATTAGAGCCAACAACACCAAAAAAAGCAATGGCCTTTACCCAAGTGGTGTATTCAAAATAAATGGATCTAAAGTCGTTTTTGCTGAAAAAGGAACCTCTGTGCTGTCTCTCGCTAAAAAATATAAAGTACAGGCTTCCTCAATTTTATTGTTCAATGAATTACCAAAAAGAACAACCTTATTGAAAAAAGACCAATTGGTTTATTTACAAAGGAAGAAAAATACTGGTAAGAAATCTTTTCACCGGGTAAAACCTGGTGAGACACTGGTTGACATCAGTCAAGCAGAAGGAGTACAATTGGCAAGTTTATTGAAATTAAATAAGCTAAAGCCCGGTCAATTGCCAAAACCTGGACAAAAAATCTCCCTAAAAGACCCAATGAGCAAACGACCACAATTGGCCAAAACTACCAATAACAATACAAGTAAACCTGGTAAATCATCTATTCATGTTGTAAAAAAAGGAGAGTCACTTTGGACTATCGCAAAAAAATACAGCGTGACTGTTGATTCAATCAAAGATGCCAATGATATGAAAGGCAATAATCTTCAAGTTGGTCAATCGCTCAAAATACTGAAGTAATGAACAAACAAATATTGGACAAATCCTTCAAGCCTTATCTCACTCAAAAGGATTTGGATGCAGCAATCCAAAAAATAGCTGACCAAATCAACGAAGACTACCAGGATAAAAATCCATTGTTCATCGCTATTCTAAATGGCTCATTCATTTTTGCATCAGATCTCTTTAAAAAAATTACCATACCTGCAGAAATCAGTTTTATTAAACTGGCTTCTTATAAGGGAACAAAATCGACTGGTAATGTTGTGACTGCTATTGGACTTGAAACTGATTTATTCGAAAGGCATGTCGTGGTACTCGAAGATATTATTGATACGGGTAAAACACTATCGGAGTTTTTACCCCAGCTAAATCATCAGCAACCAAAATCATTAAAGGTGTGCACACTGCTGCACAAAAAAGAGGCCACAAAATATCCTGTACATATTGACTATCTGGGATTTGAAATACCTAATCTGTTTGTAGTGGGTTATGGACTTGACTATAACGGATTTGGAAGAAACCTTGATCAGATCATGCAAATAGATGAGTAGCTAATACTTAGCTGAACATCTCCTTCACTTTTGCATAAAAGCTTTTCTCATTTTTCTCCGGTTGTGGCTGGAAATTTTTGGCATCCTTTAATTTCTCCATCATTTCCTTTTCCTCAGCAGTCAACGTTTGTGGTGTCCATACATTGACATGAATCAACTGATCTCCTTTTTCATATGAATTGATAGCAGGAAATCCTTTACCCTTCAATCTAAAAATTTTTCCACTTTGTGTACCTGCAGGAATTTTAATTTTCGCTCTTCCATCTATAGTTGGAACTTCTGGATTAGCACCAAAAACAGCATCAGTAAAACTGATGTGCATATCGTAGATTACATTGAGGTTATCTCTTTGCAACTCTGGATGCGCTTCCTCTTCAATCAATACAATCAAATCACCAGGTGCACCGCCACGCTCACCAGCATTTCCTTTTCCACTCAAGCTCAATTGCATACCATCCTGAACACCAGCTGGGATATCAATATTGATTGTTTCTTCGGTATAGACACGGCCCTCACCTTTACAAGATGTACACTTACTGGTGATGGTTGAACCTTCACCATTACAAGTAGGACAAGTTCCTACAGTCTGCATTTGTCCTAAGAAAGTATTGGTCACCTTACGAACCTGACCAGTTCCATTACATGTGCTACAATTCTGAATAGAATTTTTATCTTTTGCTCCTGAGCCAGTACATGAAGAACAGGTGGTATATTTTTTAACTTTTACAGTCTTGTTTGCCCCTTTTGCAATTTCTTCATAATTCATTTTCAACTTGATCCTCAAGTTGCTTCCTCTTGTCCCCCTGGCTCTACCACCTCCGCGCTGACGACCTCCACCACCAAAAAAGCTGCCAAAAATATCATCGCCAAAAATATCGCCAAAATTGCTGAAGATATCATCCATGTTCATACCATGCGCTCCACCGCCGCCACGTCCATTTACACCGGCATGACCAAAACGATCATATTGAGCACGTTTATCCTGATCACTCAAAACTTCATAAGCTTCTGCAGCCTCTTTGAATTTTTCCTCTGCTTCTTTATCTCCAGGATTTCTATCCGGATGATATTGCATAGCTACTTTTCGATATGCTTTTTTAATCTCATCAGCAGATGAAGATTTTGAAACACCCAATATCTCGTAATAATCTCTTTTCGACATAAATGTTTTTGTTTTCTTGGTGGTTATTTGCCAACAACCACTTTAGCAAATCGAATTATTTTATCATTCAAAGTATAACCCTTCTCAACTTCATCAACTACTTTCCCTTTCATTGCTTCATCTTGAACTGGAATTTCTGTGATGGCCTCGTGAAAATCAGCATTGAATTCCTCGCCTATGGTTTTCATTTCTTTTACTCCCTTTCCGCTCATAGTATTGCGCAACTTTGCAAAAACAAGCTGAATTCCTTCTTTTATTTGAGCTACATCATCACTTTTCTGCATTTGCTTCTCTGCACGGTCGCAGTCATCCATCACTTCTAAAAGAGATTGAATCACTTCTCTACCGGCTGTCTGAATCAATTCCACCCTCTCTTTGGCGCTTCTCCTTTTAAAATTGTCGAAGTCGGCATAAAGTCGGATAAATTTTTCCTTTTGCTCTTCCAGTTCTTTCTTTAACAAATCCAGTTCTCCAACCTGTTCTACCTGTGCTTGCTCTTGTTCCTGGGCGGTTGAGCCCTGTTCTTCGTTATTCAACATATCTTTTTCTTCCATATACATTGGTTTGCATTAATACTGCTCAAATGGCTTGCCATAGTTACGCAACAAGTCAAAATGTCTGTTTCAGAGCAGAAAAATGCAAATTTCAGTCATTTCCACGAAAGTTTACCTTTGCAGGATGAAGAAAGTCGTGTTAAAGAGAAAAATCAGCAACAGAATAGCCTCCGGACACCCTTGGATTTTTGCCAATGAAATCAACCTGATGGATGATGAATTGATGCCTGGTGATATAGCTGTAGTTGAAAATTATGATGGTAGTTTTGTGGGCAAGGGCTATGTAAATCCACTTTCCAGGATTCCCGTCCGTTTACTTACCCGTAAAAAAAATGATGAAATAAACGCAACGTTTTTCCTACAAAAAATTCAGGAAGCATGGGAGTATAGAAAACGCTTAGGTTACGTTGAAAACTGTAGATTGGTTTTTGGTGAAGCCGATGGCTTACCTCAATTGATTATTGATAAGTTTAACGACTATTTCGTCATTCAAACCCTTGCCTTCGGGATTGATAAATGGAAAAATGAAATTGTTGATGCCATCAATCAAATTTTTCAACCAAAAGGTATTTACGAAAGAAATGATGTACCTGTTAGAGAATTGGAAGGCATGGAGCAAAAAAAAGGCTTTTTGTCCGCACCATTCAACACCCGTATTCCCATCACAGAAAATGGCCTAAAATTTATCGTGGATGTAGAAAAGGGACAAAAAACAGGATATTTTCTAGACCAAAGAGACAACAGAAGAGCTATTGAACATATTGTGAAAGGCGCCGATGTGTTGGGTGCATTTTGCTATACTGGAACTTTTGAAATTCATGCTGCTGCTTTTGGTGCAAAACATGTTTTGGGTCTAGACATTTCAGAAAATGCAGTTGAACAGGCCAGAGAAAATGCCAAACTCAATAACCTCAACAACATCAGCTTTCAAGCAATAAATGCATTTGATGCCCTAAAACAATGGACGAAAGAAGAGAAACGCTGGGATGTTGTTATGCTGGACCCCCCTTCTTTTACCAAGACGAGAGATAATATTCAGAAAGCAATAAGCGGTTACAAAGAGATCAACTTGAGGGGTATGAAATTGATTAAACCTGGTGGCTTTTTAGTCACTTCGTCGTGCACTAACTTGGTGCAACCCGACTTGTTCTACCAAACGATTGAGATGGCGGCAAAGGACGCAAGAAGGTCACTTAGACAGGTAGTGTATCAAGCACAATCGCCTGACCACCCCATCATACGTGGACTTGAAAACACCAATTATTTGAAATTTTTGATTGTTCAGGTACTCTGATTATTTTTCAACCTGAAATTTTCCTGAATCAATGACTTGGCCATTCCGATCTCTAAACTGAAAAATATACACACCTCGATTAAAACTAGAGAGATCAAGGTATACATGTGTTCCTGGCTGGTTGGTTTCAATTTGCTTTTTGCCCAGGAAATTGTAAATAACCAATGAGGCTGGCGGAGGTGTCAGTTGCTTATACTGTATGTGCACAAAAGACTTGGCAGGATTAGGATAAATGCTGGTCCTTTTTACATGATCACTCATTGTAACGCGCTTCACCTGACCAAAGCCAAGTTGACCGACAACGATGAATAAGATGATAAAAAGGATTCTCATACGATTAGATCAAAATTAACTGATTTAAACGAAATAAGCCAACACCGGAGGTGCTGGCTTATTCATTTTGCATGTTATGATACTAATTCAGGCCTGACAAAGTTTCTTTGATCGCATCGAAATTGGGTAAATCACCTGCACTTTCCAATACTTCAGCATATTGAACAACACCTTCTTTATCGACAACAAAAGCAGCTCTTTTTGCAACACCTTGCATATCCAATACAAACTCATCATAGAATGCACCATAGGCTTTTGCAGTCGTTTTATTAAAATCTGAAAGCAACGGGAAATTGTATTGCTGCTCTTCTTTAAATTTTCCCAACGCAAAGAGTGAATCGACTGAAATACCGACCACATCTGCATTTAAGCTGGTGTATACGTTGAGGTTATCTCTTACTGAACAAAGCTCAGTGGTACACACTCCTGTAAAAGCTAACGGGAAGAAAAGAATCACCAGATTTTTTCCTTTGTAATCTGCTAGTGCAACTTTATTTTTCTCTGTATTGAACAAGGAGAATTCTGGAGCTGGTTGGCCTTTTTGAATTGACATGTTGTAAATTTTTTAAAAATTGAGGTCAAAAATAGGAAACAATTCCTGATGCAAAAGGTTCATTCAGTTAATTAAAACTTATTGCTTTTTAACCAGCTTCAAATTGAGCACCCCAGTTGCTGTCACCGCACTTGCTTCAACATACGTTGCAGCCGACTTCCCTATATACCAGACATTGTTAAATCGTTGTAGTGTTAACGCTGGGTCATTAAAGTGTGTTTCAATACTCATTGTATTCAAATCTTCTTTCCAGTCGCCCAAAATAACTTGCGTAGATCTAAATGCAGATACTGTTCCGTTCTTATTAAATTCAAATTCATATGGAGAATATTCGCCTGTAACATCAGTTCCTGACACAGCAAAAGTTTCAACTACCCAACGATCAGAGGTAATAACTTGCGATAAGACAGCCTTTTGAATGAATTGCTCTGCTTTTTCACAAGAAGAAAAAATTAAAGAAAGCAGTAGTACTGCTACCAGTGTAGTAGTCTTAGTTTTCATATTGTTTGGATTTGGGTTTACTTGACTATTTGCTCCCAACCCTTGTAGCTACCGCCATTCTTCTCAGTCAAATTGTACAAAGGCACAATTCTTCTTTCAATCCAGCTAAAATCAGGGTCTTCTTTTCTCCTCAGGACCAACACATATTTTCCTTTGGACTTGTCAGGCAAACCAGACATCTCAACAATTTTGAAACCGGTTATTGCAGGAGACGATAAAAATTTATTTCGATCGTCAATTTTTTCAAATTCGAAATAATGTTCAATATCAATATTCTTCAGTATCCGCCCTTCTGCTACTCCCATTGCCTCCAATTGTTTTCGACTAGATATCTTAATCTGGTCGAGCTTTGAAGGATACAAAACTGAAAAGTAATTATCCCATTTTTCGTCGCGCTTGGCCTGACAAAGCCATTCACCTTCATTCAACGAAAAAAGGGACTGATTTATTGCTTTTTGATAACCCAAAGTATCGGGTGCATAAAAATAAAATTCTCTTATACCTCGCTGTGTAAATCTTCCCGCAAAAATAGCACCCACTTGCCTTGCCAAAAGCTCTGTCAACCTGCCTTCCAGTTTATCCAATGCAGCCATTTCTTCCAACCCTGGCATACCCAGCTGATCTGGATTCCTCAACTTAACCCGCAAGATCACCACAAATGGATTTTCCTTGATGGGCGCAACCTTCCCTAGTCCCAAATCAACATTAATGGACACAGGCTTTCCACCGACTGAACTGATATAGTTTTCCCAGTCGTGTACCACCCTTTGCGTGTAACCAAAAGTGACACTCAATATAACAAGGATAAATAAAATCGACTTCTTCACAGCGGAGATTGAGAAAGTAAAGTAATTTCAATTCCTAGAAATAGAAAATTAATGGTGCAAACAAAAGATATAATTAACGTTTTAGAAACAATAGCCCCTTTAAGGCTGCAAGAAGCTTATGACAATTCCGGCTGGGTTGTTGGTGATCCTGAACAGATTTGTACAGGTGTGTTAACATCCCTAGATCTGACACCTGCTATCATCGAAGAGGCCATAGAAAAAAACCTCAACCTGATCATAGTTCACCACCCACCCATTTTCAAAGGACTTAAACAACTGCTTCCATCGAATCCAGTGGCCAGGTTAATCACACAAGCAATAAAAGCAGATCTGTGCATCTATGCCATTCATACCAATTTGGATAATGTAATCTGGGGCGTTAATGGTGAAATTGCCAATAGAATTGGGCTAGAAAAAGTAAGGGTGTTGGCTCCAATGGCGGATACCCACCAAAAGTTAGTGACTTTCGCACCAATAGATTGCGCTGCTAAGGTTAGACAATCTTTGTTTGATGCAGGTGCAGGTGCTATTGGAAATTACACAGAATGCAGTTTTAACAACACAGGCAGAGGTACTTTTAAGGCCAATGAAAAAGCCAATCCCTTTGTAGGTGAAATCAATCAACAACACCACGAAAATGAAGAACGGATTGAAGTTATCTTTCCAAATCACTTGCAAAGCAGCCTAATTTCAGCCCTCAAAGCGGCCCATCCCTATGAAACTGTGGCCTATGATATATATCCTTTAGAAAACAAATTTGATGAACTTGGTGGGGGTGCCATAGGCTATTTACCCACGCCCTTGGAAGAAAATGCCTTTCTTCATCTCTTGAAAAATACTTTTAATACCGGTATCATCAGGCATTCTTCACTAAGCGGAAAGCCTATTGAGAAAGTTGCATTATGTGGCGGCTCAGGAAAGTCACTGATAATCAATGCTTTAAGAAATAAGGCGGATGCGTATGTCACAGCAGATTTAGGCTACCATGATTTCTTCGAGCCCGATGGAAGGCTTTTATTGACTGATATTGGACATTTTGAAAGTGAGCAATATACATCCGACCTCTTAGTACGGGCAATAAAAGAAAAATTCCCTACCTTTGCCGTCCTAAAAACAGGTAGAAATACCAATCCTGTCAATTATTTTTTATAACTCATTATGGCTACTGCAAAAGAATATTCAGTCGAGGAAAAATTGGCCGCCTTACTTAATCTCCAAAAAGTGGAAAGCAAACTAGATGCTATTGCCATTCTTAAAGGAGAACTTCCAATTGAAGTCCGTGATTTAGAAGACGAAATCCAAGGTCTTCATGCAAGAGAGACAAGAATGGAAGAAGAGATCAATGGAATTAACGAATTCATTGAACAGAAGAAACAGGCTATTGTACAATCTCAGGAGCTGATCAAAAAATACGAGAAGCAAAGTGATAATGTAAAGAACAACAGAGAGTACGAAGCAATCACCAAAGAACTTGAGATGCAAACACTTGAAGTGAAACTTGCTGAAAGACACATCAAGGATGCAAATGAAGAAATTGCTGATAAAGCAAGGGCTTTAGATACAGTAAAGAAAAACATTGCCAACAAGGAAGCGAACCTTAAGGTAAAAAAATCTGAGTTGGATAAAATCATCACAGAAACCGAGAAAGAAGAAAAAGAATTCGCAGCGCTTTCTGAAAAAGCACGTGCTTCAGTAGATCCTCGTTTGCTTGCTTCTTTTGACAGAATCAGAAAGAATTTCCGCAATGGTCTGGCTGTTGTTCCTGTTGTACGTGATGCTTGTGGCGGTTGCTTCAATGCTATCCCACCTCAGCGCCAGAGTGAAATTCGTCAGCACAAGAAAATCATTGTTTGCGAAAACTGCGGTAGGGTTTTAGTAGATGAAGACATGAACACGGAGAACTAAATTGTTCAATCAAATTATACAAAGCGATTCAGAAAACTGAGTCGCTTTTCTTTTTTATGGACAATCCTCTAAGTTCTTCAAACGCAGCAATACAATTTGCTTCATTTTGTTTAGCAATACCTATTTCGAAATTACAGAACAACTGCATTTCTTGTTTAATGAGCATGCAGTCGTACTTTTTAACAACACGCATAATATCATTGGATATGGTATAGTCAAACTGCAACTCATAAAATGCGAGAATTGGTTTTTTTACCATCGGCGTGAGTTGCAAAGCCATAGAGGCAGCACTCTTATAAGCATTGATGAGACCAGGAACACCCAACAAGGTTCCTCCAAAATACCTCACCACTACTACAATAACATTGGTCAACCCCTTACTATCAATTTGCCCTAATATAGGTCGGCCTGCTGTACCTGAAGGCTCGCCAGCATCTGTAACACGGTAGGTTAAGCCGTCCATTCCTACGCGATAAGCAAAACAATGGTGAGAAGCTTTAGGATGCATTTTTTTTACTTCAATTAATGCATGTTTAGCATCTTGAACAGTAGCAATCGGAAAAGCCAATCCTAAAAACTTACTTCCTCTATCACTATATTCAGCGACTGTAGCTTTTTCTATGGTCTGATAAAAATGCTGCTCTTCCATTTGTCTCATCTCTAGTAACAAAGTTAATTGATTTACTTTTGGGTTATGTTAATGAAAGAGGCTTATCACCAACTTCAAGCTGAATTACAGGCAATCTATGATCATAGAGAAGCTGCTGTTATTGCCGATTGGATAATAGAAGAAATTACCAACTGGACAAAATCACAGCGCATCATCCACCATGATGTTGAATTTACAGTAGCACAGGAGGGTCTTTTTTTATCAATGAAAAAAGAATTGCTCAGTGGTAAACCGGTACAATATGTTCTAGGCTATTCCTGGTTCAAAGGAAAAAAATTCAAAGTGAATGAGCAGGTATTAATCCCGAGGCCAGAAACCGAAGAACTTGTCGATGCCATCATTCAACATCAATCAACAGACAAAAACAATGAAGAATTTAAAGTATTAGATATTGGAACTGGCAGTGGTTGCATCGCCATCTCACTTCAATTGCATTTTCCACAATGGGAAGTATGGGCAATCGATAAAAGCAGCAGTGCATTAGCAGTTGCCAAAGAAAATGCACTAC
>VFQT010003537.1_pt1 | contig 14104 bp, 13 predicted proteins | sample 3512381 | NCBI WGS metagenome assembly VFQT01 (sample SAMN10412376, study PRJNA504923) | tailings metagenome | isolation source: Relicate 2 Philex TSF3 active mining site | place: Philippines: Tuba, Benguet | collected 2017-08-29 | reverse complement strand
CGCGGCGAAAGTTATCAAGGCAAAAAAATTCTCATCAGCAATATTGAACAGTCTGCTTTGTTATCTTCAGCAAGAAATTTTTCACAGGTTATTCTTGAAGTAAAAAATGAAGCTCTAGTTGATTCTGCAGAATTCGTCTCAAAACTAACGCCTGATATTGGCTTGGCAATATTGCAATTTGCCAATCATGAAGTTGGTACTAAGCAACCCATTGAAGAAATTTATAAGTCTTGCAAGGCAAATAGGATTCCGCTGTTAGTAGATGCCACCATGACATTTGAAATCGCTCAACTAAAAGATAACTTCGATATTTTGGTGCTGAATCCAGTGAGTTGGCAGGGGCCTGCAGGACTTTCCGTTGTTGCCATTAGAGATGAAGTTGAGTTCATAACTACTTTGAAGCGAGATAAGCGTGAAAATAGAAAGTTTCCGGCATTTCCTCATGTCCCCCTTGCCATAAGTACCGCCGCTGCATTAGAAGAAACCTCTCAAAAATTAATTACAAACAAGAGAGTAATTCAAGACCTTCAAAAGCGGCTTATTAACGAAATCTCTACCATTTCTGGTGCTCGAGTGCTGACCAATTCAACTAACTCCTTGATAAACATTATTTCAGCAATTTTTGAAGACATTGATGGCGAAACTTTGGTTCATGAGTTAGATAAGAACGGATATGAAATATCTAGTGGCTCATCCTGCGTGGCCGACGAAATCGCCCCATCTCATGTGATGCAAGCAATTGGTGAAGTAGGCGGAACTAATATCAGAGTTTCGCTGCCAGTGGATCTTGATGAAGCGGCCGCCCTTGGTTTTATAAATTCTCTCAACTTGGTAATCAAAAAGATAAGAAGTGAAAGTTCACCAGTTACTTACTAACTTGAAAAAGCAGGTTTTTCGGCTAAGGCTTTTTGCAACATTTTCAGGTATTGGATTCTCGAAATCTCGCTAGCGCCCATTCGCGCTAAATGCGGAGTCAGCCATTGCACATCAAGTAAACGAACTCCCGTAGTGCTTTTTAACTTTTGAACTAGCCAGTACAAGGCAACTTTTGAAGCATCGCGAGCTTGATGGAACATAGATTCACCCGCAAAAAAACCACCCATTTCAACTCCGTATAGTCCACCAACCAATTTCCTATTTTTGTCATAGATAGCAACTGAGTGAGCTATTTTGAGATCAAATAAATTTTTATAAGCAGTTTTTATTTCATTATTTATCCAACGTTGTTCGCGCTGTGGATTTGCACAACCGTCAATCACTAATAAAAAATCAGTATCAAATTTCACTGAAAATTTTTTGATAGATTTGGTAAGCGACTTTGAAATTACAAAATCATTTAGCGGCAAAATTCCTCTAGGGTCTGGCGAGAACCAAGCTAAAACTTCTTGATCCGCCTCATCTTTAATATGCATTGGGAAATACCCAGCTTGATAAGCGGCTAAAAGTGTGGCTGGTGCCAAATCACCATCTGTTATTACTAGATCTTTACCAGGTTCTGCCAAGCTCGCGTCTGGGAAAACCCATTCGCTGGCTGGCAAATCAATCTCCATAATTAAGCGCTAACAAAAACCTTTGCCAGAGTTTCTGCGTTTGTATTTCCGTAGCTTTGAGCGAATCGATCTAGAAATTCTTGTGTTGTGAATGAATATTCTTGAGTGCCGACGGTTTCGATTGTGTAGGTTGCGAGCAATGAACCAACCTGTGCAGATATTTCTTCGCCAACTCTCCAACTCATACCGGCCATAAATCCCGCGCGAAAAGCATCGCCAACCCCAGTTGGGTCTACTTTTTCCTTCTCGGGCGGGCAAACTACTTCTACAATCTCGTGACCTTGCTTTAAAACCTTTGCACCTTTTGCGCCAAGTGTGGTTACTACGGTTCCTACCCGCTCAACTAAATCAGCCGAACTATAACCACATTTCTTTTCAATTAACGATGATTCGTATTCGTTAGTAAATAGATAAGCCGCGCCATCAATTAATTTTTTAATCTCTTCCCCATTCATTCTGGCTAATTGTTGAGAAGGGTCAGCAATAAATGGAATATTTCTAAATTTGGCTTCTTCGGTATGGCGAACCATGGCTTCAGGATCATTCGGACCAACAAATACATAATCAAGTTTGCCAGATCGTTCTACTATCGGGCCCAGTTCAATTTGGATTGATTCGCTCATAGCCCCTGGGTAAAACGAAGCTATTTGATTTTGCACTTCATCTGTAGTGCAAACAAATCGCGCTGTGTGCTGATCTTTTGAAATATGTATGGAATCACAATCAACTCCATGACGTTCCAACCAGGAGCGATAATCAACAAAATCTTTACCTACCGCGCCAACCAGGATTGGTCTTAACCCAAGCTTGCCCATTCCAAACGCCACGTTTGCCGCAACGCCACCACGCCTGATTTGCAAATCATCTACTAAAAACGAAAGGGAAACGTGGTCTAACTTGTCAGCAACTAAAGAATCCGTGAACTTACCCGGAAACCTCATTAAATGGTCGGTTGCAATTGAACCAGTAATGGCGAAGGTAAGAGACACGCCAATACCCTACTAGCGACTAGCTAGAGATTGGAGTTCTTTAATGAAAGGAATCTCCGCAAGCGCAAGAACCACCTGCATTTGGATTGTCAATGGTGAATCCTTGCTTTTCGATAGTGTCGACAAAATCAATAACTGCACCGTTTAAATATGGTGTGCTCATTTTGTCTACTACTACTTTTACACCGCTAAAGTCTTGAGCCGCATCTCCATCCAGTGCACGATCATCAAAAAATAATTGGTACTTAAGCCCTGAGCAACCACCTGGCTGAACGGCAATGCGAAGAGCTAGATCGTCTCGACCTTCTTGCTCTAATAAATTCTTTACCTTAGTTGCCGCGACTTCGGTTAGAACTACACCTTCTTTTACTGCTGACTCTTCATTGCTCATGGCATTCCTCCTGCCCTCAATTGTGCCATCTCATGTGCTCCATGTCTTGCCCAGACGCTGGGCCAAGGCTTGAAGTGATTCATAAGGATTACTTGGCACTGGCTCACTTTCTTTAACGCATCCATAAGCCCCAACTATTCCCGCTGCCGCCAATTCTCTCTTTCCTGCCAATACTCTTCCCGCAAGTGCAATTGTGGCAACGCCGTACTTCTGCGCTTTTTGGGCTAAACCCACGATCACTTTGCCAGTTAGCGTCTGCCAATCCAAAGAACCCTCTCCGGTAATCAATAAATCAGCTTTGCTTAATTTTTCATCTAAATTTGTGACCTCAAAAACCACTTCTAGTCCGCTAACACGTTTAGCGCCAAGTGCCAAAAGTCCATAGCCAATTCCACCACCTGCGCCCGCTCCTAAAATCAAACTAGGATCCTTGCCATCAAACCTTCTGCCAAATTTCTTCACTTTTTCTTCTAGATAAATCTCAGCACTTTCAAAATCTGCCTCACTTAAACCTTTTTGTCGTCCAAACCCTCGAACTGCACCTCTTGGCCCAAGCAAAGGCACCTCAACATCCGTGGCAGCGATTAGTTCAAGGTTTTGAATCCACTCAGGTGGATTTTTTAGATCTATAGTTCCATCAAAAATCGCTTGAAGTAAACCTTCACCCCCGTCAATACTTGCAGTACCTCCAACTCCGACCACAATTTTTTTAACCCCTTTTCTGGCGGCATATTTGATGAGCTGGCCAATCCCAAAAGAGCTGTAACTAAGCGGTTTTCGATTTGCGTGTTCTAAAAATTCTGGCCCAACAACTTTTGCTGATTCGATAAAAGCAATTTGATCTTTGATCAAGATTGGCGCTTGAATTTCTTTACCTATTAAATTCTTTACCTCCACCTCAAAAATCTCTCCATTGAGCGCTACTTGTAGTGCAGTAATAAATCCAGGCCCCCCATCTGACATCGGTATCAGCCAAAATTCATCATGGGGAGCAGACTGCTTCCAGCCATCTCGAATTGCACATGCAGCTTGCTCAGAAGTTAATGTTCCAGTAAATGAGTCGGGAGCGATAATGATGCGCACATCGCAAAGGTTAGCCAGTCGTGGGACGATATACCTATGTCAACCTCAACCTGGATAGAACCAGAGCCAAGTCCACTGCTCTATTTGCTTGGTCAATTAAAAGACACAGATTCAGAGCGGGGTGTTGAGTGCCCCGGAATCTTGCCTGCTGCTTCTGATGCTTCATTGGTCGCCCGAGCCAAAGCTGCAAAAGAAAAATTGGGCGAAAAGGTTTTCATCCTCGGTCATCATTATCAAAGAGACGAGGTAATTCAATTTGCCGATAGCACTGGAGACTCATTTAAGTTGGCAAAAGACGCCGCCCAGAAACCTAATGCTGATTACATTGTTTTTTGTGGTGTGCACTTTATGGCAGAAAGTGCGGACATACTTACCTCAGATGAACAGAAAGTAATTCTCCCAGATTTAGCTGCTGGTTGCTCCATGGCTGACATGGCAGCAATTGAGCAGGTTGAAAAATGCTGGTCTGAATTAGAAGCAATTGGAATTGCAAAGAGCACTGTTCCTGTGGTTTACATGAATTCCACTGCAGCAATAAAAGCATTCACTGGTCGAAATGGCGGCACTGTCTGCACTTCATCAAATGCTCACCGCGCCATGACCTGGGCACTTGAAAAAGGTGAAAGAATTTTATTTTTACCAGACCAACATCTGGGCCGAAACACTGCAGTTCTTCAAATGGGATTATCACTTTCAGATTGTGTTTTGTATGACCCACTCAAACCCAGAGGTGGGTTAAGTGACATCGAATTGATGAATGCAAAAGTAATTCTTTGGAAGGGGCACTGCTCGGTTCATGGAAGATTTACCTTGAATTCTGTTAACGATGTAAGAGAAAAAGTACCCGGCGTAAATGTATTAGTTCATCCGGAGTGTATTCATGATGTTGTTAAGGCGGCTGATCAAATTGGCTCAACTGAATCCATTATTAAAACCATTAAAGCGGCGCCAAGTGGTTCTGCTTGGGCAATTGGAACCGAATTAAATTTGGTTCGCAGGCTAGCAACAGAAAACCCCGATAAGAAGATTATGTTTTTAGATAAGACAATCTGTTATTGCTCAACAATGAATCGAATTGATTTGCCTCACCTGGTTGCAACCTTAGAAAATTTGGTAAATGGAAAAGTAATTAATCAGATCCAGGTTGATGCCAATACTGCAAAATGGGCAAAAGTGGCTCTAGATCAAATGCTGGCGCTTCCCGCAAAATAAAAATTCGCGTATAGATATAGTCAAAGCCATGAAAGATCAGCCAACTCCAAAAAGAAAAGAAGCAGAAGCTAAGCGCAAACAAGCGCTTAAAGTCCCGAAAGATAATAAAGCTGCCAAAAAAGCTGCTCGCGAAAGAGCCCGTCAGCAAAGAGTTGAGACAAGAGAGGCTATGTTGCGCGGCGAAGAGTGGGCAATGCCACTGCGCGATAGGGGGCCGGTCAGAAAAAGAGTTCGCACCTTAATTGATTCACGTAGATCTGTTGGTGAATTATTTTTACCGATCGCGGTCGTTGTACTTATGTTTTCGCTAGTTCCCATTGCACAAGTTCAGCAAGCGGTTTACATTGTTTGGGTTGGTCTGATGTTCGCTACTATTACAGATGAATTCATAATTTATTTCAAATTGAAAAAGACTCTCAAGCAGGAATTCCCAATTGAAAAAGAAAGAAAAGGCGCAATCGCTTATGGCGTTCTGAGGGCGCTACAAATGCGCTCGCTAAGAATTCCACCGCCCATGGTTAAAGTTGGCGGAAAACCCAAAGACTAAGCATTAAGCGGATGTAGACTCATTTGATAAACCGAGGTTTGGTTTTCAAATAATTCAACTTGATCGACTCCGTTAGCTAATAGATCTCTCCAGTACTTTGTTAACCAAGCTTCTGCATCTTCTTTAGAATCAAAAGGCTCTAACGCGGCGCTTTTTGGTAAGCCATTTACTGGTTCACCGTCGGCCACTTCATAAACCCAAATCCACTTGACTTTTGCCTCAGTCATGTCGCCCCCTCAGTTGCGCTTAAGTATAGATCAAGAAGCCAGCCCCAGTAACCTTGCTTTTATGGGCGGAACCTGCTTTCTGATTTATCAAGATCTTGATACTTCTTATAACTCTTGGAATGAAATTAGTACCTTCGAGCTCGAGTCAGCCAGCATTAAATCTGCAACCGTTGAGTTAATCGACAAAAAAATTGATGAGTCAATCTCAGCAGTTGCGATTGACCTAACCGACTCCTCGATCACCGCACTGGCCTTGATTGGAATTTTCTTAAATTTAGATGCTGCGACCTTATTAGGTAATTCAAAAGCTGGTTTAGATAAAACCTGGATTAAAGAATGTGAAGAAATTAGAATTACAATTAAAAATAATCGCAATTTAAAAAATAATAAAGAAAAACTACTTGAGGGTCTTTTAATTCTAAAAGGTGGTGAGTTACTTAAAATTATTCAACAAGCAACCTTGCGTAAAACTCCAGTCTTGCTAATCGGAGATTTGGCTATCGCACTCGGATATTTAGTGGCTCGAGCTAATTCCCAAGCAAAAGATCTATTACACATTGCCTCAAGAAACGATCTACCGGGCTTAGTTAAAGCAGTAGAGTCCGTGCAGATCCCTTCAATAAACACTCCTGCCGGAACCAATCGAGCAAGAGGTCTTGCTATTGCTTTGTTATCGCACGTGTGATGGAACAAAGGGTGGTTTTACAATTTTAAATTTCATAGCGCGAGATCTAACATCTACAAAAACAGTCTGATCAAGCGTCAATTTAGTATCTAAAAGAGCTAGCGCGACACCTTGCTTTAAGGTCGGAGAGAAAGTTCCACTGGTAATTACACCAACTTCTTCTTTAAATTGCTCATCTAAATAAACTTTCATTTCCATTCTTGGGATAGCTCTATCTATGGCTAACAAACCAAAAGCTTTTCGCTTTGGACCACGAACTTTTTCAGACTCAACTGCAAGTTTCCCTAAAAACGTTTCCTTGTTCAGCCCTACTGCCCACATTAATCCAGCTTCAACCGGTGAAATACTTTTTGTAATGTCTTGACCATGTAACGGGTAACCCATTTCAGTTCGCAGCGTGTCTCTTGCGCCAAGGCCTGCTGGAACCAGATCAAACTCTTTACCGGTCTCGAGCAACTTGGACCAAAAGTCACTTACGACATTCGACGGAATCAATAACTCGTAACCCCATTCACCGGTGTAGCCCGTGCGACAAACGGTGACTTTCTGATTGTTAAATTCACTTTCAACAAAACTTAAGTATTCAATATCTGCAGGCAAATTCATTTTCTGTATCAAGGATTTTGATTTAGGCCCTTGTACTGCCAAGATAGAAATTTCTTGATGCAAATTTGTAATTTCAATTTCTTTTGGAAGATGTTCTCTCAAGATACTCAAAACTTCATTTGAATTAGAGGCGTTAGGAATAATCAAAATCTCATCGTCGTTCTTTAAATACACAAAGATATCGTCTACAATTCCACCAGCATCTGTAAGAAGTAAGTTATATTGCGCTTGCCCTGGATTAATTCGATTTAAATCATTTGTGAATATTTTATTTAATTCGTTTTTTGCCCCAGAACCTTTTAAAAGTGCGGTACCCAAATGAGATACATCAAACACCGCAACCTTTTCGCGAGTGGCGGTGTGTTCGGCTACAACACCTGTTGCGCCGTACTCCATTGGCATATCCCAGCCACCAAACTCATGAGTCTTTGCGCCTAATTGAAGATGAGTTTTATACAGGGCCGGGTGAATTACTTGATTAGAAGTCATAAAGGAACGCTACTAGGCTTTATTACTACTATCTAGGCAAAGAGGGTCGTAAGTGACAAAAATTCAAATATTCCCCACCTCCAAACAAATTGTCTTGAACAAACCAATTGTTTTAGCAACTGCTCCAAAAGCAGGCCAGGCATCACTGCTGCCTTCAAATCTTAAGATCGATGCCAAGCTTCAAAAAGATATTCAATCTCATCTATCACTTGCACAGGCAAAAGGAAAACGGGGTGAGGTTATTTATCTTTCCCTAGCTAAAGGAATAGTCTGCGTAGGCCTGGGAGACAAAGACAAAAACGAAAACAGTAATTTAGAAAATCTCCGTCGCGCAAGCGCTCTGGCAAGTAGAGCCTTGTCAGATCAACAAGAAGCTATTTTCGCTATTAAAACAAATTCCGCTCAAGAAGTAGAAGCTATCGCAACTGGAATTGGCCTAGGTACTTACAAATTTACTAAGTACAAAACCAACAAAAAAGAAATCAAACAACCTTTGAAGATTGCTAACATTTTTGCATCAGATTCTGTAGAAAATAAGAAGGCTCTACAAAAAGCTTTAATTTTGATAAATAGCGTAAATCAGGCTAGGGATTTAGTAAACACTCCTCCATTAGATTTAGTGCCAAATGACTTTGCTTTGCTAACAAAAAAACAATTTAATAAAGCGGCAGTTAAGGTCGAGATATTAGATGAAAAGGCGTTAAAAGCTAAAGGCTTTGGCGGAATCTACGCAGTTGGAAAAGGTTCTGTTCATCCGCCACGATTAGTTCGTGCGGTTTATCGACCCGCTAAACCAAAAGTGCATTTAGTACTTGTAGGTAAAGGTATTACTTTTGATACAGGTGGAATTTCCCTAAAACCTCCTGGCTCCATGATTACTATGAAAGCAGACATGGCTGGTGCTGCCGCTGTGATGCAAGCCTTGGATGCAATTTCACAACTCAAACTAAATATTCAAGTTACTGCTTACGCTGCACTGGCAGAAAATATGCCTTCCCACACCGCACAACGACCGAGTGACGTAATTAAAATCTACGGCGGTAAAACTGTTGAGGTTTTAAACACTGACGCAGAGGGTCGCTTGGTTTTAGCCGATGCTCTAGTTAGAGCACAAGAAGACAAACCCGATTATTTGGTAAACGTTGCAACCTTAACGGGCGCTGCATCCATCGCGCTTGGTAAACGTACTGCAGGTGTTATGGGAAACAATGATGACTTCATTTCAAGAATCATTAAGGCGTCACAAATTGCCGGTGAATCCATGTGGCACATGCCAATTCCTGAAGAAATTAGAGCCGGCCTGGATTCAGAAATTGCTGATATTGCAAACATTCCGCCCTCACTGTCGCCTGCGGGAGGAATGTTGCGAGGAGCTGCATTTTTGAAGGATTTTGTGAGCGACCAAATACCTTGGGCGCATCTTGACATCGCACCAAATGCCTTTAATGACAACAGTGCTTATGGCTATGTGGTCTCAGGAGGCACTGGAATCTCAGTACGCACTTTGGTCGAGTTAGCCAAAGAGTTAGCGAAATAACCCTAACAAGCGACAAGTTTTTGATAGTGGAAAGATAAGCAGTATCAGACTTTTTTGAAAGGTGACTTGTGTCAAATTACGACCTAGTAATCCTCGGTGCAGGCAGTGGCGGCTATGCAGCAGCCTTACGCGGTTCACAACTAGGGCTAAAAGTCGCACTGATTGAACGCGATCTACTTGGCGGAACATGTTTGCATCGCGGCTGTATACCTACAAAAGCACTTTTGCATGCAGGTGAAATAGCTGATGGGGTAAGAGAATCTTCTCACTTTGGCGTGCAAGCCAATCTTCAAGGCATAGATATGCCCCAAGTAAATACGTACAAAGATTCAGTTGTTAACCGACTTCACAAAGGCTTACAAGGATTAGTAAAACATCGCGGTGTTGATTACATAACAGGTGATGGAAAGTTCATTGCGCCAAATGCTGTAAAAGTTGGAGATCAAACATTCACTGGTAAAAACGTTTTACTTGCAACTGGATCGTTTCCTAAAACTATTCCAGGTTTAGAAATAGATGGAAAGTTTGTAATCACATCCGAAGAAGCATTAAAACTAGAAAAAGTACCAAGCAAAGTTGTGATTCTTGGTGGCGGTGTAATTGGTGTTGAATTTGCCAGTGTTTGGAGATCTTTCGGTGCCGAAGTTACGGTTGTAGAAGGGTTACCGCGACTAGTTCCCGCAGAAGACGAAGCTTCAAGTAAGGCACTTGATCGTGCATTTCGTCGTCGAGGCATTAATGCTTCAGTTGGCGTGAAATTTGCTGGAGTTGAAAAATCAAAAGATGGCATAACTGTAAAACTAGAAGATGGAACCACCATTGACGCTGACTTAATGTTAGTAGCCGTAGGTAGAGGCTCAGCAACTAGAAATCAAGGCTTTGAAGCTGCTGGCTTGGAGTTTGATGGCGAACTATTGAAAGTTAATGATTCTTTACAAACGAATCTTCCAAATGTCTATGCAGTCGGTGACATTGTGCGCGGTCCACAACTAGCACACAAAGGTTTTCAGGAAGGAATCTTTGTAGCAGAACATATTGCTGGATTGAATCCAAGAATTATCGATATCTCAGCTATACCACGTGTTACCTACTCGGAACCAGAAATTGCTTCAATCGGTTTAACTGAAGCTCAAGCAAAAGAAAAATTTGGCGCAGAAAATATTCGCTCAATTCAATACGACTTAGCTGGCAACGGAAAATCTCAAATTCTCAAAACAGCTGGGTTTGTAAAATTGATTGCCAAGAAAAATGGTGGACCTTTTGTGGGAATCCATATGGTTGGATCTCGTGTTGGAGAACTCTTAGCTGAAGCCCAAATGATGTATTCATGGGAAGCTGCACCGGAAGATGTGGCGCCGTATCTACACGCTCATCCAACGATGTCAGAATCAATGGGAGAAGCTGCAATGGCTCTCGCTGGTAAACCGCTACACGTACACGATTAATTAAAGAAAAGGAAAAACAATGTCTCAGTCGGTGGTACTTCCCCAATTAGGTGAATCAGTCACTGAAGGTACCGTCACTCGTTGGTTAAAAAATGTTGGCGACAATGTACAAGCCGATGAACCATTGGTTGAAATATCGACTGACAAGGTGGACACAGAAATTCCTGCTCCAGTAAGTGGAGTACTTACTGAAATCTCAGCACAAGTTGATGCGGTGGTTCCAGTAGGCGGACAACTTGGAGTAATTAGCGAATCTGCAAGCGCAGTGGCAAGCCCACCTCCCGCAGCACCAGTTGCACCAAAAGTTGAAGTTGCTCCTACTCCGCCACCTGCACCTAAGCCATCAGCAGCTCCTTCTCCGACTCCTCCACCTCCAGTGGCAGCACCTACTAGTGGTGCCGTGGTTGAAGTCGTGCTACCCCAACTTGGTGAATCAGTAACCGAAGGCACCATTACTCGTTGGTTAAAAAATGTTGGCGATAGCGTAAGCGCTGATGAATCTTTAGTAGAAATTTCTACAGATAAAGTTGACACAGAAATACCTTCACCAACAAGCGGTGTAATTGCAGAAATTCGCGCTCAGGTTGATCAAACAATTCCAGTTGGCAGTGTGCTAGCGACAATAAGTACCAATCAAGCTGCACCGGTTGCGCCAACTCCTCCGCCTGCACCAACACCTGTTCAAGCGACACCACCAGTGGCACCCGTACCACCTACCCCTGAAAAAGTTTCGGTAGTTGAAGTTAAACCTGCACCAGCAGTTAGCCAATCCAATGCTGGTGCCTACACCACCCCACTTGTTCGTCAGCTTGCTCGTGAAAAAGGTATTGATCTTTCTCAAGTAAAGGGTTCGGGAGTTGGTGGGCGCATCAGAAAAGAAGACATACTTAACTTTGTGCCAGCAGCGCCAAGTGCCGCGACCCCTGCAGCAACTTTTACTCCTAAGCCAACAACACCAGCAGCTACGCCAAGTGCACTACGTGGCAGAACCGAAGCTACAACTCGCTTACGCCGAGTGATTGCTGAGCGCATGGTGCAATCACTTCAGACTTCGGCGCAATTAACCAGCGTAGTTGAAGTTGATGTAACCAGAATTAGTCAATTGAGAGACAAAGTTAAAAATGAATTTCTCAAGCGTGAAGGAGTAAAGCTAACCTTTTTACCATTTTTTGCCAAGGCAACTATCGAAGCATTGAAAATTCACCCCGTTTTAAATAGCACTTTAAATTCTGACGCATCCGAGATTACGTATCATGATGCTGAACATTTAGCGATTGCTGTTGATACACCTAAGGGACTTTTGGTGCCGGTAATAAAGGATGCTGGCGATCTTTCAATTGCAGGATTAGCCCGCAAGATTACTGATTTGGCAGCCCGCACCAGAGATAACCAAGTCACTCCAGATGAGTTAAGCGGTGGGACCTTCACAATTACCAACACGGGTAGTCGTGGCGCACTTTTCGATACTCCGATCTTGAACCAACCACAAGTTGGAATCATGGGAACTGGAGCGGTTGTAAAAAGAGCTGTTGTAGTTCCTGGTGAAGATGGAACTGATTCAATAGCTGTTCGTCAAATGGTTTACCTAGCACTTACCTATGATCATCGAATTGTTGATGGCGCAGACGCCGCACGCTTTTTAACAACCGTTAAGCAACGTCTAGAAGAGGCAAATTTCGAAGACGAATTAGGTATTTAAAAATGAAGATTGCAGTTAGTGGATCATCAGGCTTAATTGGATCGGCATTTGTTAAAGCAGCTGAAGCTCGTGGCGATGAAGTAATTCGTTTAGTGCGACATAAGCCAAAGACTGCTCAAGAAGTTTATTGGAATCCAAAAACCGGAGAGATTGATCATTTACTTTTAGATGGCCTAGACGCAATAGTTCACCTTGCAGGCGCTGGAGTCGGAGATCATCGCTGGAGTGAAAAATACAAAAAAGAAATTTATTCTAGCCGTGTTGATTCAACAAGATTAATCGTAAAAGCAATTTCAAAAATGCATAAGCCACCAAAAGTGTTGGTATCTGCCTCTGCGATTGGCTACTACGGAGATACCGGATCACAACTAGTAGATGAAAATGCCCCAGCTGGAAGTGGGTTCCTCGCGGAAGTTTGCCTGGCTTGGGAAGCAGCTGCTAAACCTGCAAAAGAGTTTGGTGTGCGAATTGTGCATCCACGAACTGGCTTAGTTCTTAGTCGCAAAGGTGGCTTGTTAAGAAAACTTTATCCAATTTTCTTTTTTGGACTTGGGGGAAAAATGGGACATGGAAAACAGTACTGGTCTTGTATAAGCCTAAATGACGAAGTTAGAGCCCTTTTCCACCTAATTGAAAATGAAAAAATTAGTGGTGGAGTTAACCTAGTAATGCCAGAAGCTCCCACTAATAGCGAATTTGTAAAAACTTTGGGTAAAACTATGAAACGCCCTACCCTGTTTTCAGTTCCAGCAATCGCACTAAAAATTGCTTTAGGTGAGTTTTCCTCTGAGGTTTTAGGTAGTGTGCGAGTGGCCCCAGGTAAGTTAATTGTAAATAATTTCAATTTTGAAAATAATGACCTGTCATCAGCTTTGCATATTGCAATAAAAAATTAATTTAATGAAATCAAGATCTGAAACCATAATTATTGGAGCTGGATTAGCAGGATTAGCTTGTGCAAATATTCTCGAAAAAAATGGTAGAGAATTCTTAATACTAGAAAAATCAGAGCAAGTAGGTGGGCGTGTGAAAACTGACTACTTGAAAGGGTTTCAGTTTGATCATGGTTTTCAAGTCCTAAACCCCGGCTACCCTCAGGCAAAAAATTTATTAAATTATGAAGCTCTCAAGTTAAATTATTTTGACGCTGGATTTGCACTTAGGGACGGCAATGAAATTAAAGTCATAAAAGATCCGTTTCGTCACCCCAGTCAAATACTTAAAACCTTACAAAACTTACCCGGAACTAATAGAGAAAAATTTAATTTCGCAAAATATTTGAGCAAAGTTTTACTATCGCCACAAGGCGTTCGTTTGAAAAGAACAGATTTAACCTCGAGAGCTGCCTTGGTTGAGGCTGGCGTTGATGAAGAATTGTTAACCAAATTACTAAGACCTTTTTTAAGTGGCGTCTTTCTTGAGTCAAAACTTGAAACTTCTCGAATTTTCTTAGATGACGTCTTAGCATCATTTTTTTCAGGGACTCCAGCATTACCTGATGCCGGAATGGGTGCAATTTCTGAGCAATTAGCTTCAAATTTTTCAAGCGCTAAATTATTGTGCAATGAAACTGTTCTCAAGATTGAGCCAGGAATCATCACTACTCATTCCGGTAAATTCACGGCGAAAAATATCGTCTTAGCA
>VFQT010003534.1_pt1 | contig 14119 bp, 14 predicted proteins | sample 3512381 | NCBI WGS metagenome assembly VFQT01 (sample SAMN10412376, study PRJNA504923) | tailings metagenome | isolation source: Relicate 2 Philex TSF3 active mining site | place: Philippines: Tuba, Benguet | collected 2017-08-29 | reverse complement strand
GCATGAACGCCACGACGTTCCGGAACGCCTCCGGCCTGCCAGACAAGCGCCAGGTGACGACGGCGCGCGATATGGCGAGGCTGGCCGAGGCGATCTACCTGGACCACAAGAAGCGCTACAACTACTTCGCCCTGTCCTCCTTCAGCTGGGGCAAGCGCAAATACATGAATCACAACGAACTTCTGCGAAGGGTCGAAGGCGTTGACGGGATCAAGACCGGATTTACCAATGCCTCGGGCTACAACCTCATGGCTTCGGCCGAGCGTGACGGCCGCCGCGTGATCGCAATCATGCTGGGCGGCACGACCGGCAAGTCGCGCGATGCGCATGTGCGCGATCTAATCGAGGCCGCTTTCCTGGAGATCGGCGGTGGCGTTGCAGGCGATGATGACCTTCGGACGCGGATCGCGTTCGGCGCACGCGGCACAGCCTCGGCGGACGACCTGGCGCTGGCGCAGCTCCGCCGTTTGCAGGAGCCGGATGCGGCGCTTGTTGCAGCCCTGGACAGCGAGGCCTACGCGGATGCCTCGGGCAGCACCGAAGAAGGGAATGAAAGCCAGTTCGAACTCGCCGAGGGCGACGAAGAGGGCGCCGATCCCATCGGCGACCTGATCGAGGCCCGTCCGGCGCCTGCTCCGCTGGCCACTGTTGGAGCCACGCCGGTTTCGGCCCCCGCAACGACGGTTCCGGTCGAGGATGCGATCCTGGTCACGAGCGAAGCACAGGTCGGCGGATCGCTCAGCCTGCTTGATGCGCCAACCGCGCCGTAACGATTCGCCGGCGCGCGGAAGCTTGCCTAAGTCACGCGTTTCCAGCGCAGCGGCTTGCCGCCATCGCGGGTGATTTCCCCGCGTGCTTCGGCGTCGAGCTGCACGGTCTTGGTCCACCACCCCTGCGTCGTGCCCCATTTGCTGGCCGGCAGCACCTTCTTCATCAGCGCCAACATTTCCGACTGCGTTATGCCGGGGCCCCGGGTCGGCATGACCTTTAGGAAGGCCTTACGCGCGGCTTCGTACTTGACCCGATTGCGCGCGTCAGTCTTGCCGGGGTGGTTCACGTTCAAAACGTCGATGGTTTCGGTGCGCGCAGCCTTGGAGGCTGACTTCGCTGACTTCCTTGCTGTGACCGTGGCCGTGGACTTGCTCCCCGGCGTCAAGCCTAGAAGCTGATGTCCTTGCCTTCCAGCCCCGGCAGTTTCAGCACGATCATGAGGTCGCGGATTTCCTGGCGCGCGGCGACGTGGCTCATGGTGAAGGGAACGCCGGCGCCGGCGTCGGTGAGATCGAGCAGGCTGAGGCCCATCGGGAAGAGCTCGCGGTAGATCACACGCTCGGAAAGGCCAGGCGAAATGCGGAAGCCGACGCGGCGGGAGAGGTTTTCAAGCGCCTCGCCGACGCGCTGCTTGTTGCGGGCATCGAGCGGCGACATCCGGTTGCGCATGACGATCCAGTCGATGGGCTTGCGGCTGGTCTGCGCCTTCAGCTTGCGGCATTCCCAGACCAGTTCCGCATAGAAACTCGGCCGCGCCACTTCGAGCGTCTGCGGGTCGACATCGCCCAGCAAGTCGAAGTCCACGAAACTGTCGTTGAGCGGCGTGATCAGCGTGTCAGCAGCCGAATGGGCGGTGCGGGACAGGAAAGTGTCGCCGCCCGGCGCATCGATGATGATGAAACTGCACTTCTGTGACAGGCGCTTCAGGCTTTCCTCGAAGTGGGCGGATTCCTCCTGCTCCGCGGCATCGAGGTCGCGCGCCTGGCTGGCGTCGATGCGGACCATTTCAGGCATAGGCAGCGGTGCGCCGGTGTTGCGGATCCAGCGACTGCGGTTTTCGAGATAACGGGCCAGGGAGCGTTGGCGCACGTCGAGGTCCATGACGCCAACGGTCATGCCCATACGCAGGAGGCCGATCGACAGGTGCATCGCGACGGTGGACTTGCCCGCGCCGCCCTTTTCATTGCCGACAACGATGGTGTGCGCGAGGCGCGAGCGGCCGGTTGCTTCCTGATCCGAAGCCGCGCTGGGGGCCGTCATGAGCGTGGCGGCCATCGGACTACCAGGCCCGGATCGGCGCGACGACGCGTGGAGCGCCGGTCAGGGCCGAAAGTTCGACACAGAGCGCGGCCATGCGCTGTTCGTCATCCATGTCCTCGCCCAGCACGATGTTGCACGGGGCCAGCTCGTACTCCGGCTGCGCCTGGCCAAGATCGGCTGGCTGCGGGCGCAGGCCGGCGAGCGCGCCGAGCCCTGCGCTGTGGACATCCGCAAGGAGGCCGGTCGACCGGGCGCGAAGCTCGGCAGGATCGACAGGAATGAACAGCCGGGGATGATCCGGCAGCGGACCGAGGACATCGAGCGCCTTGTCCAGGTGCGCGATCTCGGCAGACAGGACAACGAGATGGGCGTCGAGATCGGCGATCTGCTCGTCTTCTGTCATGAGGACCGGCGCGAGCGCCATCTCGCCCTGCGGCGGCGCGGAGATGCGCGGCTCGGGCGCGCGGATAGCGGCATGGGCAGGGCCCAGGCGCATACAAAGCGCCACGGCCAGCGTGAAGGCGCTAAAGCCGAGCCATCGCAGGTAGACCAACAGATAGTCGTGCATCACAGGAAGATCGGCCGGGCTGGTTAATTACCCATAAAGCCCTGCCCCGGCTGCACCTTCAGGCGTGATTGATCCGCTCGTGGAACAGGCCTAGAAGCCGCCGCCTGACGGGCGTCAGGGTTCTGGTCCGGGGCACTGGAAGGGTCGAGCTTGCCGAAACGAAACGGACTGGTTGTCGCCCGCACCCGGGCTGAAGTGCAGGCCTACCGCCGGCAGATGCAGGCGCAGGGCAAGCGCGTGGCATTCATCCCAACTATGGGTGCGCTGCATGAAGGCCATCTGAGCCTTGTCCGTCTCGGGCTGGAGAAGGCGGACGTCGCCGCCTCGTCCATCTTCGTCAACCCGACGCAGTTCGCCGCCCACGAGGACCTCTCCACCTACCCGCGCACGGAGGCGGAGGACCTGCGCAAGCTGCAGGAGGCCGGGTGTTCGTTCTGCTATTGCCCCACGGCGAGCGAGATGTACCCGCCGGGAGATTCCACGCGCGTGCAGGTTAAGGATCTGTCGCACATGCTTGAAGGCGAGGTGCGGCCGCACTTCTTCGAAGGCGTGGCCAGTGTGGTTAGCCGGCTGTTCCTGCATGTCGGGCCAGACGTCGCGGTGTTCGGCGAGAAGGATTACCAGCAACTTCTCGTCATCCGCCGCATGGTGCAGGACCTTGGCTTTCCGATCGAAATTGTCGGCGGACCGACCATGCGCGAGCCGGACGGTCTCGCGATGTCATCGCGAAACGCTTATCTCACCGGGGAAGAACGGACGACTGCCGCCGCCTTGCCCCGCGTGATGCAGGAGGCTTCTGCCCGTATTGCCGCGGGCGAGCGCATCAGCGCCACAGCTGAAGATGCACGGCAGGCGTTGATCGCGGCGGGCCTTGCCTCCGTTGACTATGTAGCCGTGCGTCGGGCCGACACCCTCGCCCCTTTTGGCGGCGACACGGCGCCTGTGGGGGTCACAGGTCGTCTCCTGATCGCCGCGCGACTTGGCAAAACGCGGCTGATCGACAATGTGGGGTTTGTCCGGAAAGCGTGAATCATCACAGGCGCACTTTTTCCCCCAAACACCTGTGCGATGTGATAGCTTGATCTGACGTCGACCCAGATCTGAGGTTTCGGCGCGCCCGCTGGCCAGGGCGATGAACTCGCCAGGACTTTCACGTCCTCCAGGAAAAAAGGCCACCCACGTGAGCACTCCCCCACGCTTTTCGGAGCGCAGACCAGCTCGTGCGCAGGATTCGGCGGCGACCGACGACGAAACACGCTCCCCAGGCGCTGCACAACCGCCGCTCGCGCAACGCCTTCCGGGCATGAGCGATTACCAGCTAGCTGCCTACCAATCGTCCGCAACACGCATTGGGAATGACCCCGAACATCCCAAACACGCATCTGCACGCAAGGCCATTCCCATGATCGAGGCGGAAATCCGCCGGCGCACCAACGCCTTGCGAGCGCCAAAGGCAGATGGAACGAAATGAACACAACGCGGCCCTTGCGCGCTGCAGACGTCGCGGCCTCCGCGGAGCGTATGCAAGCCGATCTGAACCGCATCGAGGCCGCACTGAACCGGTACCGCGGCTCGCCGGGCCTGGAACTGCTCCGCGACAGGAGCCGACACGTCCAGCGCCAGCTTGAGGCCATCGCGCATCGTCTCAATGATCCCGGAATCTCGGCAGGTTCAGGGCGCTACGCGCTCAGTGAGGCGGAGCATATGGCGCTGACTGCAGCCGCCGACCTATGTGAACGCATGCGCGAAACACTGTCCCGCTACGGACGAGCTGAAGACCTCGCCGGCCGGGGCCGTTCCAGGTAACTGATTTCAGCGCCTGGCGTCCTGCGGCAACGCCACGCTGAGCACAGTCGCCTGATCGTCACGACGCCATCGTGCGGAATCCTTGTGTCGGCTTCAGTGCAGTTTCAGCCTAGGGCGGATCACGTGATTGACGTGACCGACCGCGATCATCGCCAGGCCTCGGAGCCAGCCATGGATCGCAATGAGGTGCATCTGGTAGAGCGAGACATAGACGAGGCGGGCAAGACGGCCCTCAATGGCGAGCTTGCCGCCGATGAGGCCGCCCATCAGGCTGCCGACCGTTGAGTACTGGCTCAGCGACACCAGCGAGCCATGGTCGTGATAGGTGAAATCCGCGAGCGGCTTGGCCGCCATCGCATTCCTCAGATTCCTGAAGACAGTCGTAGCCATCTGGTGCGCCGCCTGGGCGCGCGGGGGAACGGGCCTGTCCGATCCCGGCTGGGGACAAGCGCAGCAATCGCCGAGCGCGTAGATGCGATCATCCAGCGTCGTCTGCAGTGTGCGGCGCACCACCAGCTGGTTGCTCGCATTGGTTTCGAGGCCGCCGATGCCCTTGAGAATATCCGCGCCGCGCACGCCGGCCGCCCAGATCTTGAGATCGGCCCGCACCTCGCCGGCGGTGGTGATCACCGCCTCGCGCGTCACCTCGGAGACCCGCGTGGATGTGCGCACCTTGACGCCCAGCCGCTCCAACTCCTCGCGCGCCGCTTCGGCAAGCTTTTCCGGCAGCGCTGGGAGGATGCGCGGACCGGCCTCCAGCAGCGTCGTCTCGAGACGTGACTCGTCAAACACTTCGAGGCCGTAGTGCTTGAGTCCGACCGCTGCATTGTAGAGTTCGGCGGCCAGTTCGACGCCTGTCGCGCCGCCACCGACGATGGCGATGCGCACGCGGGCATCGCTTGAGGGCTCTGCGCTCATGGCGCGCGAGACACGGAGGCATTGGTTGAGCAGCTTGAGCCGGAAGCGGTCGGCCTGCTCGCGCTCGTCGAGGAGAATGCAGTGTTTCGCAGCGCCCGGCGTGTTGAACGTGTTGGTGACCGAGCCAATGGCGAGCACGAGATAGTCATAGCGGATGGTCTGCCGGCCGATCACCTCTGCGCCGTCTTCGTCGAGCAACGGGGCGATAATCACCTTGCGGTTGTCGCGGTCTATGCCTTCAAGAGCGCCCCAAAAGAAGCGATAGCCCCACCGCGACCCGTGGCTGCGATAGCCCACCTCGTCGAGATTGGCATCGAGCGCGCCGGCCGCCACCTCATGCAGCAGCGGCTTCCAAATGTGGGTTCGGCTTTTCTCCACGAGGATGATGTCGTGCTTCTTGCGGCCATACTTTGCGCCGAGCTTGCGCGCGAGTTCGAGCCCGCCTGCGCCGCCGCCCACGATGACGATCTGAGTCTTCTTCATCCTGACCCTTGCAGTATCGAAGCTGTCAGGCCGATCAAGGCCTTGACTGGACTTCACCACGCCAGCGCCTCTTTCAGCGCCGTTTCGAGATCGGCAGAAAGCGCGGGGCCCTTCCCGTCCAGATCAGCGGGGGCGTCGACGGGTTCGAGATAGCGCCAGCCCTGGAAGGGGCGCTTCTTGCGCGGCTTCGTACGCACCAGTTCGGAATCGAGGTGGATGCGGCACATCGGCTTGCCGTCCCTGTCGCGGATCTCCTCGAAGCCGACGAAGCGCTGGCGCACGATGATAAAGTGCTTGATCACCCAGTAGAGCGATCCGCCGTCCAGCATCTCCGCGGCGCGCTTGGGCGACATGCGGGTGTCGTGGAAGGCGTTCGGCGGCTTGCCCTGCCGCTTCAGCTCGGCAATGCACTTCGCCTGCCAGTCTGACAGGTCCTCGACGGTCTCAGCGCCGACGCAGAGCTTGATCATGTGAAGCGCCATGGCGCGGAGCTAAGCAGGAGTCCCGCGCAGGGCAACGGGGGCGGGCGCACAACGCTGGGGACGGGTTGTCGCGCGGGCTACTGAACTCGCGCCATCAGGCCGGGCGAGACGGCGGAATGTTCGTCGCGGGAGGCAAGATCCTGCTCGCCATCGCCCGCCAGGCCAAATGCAACATCGGTAAGTGTGACCTTGATCGTCCGCTCCTCGGACATGCCCCAGCGGCCGCCCTTGGCATAGACCTCGTAGGCCAGCACGTAGGAGACGCCCCAGCGCTCCGAATAGCCGAAATTGTAGGTCTGGCGATACTGCGAGACCTCGGTACCGTCTTCCAAGGTCACAGGGCGCTCGATCGTGTAGTCGATGCGGCTGATAAAGCCAGTCTTATGGTCGAGCTGCACGCGTCCGGCCAGGCCGGCAGAGAACGGCGCGTCGAACTCGGTGTCGTTCTTCGACATCCTGTGCTTGAAGCTAACGGCCATTGCCTCGGGCGCGCCGGCGATACGCGCCTCGCCGAGGCTGAGCCGGAGATCGTCGGCGAAGATGCGCGAGTCAGCCTGCCGCTCGGCGCGCCAGCCATCGACGACCGCGTCGAGTTCTTCATTATCGCCTTGGCGGAGGGTCAGCTTGAAGCGCTCGGCCGGCGGGGCATAGGGATCGAATTCGATCCGTCGCACGGCGTTGCCGCTGGTCAGCGTCGCATGGAAAGCCGCGCGCATCGCCGGCGGCGGCTCGACAGCGTCGAGCGCGCGCTCCAGCGCCTGTTCCGGGGGCAGACCCGCCCACGTGACGGCAAATAGAAGACTGGCGGGCATGTGCGCGCGATCCGTTCCGGCCCCGGGGATTTCGTGTCCCTGCGCCAACCGTCGCCACCGAATGTGGCTGGAATTGGCCTCAGAACATGAATTCGAACCGGCGGCTGCTGAAGAGCAGTCTGGGCCACGCTTGATGAACGAAGTCCGAATCACGTGCGGCGCGATTGGGGCGAGGCCGGGACTATTCCGGCAGCGGCTCGAGCCGTACCAGAATGGCTCCATCGGTTGTCTGATGGCCCGGCGTGGCCGAGACCTCCGCCACCTTGCCGTCGCGCGGGGCAGCCAGCGTGTGCTCCATCTTCATGGCTTCGAGGACGACCAGCGGATCACCGCGCCTGACCTCCTGCCCGGCCTTGACCTTCACTTCGATAACCTTGCCCGGCATCGGCGCACGGACATCATCGCCGCCGGCGAGGGCTTCGATCGCTTGCGCATAGTCGGGACCGCGCAGGGCGAGGGCCCGTCCGCGTGAGAAGATGACGGGGCCGTCGGCCAGCGGGCGGATGAAGGCGATGGCGTCGATGCCGTCCACGGCGCCAAGCACAAGAACACCATCCTCGCCCGGCATCGCTTCGAGATCGACTTCGAAGGTCTGGCCATCGATCTCAGCGCGCATGTCGCCGGCGAAGTCGCTCGACAGGCGGACCGTTCGGACCGTCTCTCCCATGGCGAAGGTGTGGGTGGTCCGCGGCGGCGCGTTTATGCGGAAGCCATCATTCTGGCTCCACGGATCAACGGCGTCCGGCCTTAGCGCGCCAAGCCCCGTTGCGCCGAGGATAAGCAGTTCCGCCGCCTCCTCGTCCGGGAGAACGGAGAGATCTGCGAGGTCGGCCTCGACCGTATTCGTGGTGGCAGTGCCTTGCCTGAAGTCGTCGTGGTCGAGCAGGTTTGCGAGGAGCACGAGATTTGTCGCGACCGGCCAGACCTCCGCATCGCGCAAGGCGCTAGCGAGGGCATCGAGCGCATCGTCTCGCGTCGGCCCATGGGCGATCGCCTTGGCGATCATGCTGTCATAGGTCGCCGGGATCGTGTCGCCCTGCTCCACCGCGCTGTCCAGCCGCAGCTCTATGTCGTCATCATTGTCGGGGTTGGGTTCGAAGGCTGACAGGTCGAAGAGTTCGAGTCGGCCGGACGACGGCATGAAGGCCCGGGCGGGGTCTTCTGCACACAGACGCGCCTCGACGGCGTGACCGGTCAGCTTGATGCTGGACTGTGACGGCAGCTGCTCGCCGCTGGCGATACGGAACTGCAGCTCGACGAGATCGAGCCCGGTGACCATCTCGGTCACGGGATGCTCGACCTGCAGCCGCGTGTTCATCTCCATGAACCAGAAGCCGTCTGGCCTGAGCGCGCCGGACCCATCGACGATGAATTCGATCGTGCCTGCATTGCGATAACCTACGGCCTTGGCCGCCATCAGCGCCGCATCGGTCATTGCCTTGCGCACCGCCGCGGTCATGCCCGGCGCTGGCGCCTCCTCAATCACCTTCTGACGGCGGCGCTGTAGCGAGCAGTCGCGCTCGAACAGGTGGACGTAATTGCCGTGATTGTCTCCGAAGACCTGAACTTCGATGTGGCGCGGATTGTTGACGAACTTCTCGACGAGCACGCGGTCATCACCGAAGCTGGCCTTGGACTCGCGCTGCGCACTCGCCAACGCCGCCTCGAAATCGGCCTCGTCATCCACTTTCCGCATGCCGCGACCGCCGCCGCCGGCGATGGCCTTGATGAGCACGGGATAGCCGATTTTTCGGGCGGCGGCCTTCAGCGTCTTAAGGCTCTGGTCTTCGCCGTGATAGCCGGGCGTCACAGGCACGCCGTGTTTTTCCATCAGCGCCTTGGCGGCGTCCTTGAGGCCCATCGCGCGGATCGCTTCGGGCGGGGGACCGATCCAGGTGAGGCCGGCCTTGGCAACCGCCTCTGCAAAGGCTGCGTTCTCGGACAGGAAACCGTAGCCGGGGTGTATCGCCTCTGCGCCCGCTTCGCGCGCCGCGGCGATGATGCGATCGCCCCTGAGATAGCTTTCGGCCGAAGGCGCAGGGCCGATATGCACGGCCTCATCGGCCTCGCGCACGAAGGCGGCGCCGACATCGGCGTCGGAATAGACCGCAACCGTCCTTATCCCGAGCCTCCGGGCGGTGCGCATGATCCGGCGTGAGATTTCGCCGCGGTTGGCGATGAGGAGAGATGAGAACATGCGCGCAAACTAGGCTGGCCCGCAGGCGCATGGAAGCGGCATCACAAGCCTAATCCGGGGAAATCCTATCCCGTCAGTCCGACAATCACGATCGCGGCAATGAAGATCGTCAGGCCGATTCCCGCGAAGGTCATCAGGACGGGCGTTCTCCACAGGGCGGAGAACCCGCCGAGCCTGTAGCCGCCTTTCATCTGGAAATAGGCATGTACAGGGATGGCGAAGATCAACCATGGGCTGACGGTCTCGACAACGCCTGGCGCAAAACTCAGCAGCGACAACACGATGAAGACCAGCGAGACAAAGCTGAGCGAGTAAAGAATGAAAACCGTGTGGTCGAACAGCGTAAGCCCGCGCTTCCAGAAGAACAGCAGCCACAGCAAGGGCAGCGAGATCGGGACAAGCATGAAAGCAAACTTGTAGGCGGCGTTCTGGACCTTGTAGAGCGCCAGTTCGGGATTTTCGAGCTTGGCCTTGATTTTCTTGTCGAGGTCTGGCCAGCCCGAGTCGACCTTGATGTCGCCGCGCGCGTGGGCTGCCTTGATCTGTTCGTAGATATCCCCATCGACGCTGATGAGGTCTTCGCCGTTACCGGTGTTCACGCTCGCCTGCGCGCCCGGGCGCACGCCCGCACCCGCGCCGGAGACGAGCTCGACATCACGACCCACGCCGATACTGGAGCCGCCCGTGAAGGCGAACACGGCGAACATCGTGAACACCGCCAGCAGGAACATCGCGAGAGGCGAAATGAACCGCGCGCGCTTGCCGTGGATGTAGTCATGGGTGAGCGTGCCTGGACGGAAGACCAGCATCGGCAAGGTGCGCCACGCGCGCGTGTCGAAATGCACGAGCCCGTGGAGGAACTCCTCAACCATATGCCCGAGCGTGCGGTGGAGGTGCGCAGGCTGACCGCACTGGGCGCAGAACTTGCCTTCGACTGTGGCCCCGCAATTGGCGCAGCTGCCATGCAGATCACGCCCGGCCAGCTTGCCGCCGTCGATGGCGGAAGCCGCAAGGCCTGCCGTAACCGCCGCGCCGGCAGCCTCTATATCCCCGCTCATCCGTCCGACCCCCGCTCTGCCCAGCGACGCCCGCCATGCACGGCGGCGACCAGCACGAAGCTGATAATCATGAGGAGATACCACGCACCAAGCTTTTCGAGCGAGACGGGATGCCAGCCAGCCTGCTGGCTGGGATAGGTCCAGGCGCGAGCAAAGGTGCCGAGGTTCTCGGCAAACCAGATGAAGGTGGCGACGAGGACAAGGCCGACGAGCAGGGGCATTGCTCGCTCGTCGCGGTCCGGCCTGCAGTACAGCACGCAAGGGCCGTAGATCGCCGCGCTCGCCAGGAAGAGGCCGAGGCGCATGTCAGGCAGCCAGTGGTGCGTGAAGAAGTTCGCATATATCGCGATGGCGAGAATGGCCTGCAGCCACAGGGGCGGGAAGCGCACCCAGCGGAATTCCATGATACGCCAGACGCGGGCGATGTAGCTGCCGACGGCGGCGTACATGAAGCCGGAGAAGAGCGGAACGCCGGCGATGCGCAGGAACGACTCTTCGGGATAAATCCAGGAGCCAACCTGCGTCTTGAAGACCTCCATGATGGTGCCGACGACATGGAATGCGAAGATGACGCGCGCCTCCTCCCAGGTCTCGAACTTCGCGGCGAGCATGGCGGCCTGGATCGCCAGCGCAGCGAGGGTGAGAAAGTCGTAGCGGGGGAGCAGCGCATCGGCGGGATAAAGCAGAAATGGTCCCAGCAGCAGGACGAGCACAAGTCCGCCGAACAGGCAGGCCCACGCCTGCTTCACCCCGAAGGAGACGAACTCGAAGAGGAAGCCGCTGACGGACCCGCGGACGAACGCTAGTCGCCATGCCTCGCGCCGCGCATGCAGCCAGCGCTCGAACTTGAGGCGTTGCGATCCTGCGTCCACGACCCAACTGTTCTCTGCCGCTGGTCAGCAAGGCAGGCGCTATCCTAGTCCAGCGCCTTCTCGTCGCGCTCGCCGGTCCGGATCCGGACGACTTCGGTCAGGCCGGAGACGAAGATCTTGCCATCGCCGATCTTGCCCGAGCCAGCCGCCTTCTGGATTGCTTCGATCACGGCTTCGGCCATGCCGGAGGATACAGCCACGTCGATGCGTATCTTCGGCACTTCAGCCACAGCATATTCGTTGCCGCGATAGAACTCGGTCTGTCCGCGCTGGCGGCCGAAGCCCTGCACCTGGCTTGCCGTAATGCCCGACACGCCAAGCTTCGTCAGCGCCTCCCGCACGGCCTCGTAACGGTGCGGCCGGACGATCGCCGTGATCATGCGCATCGGGTGTTCCTGTTCGTGCTGCAGGCCGAGATACACCAGCCGGCGGATCGCCTCGGAGCGGCTCGGCAGGTCCTGCTGCCCGCGCCGCCAGTCATCGACATCCCGGCCGAAACTGGCCGAGGCGACGAGCTGAATACGCTGGTCGAGCTTTTCCTCGTCGCTCAAACGCCAAATCTCCTGATCAGCCCATCCCCTAGCAAGTTACACACCTGAAGCCAACGGGCGGCGCTGTGCGCCGGTTAGCAGCCGTTAAGTTCGGGTTTCGCAAGGAAAAGCCGCGCTTCAACGGTTAAATTACCTTATCGGCCTATGCTGCCTTCTGAACTCAGAACGAGTGGAGCGGACCGTGCACGATCCGGGAAGATGTCGGCTGTCCAGGGCGATGCTGCGAGCAGGCGCGATTGGCGCCCCTCAGACGAGCGCCAATAGCCGCAAACCCGGGCAACCCGAAGAAGCAGCCGCGTGATGTCTGACGAGCGCACAATCCCCCCTGACCAGCTCAAGCGCATGAAGGTCCTCATCGTCGACCCCAACGCATTCATGCGCGGCGTCGTCGCGGACAGCCTCCGTCGCCTCACCATCAACAGAATCAACGCCACGGCGAGCGCTGTAGAGGCGTTCACGGTTGGCCGCACCTTCAAGCCCGACCTGATCTTCGTCGACTGGGATGCTGGCCGCATGTCGGGCCTCGAATTCACGCGCGAGGTCCGCCGCAACACCACAGGCATTTCGCGCGAAACACCGATCATCCTCCTCGCCGGCGCCATCGACCACGACCAGCTGATGTCGGCGCGCCAGACGGGGATCAACGAGTTCCTGTTGAAGCCGGTTAGCGCGCAGGGCGTGCTCTCACGCATCGAGGAAGTCGTTCTGCGTCCGCGCAAATTCATCGACAGCCGCAACTATGTCGGTCCTTGCCGCCGTCGCAGGGAAGACCCCAACTACGCCGGGCCGTGGCGTCGGCTTACCGACGAGCCGCCGAAGAAAGCCCATTCGGAACAGTCGAAGGAGAATGCGTTCAAACTGCGCGCCATCATCGACAACCTCACAGCATTTGCAGACCGTACCGCAGAGGATCGCGGCGCCGGGATCCGCGCCATGTATCGCATGCTGCAGCAGAATGCAGCTGAGGTCAGCCGCCTGGGCGACGACACGATCGATCGCGTGTGGAGCTCATCGCTGCGATACATCGAGGGCGTCGGCATGACCGACACGTACGATGTGGAAGTTGTCAAGTATCACTTCCAGACCATCGCGATCATCCTCGACATGCCGGAAGAGGCCTTCATCCACCGCATATCCGTGGCAAACGAGCTGGATCGCCTGGTCAACAAGAAGATCCACTCCGCCCACGACAAACGCAGCGACGTGGCCTAGATTCGGCGCACCCAGGGTTCGCCGCAGTGTCAGTGCCCCTCGCCCGTCGCGCTGCCGCTTTGTGTTTTGGTTGCTAGGCGGGCGTCCTTTAGAAGCTGGTCTACCATGATGCCCAGCGAGGCGCGCACACGCCGGTTGCGTTCAGTGAACAGGATCGACTTCAGCTCGCTGAAGGCCGTGTCCAGATTGTCGTTGACGATGGCGTAGTCATACTCGCCCCAGCGCAGGATGTCCTGGCCCGCGCCATCAAGCCGCGACTGCACGGACTTCGCATCCGCGCCGGGCCTGCCCTCAAGTCGCTGCTTCAGCTGCGCCAGCGAAGGCGGGAGGATGAACACCGAGACGACATCGCCAGGTCGGATCGTCTTCAGTGCGCGCGCTCCCTGCCAGTCGACATCGAAAACAACATCCACGCCCGACACCAGCCGCGCCTCGACCTCGCTGCGCGGCGTACCGTAGAAATTCTTGAACACCTTCGCCCACTCGAGGAATTCATCGCGGTCGATCATGTCGTGGAACTGCTCGACAGAGCGGAAATGATAATCGGCGCCGTCGCGTTCGCCGGGGCGCGGCTCGCGCGTCGTGGCCGAGATCGAGAGTTCGACACCGGAGACTTCGGAGATGATGCGGCGGCACAGCGTCGTCTTGCCAGCGCCCGAAGGGCTAGAAATCACCAGCATCACGCCCCGGCGCGGCCGCACCCTTTGCGCCGGCGTCAGTTCGGGACGATCATTCGACATTCTGAACCTGCTCCCGGAACTGGTCGATCAAGGACTTCAACGCCAGGCCCGAATTGGTCAGCTCGAGGCTGGCCGATTTCGAGCACAGGGTGTTGGCCTCCCGGTTAAGCTCCTGACAGAGAAAGTCCAGCTTGCGGCCAACCGCATCGCCCGAGGCGAGGATCGTACGGGCCGAGCCGACATGGGCCGCCAGCCGGTCGAGTTCCTCGCGGACATCGGCGCGCGTGGCCATGATCAGGATTTCCTGGGAAATGCGATCCGGGTCTGTGGCAATATCCTTGCCGAGTTCGGCCAGCCGGACCTTCAGGCGGTCGCGGACAAGTTCGGGCTGCTTCGCCGCGCACGCCCCGGCCTGCGCCAGCAATTGCTCGACCTGCGCCAGCATGGCC
>VFQT010003533.1_pt1 | contig 14119 bp, 9 predicted proteins | sample 3512381 | NCBI WGS metagenome assembly VFQT01 (sample SAMN10412376, study PRJNA504923) | tailings metagenome | isolation source: Relicate 2 Philex TSF3 active mining site | place: Philippines: Tuba, Benguet | collected 2017-08-29 | reverse complement strand
TGGTTCTTGGTTCTTGGTTCTTGGTTCTTGGTTCTTGGTTCTTGGTTCTTGGTTCCTGGTTCCTGGTTCCTGGTTCCTGGTTCTTGGTTCCTGGTTCCTGGTTCTTGGTTCCTGGTTCTTGGTTGGGGCGCCGGCGGGAGGCGTTAAGGGGTGTTGAGCACGGGACGGTCGCGGTACCAGAGCCAGGTGAACAGTCCGATCATCATCAGACTGGTCCATTGATAAGCGGTGAGTCCTCCGGTCAGTCGAGCTTCCGGACGAATCCACTCTGTGGAGAAACGGTACACGCAATAGGTAATGAAGTAGAGCTTGATGAGCTGGTCTTTGAACAGCTTTCGCTTCTTCAAGTGGCACAGGATGGCTGCCATCGTCAGGTGAAAGCAGAACTCGTAAAGCTGAGTCGGGTGACGCGGCAACTGATCGATTCGAGGAAAGACAAAAGCCCATGGAAGAGACGTCGGAGTACCGTAGCAGCAGTTGCCAGCGAAGCAGCTCAGTCGCCCGACACCTATCGCGCCGGCCACTGGTACCGCGAAGGAATCGCCCGTTTTGATTTTGATCCCCAAACGCCACTTCGCCAGTTCAACTCCAAAGTACCCGCCGATCAGGCCAAACAGGATGGTCTTCCCGGTCAGAAAGAGCGACCCGTCGCCACCGTTGACCCCTTCGAGAATCAGAAACGGAAGCTTCGCTGTAAGCATGGCTCCGGAAAATGCCATGAGACCGATCCAAAGTCTCTGGTACGGACTGAGCCGGGGATCCGGAGGCTGTCGTCCTTTCAGCCAAATGCCCGTCCACAGTCCTGCCATCATGAGCAGCGGATACAGCAAAACGGACCATTCTGGGACTCGCATCGATCAAACTCCGTCAACGGGCTCAGCCATTTCGCCCGCCCATAATTTTCAGGAATCTGCGTTATACGCAGCTCGTGTCTCCAACGCGAGTCCCCCCAATCGTAGCTCGTGTCTCCGACGCGAGAACCCCCGATCGTGCCTCGTGTCTCCGACGCGAGAACCCCCAATCGTGCCTCGTGTCTCCGACGCGAGAACCCCCACGCCCAACTCGCACAAAGATTTCTGGCGGAAGTTGACGCTCGATTCTTGCTGGGGATCAAAATCCGGGTATCCTCGCCATTCTTCGAGGATCCCCCCGCCTCTCTGACTTCGTGAATTCACTCTAATTTCAGACTAGACAGCAGCAAATTCGACCCAATGTCGTAGTGGAAGTCGCCAGACTTCCTGTAACTGTAGTGGAAGTCGCCAGACTTCCTGCAATTCAAGTCGTCGACGCTCGGTCGTACAGGCATGAATGGGAACTCTGGCGAGTTCCACTACGATTTTGGTGCCCGACATGGCCTGGACGTTGTTGTCATTTCTGTCATGCGTGAGTTCGTCCTTTGGGCCGTTTCTTTCAACGAGGTTCCCTGTGCGATTGCCAAGACTTCTGGCGGGATGGTCAAGCATCTCCGCATGTTGCGTTCTGTTCTTCGTGCTCTCTTCAACGAACCTGATGGCTCAGGGTCTGACCAATTCCAAGTATGGTCAGGAAGACAAGTTTCGTCAGCTGGAGGAGATTCTTCCAACGGCCAACGACTACCGAGCCGCGTCGGGTGCGCCGGGGCATCGATACTGGCAGCAGAAGGTTGACTACGACATCGCCGTCGAACTGGACGATGCGAAGCAGAAGATTGTGGGACGTGAAACGATCACGTACCTGAATAATTCGCCCGACACACTGTCGTATCTCTGGCTGCAACTGGACGCCAACATTTTCGCGCCGAATGCCAATTCGACTTTGTCCGATGAAGCTCCGCAGATGTTCAATGGCGGAGTTCCTCTTCGCTCTCTGGAAGCGATGCTGACGCGTGAAGATTTCGAAGGGCAGACTCAGATCAAGGAAGTGACGAATGCCGAAGACGGCTCAAAGCTGAGCTACAGCATTGTTCGCACCAACATGCGAGTCGACCTGCCGACTCCGCTGGCTCCAGGACAGTCCGTTCGATTCGTCGTCGGCTGGGAATACAACATCAACAACACTCGCCTGTTCCCTGGCCGAACCGGCTATGAGTACTTTGAAGAAGACAAGAACTACATTTACGAAATGGCTCAGTGGTTTCCTCGACTGTGTGCTTACACCGACGCGACTGGCTGGCAGCACAAGGAGTACATCGGTCAGGGAGAGTTCACGCTCGAATTCGGCGACTATGTCGTTCGCATCACAGTTCCCGACGACCATATCGTTGCCTCAACCGGTGAACTGCAGAACCCTGCGGAAGTCCTGACAGAAATCCAGCGTCAGAGACTGGACCATGCTCGTACCGCCGCATCGCCAGCGTTCATCGTGACTCCTGAGGAAGCGATGGAGAACCAGAAGGCAGGCAGCGAAGGTCGCAAAACCTGGATCTTCAAAGCAGACAACGTCCGGGACTTTGCATTTGCCTCATCACGCAAGTTTATCTGGGATGCACTTGGGCACGACGTCGGCGGCAATAGGGTGCTGGCAATGTCCTTCTATCCGAACGAAGGAGAGCCACTCTGGAGCAAGTACTCAACACGAGCCATCGTCCACACGCTGAACGTGTATTCGAAGTACACTTTCAACTATCCGTACCCGGTGGCGATCTCGGTCAACGGACCTGTCGGCGGGATGGAATATCCGATGATCTGCTTCAATGGTCCTCGACCGGAGAAGGACGGAACGTATTCTGACCGAACAAAGTTCGCACTGATCTCCGTCGTGATCCATGAAGTCGGACACAACTATTTCCCGATGATTGTGAACACCGACGAACGACAGTGGACATGGATGGACGAAGGCCTGAACACGTTCCTTCAGTACCTGTCTGAAGTCGAATGGGAAGAGACCTATCCCGCTGACCGGGGAGAACCGAAGGACATAGTTGGTTACATGAAAAGCACCGAACAGGTGCCCATTATGGTCAACAGTGAATCGCTGCTGCAGTTTGGGAACAATGCGTATGCCAAGCCTGCAACCGCACTCAACATTCTTCGCGAAACCGTTCTGGGCCGCGAACTCTTTGACTTTGCATTCAAGGAATATGCTCGCCGCTGGAAATTCAAGCGCCCCTACCCTGCTGACTTCTTCCGAACCATGGAAGATGCCAGCGGCGTGGACCTCGACTGGTTCTGGCGAGGATGGTTCTACACGACAGACAACTGCGACATTGAGATTACCGGCGTGCAGCACTTCACTCTGTCCGATGGAGATCCGGAACGTGAAGCGCAGGAAAAGCGAGCCGCTCGTGATGCGGAACCAAAGACTCTGTCACAGCAGCGCAACAAGGCTCTGCCCAAGCTGGTCGATCAGTTCCCGGAGCTGAAGGACTTCTACAATACGTTCGATGAGTTTCAGGTTTCTGACGAAGACAAAAAGGCCTTTGAGCGACGTGTCGCGGCAATGACCGAAAAGGACCGCGAACTGCTGAAGACAAAGATGAACTTCTATGTCATCGACCTGAAGAACATCGGTGGCCTGGTCATGCCTGTCATCCTTTTGCTGACCCATGAGGATGGAACAACGACTGAAGTTCGACTGCCAGCCGAGTTATGGGTTAAGGATTCTGCAGCAGTTTCGAAGATGCTGATGAGCGAAAAGCCCGTCACTTCGATTGAGCTTGATCCTCACCTGGAAACAGCAGACACGGATCGCTCGAACAATTACTTCCCGCCAAAGATGACCACCAGCCGGTTCAAAGCCTTCAGCGGAGGCCGCATGCAGCAGCGTGAACGCAATGCCATGCAGCGTGCGGGACTCGGAAAGAAAGAGGCAAAGGAACCGACTCAGGAAAAGAAAACTGAGGGTGAAGGAAACTAGCGTTCGCTGGGAGCAGAATGATGCGTTGCGTGGCGGGGATGCTGACGTTTCTGATGCTGATCGGTCCAGCGTACGCTGTGACGAATCTGGCGTCACATCCCCTTCACACCACGTACTCAGAAATGGAATGGAATCCGGAGACCTTGCGCTTTGAGGTCGCCCTGCAGCTGCCAGGGTTTGTCATCGACGAAGAACTCTCACGGATTCACGGCAAACGTATCAACGTTGAGACAGCCGAGAACGCTGAGAAGCTTGTGGAAGACTACGTCCGCAGTCGATTTCGAGTCACCACCGACAGGCTGCAGGAATGTCAGCTGCACTGGGTCGGGATGGAAGTCGAAGTTCGCGATGTCTGGGTTTACTTTGAAGCGCAGCCGATTGAAAAGTCGGAGAGTTCCCGTCAGGAATCCGCAACTCCAGCGACACGGGATTCTGAGACACTCGACGCGAAAATTACGCCGGTCGAATCATCTCCGACAAAAGCATCGCCCGCCGGAAGCGAATCAGGCACATCGCATGCTGGCGGCAAAAAACGATCGGGCCTCATCCCTGATGAAAGTATGCTCACAGGACTCAAGGTTTGGAACGCTCTGCTGATCGACGGACGTCCTGATCAGGTAAACCTTGTCAACGTCACCATCCATCGCAAACTCTCATCGCTTAATCTGACCGCCGAACAGCCGGAAGCGAAAGTGTCTCGCCTGCAGAAGACCCAGGACTGATCAGGCCTTGCTGAACCTGGCCTCAATGTCGCTCGAGCAACGTGTGCCAACATTGCAGGAATGAGGGCAATCGGTACGATCACCCGAAGATCAGCCATTCGTCTCTTCCGGATTCGGCGACCATGCGACAACCATGTTTCTCTTCTGTTCTGTATGCTGCGCTTGTTGGGTGGATCCTTGCTGCAGCAGGATCATCACTGAACGGACAGGTTCTTCCCTTTCTGGAGCCTCTCGCCAGGTCAGAGCCGTTCTCCGTGCCAGCGGAAGAACTTCACCGACAGATGAGCGAGTTGCAGGTGCCCGACCATGTCAACCAGCAGACGTTCCTGGATTCTACAGCGATTTCTTTTGATGCCGAAGGACGACAGACAATCGCCTCTCGCCAGGTCTATCGAATCCTGACGGAAGCAGGAGTTGATCAATACAGCAGTCTTTCGGCTGCATGGGCTCCATGGCATCAGAAACGTCCCGTGCTGAAGGCACGCGTGATCGACAAACGCGGCAAAGCGCATGAACTGCATGAATCTGAGATTTCGGAGGCCCCGGTTCAGCGGGGAGACAATCTGTTTTCTGACAGAAGGATGCTGCAGGCTCCGCTGCCGGCTGTCGAGGTCGGATCGATCATCGAAACGCTGATCGTGATCGAAGACAACCAGCCGTCATTCTCCGCGGGAACAGGAAGTTCGCTGCCGTTCCATTCCGTGGAGCCAACATACTGGATACAGCTGAAGGTTTCTGTGCCCGAAGGTTTCCACATCCATTTCGCGGACTTTGGAGAAAGCCTGAAGCATTCGGATGAGACGAAGGACGGCCGTCGGGAACTGAACTGGTCCCTTGATCGACACCTCAACCTCGATTTTGCCGAGGCGAATGTCCCGGCGGACGTGACGCAGGGAACTCAGGTCTTTTTCTGCACCGGGAAATCGTGGAGCGAAATGGCCGAGTCTTATCAGCGGCTCATCGAGAAACAACTGGCGGACGAAACGCTGAAGTCAACCGCATCAATGGTTCTGGAAGGAGAAACCGACCGAACAAAGAAGATTGAAAAACTTCTCACGTGGCTCCAGTCACAGATTCGTTACACGGGACTGCTGTTTGGAGATGGCACGATAGTGCCTGCTGCTCCTTCAGACGTAATTCGACGACGCTATGGCGACTGTAAGGATCAATCCATTCTGCTGACCGGGTTGCTTCGAGCATCCGGCATTGAAGCATGGCCTGTGCTGGTGCGGAGTTCACAGGGATGGGACGTCCATCGGGACATGCCGTGCATCAGCTTCTTCAATCACATGATCGTTTACGTTCCCGGCGCTCCGGATCTGTGGATCGATCCCACTTCTCCATTACTGCCTCTCGGAGAACTGCCGCTTCCTGATCAGGGACGCCGGTGCCTGGTGATTCGTCCGGAGTCGAAAGAACTGGTTGTCAGTCCGATCATGTCGGCCGCAGACACCGTGATTCGGATTGACCGGGAGATCCGACCGGATAACTACCTCGGTGTGACAATTGAGGAACGAAATACCTATTCCGGACTGCTCGCACAGGAGGTTCGGGAATTTGCAGTTTCGAACGGCGATAAGGAAATGCGAAACTGGATCCGCGAAATTGGAAAGGCACGGCTGAATGCACGACAGGTCGAAGGAATCCGGTTCTCCGCAATGCGGGATATGTCGAAGCCTGCCGAGTTTTCTTATGAGACGAATGCGTCCGGGATCGCGGAGTTTCGGCTTCGAGGCGGCGAAGTGGCGCTCCGACCAGGAACACTTCTGGATGTCCTTCCATCGGAACTCCGTGATTTGCGACCTTACATGACCGTCGAAGAACTGTCTCAGGTAAGAGCGAACTACGGAGGCGAGGCCGAACAACGGCTTCAGATTGAAAAACAACAACGGCGAAAACACCCTCTCAGAATCCAGGAACCGCAGTGCATGGAGTATACGGTTCGGATTCATGTTCCTCCTGGCTTTCGCGTGCAGGAGATTCCTGAACCGTTTTCAATTCGCCGAGGCGACATCTACATCGAAGGACGATGCGATCTTTCCACAGAAACCAGCATTCTGACCGCAACCTATCGCGCAGGAACCGGAAATACTCCACTCAGTGTCGAAGATCTGGAATGGTGGCAGAATTCACTCAGGAAGCTGTTCACCAACGGCAACGAAGGGGAATGGAATCCGATCCTCAAGATCAATCACCCCGTCGCAGAGCTGCTGGAGTCTGATCCCAAAGAGGCAGTGCGACTGCTGCTGGAAGAAACGAACAAGAACCCCGAAAACCTTGCAAACGAACTTCGTCTCGAGGAAGCACTCCTGCACATTGGGCTTGTGGACGGTGCTCGCGAAATCGGCGAGCGTGCGATCCTGAAGGCCCCGGAGTCATCGGTGGCTCACTATTACGCATCACTCGGCTACGAAAACGGATTACTCGGGGCTCGGCAGACGGCCGAAGAACGTCGTCGACAAACCGAACTCCTGAAGAAAGCCGTAGAGCTTGATCCGAACAACCTGTTTCCGGCCCTCGACCTGGCCCGCATGTATCAGACGGATGCGCTGTCTGTGTTGAATTCGGAAGACGATCTCAAATCTGCCGCCAGAATTTTGGCGGCTCATAAGGATCGGCTGCCGGATGAATTTCTCAGAATGCTTGTGGTGTCCCACTTCTATCTTGGAAAGTACCAGGAGGTTATTGATCAAACGTCCGCTCTGCCACCTGATGTCGTCTGGCTTGCATGCCGATTTGCAGCTCAGACGGAACTCAAAGGAATTGACAGCGCGATTGCGGAATTGAAGGCCTCCTTTGAAGAAGCTGATCAGGGCAAGATCCTTCTGACTGCCTTTGATCTACTGAATGGAAATCGAAATTACCCAGCGGCTGAAAAGGTGATGCAAACGGTCCGCAGTCTGCAACCCTATCGGAACGCCGATTTGAGTCAGCTGATAGCAGTCACCAAAAAGCTAAAGCGTTACGACACCGTCCTTCGTCCTGAAACAGAAGTGACGGGAGTTGTCCAGAGAGCATGGATTTGTGGTGCTTCGGAACGGGCTACGTTTGGTGATCCAGTGCTCCTCGTCGATGGCTCAGAAGAACAGCGGAAGCCCCTGCTCCAGAGCCTGGAGGAACTAACGGCAGGTCGCCGGGAGGATGCCCGAAACATGCGGACCGTGGAACGTGTTGCCGATACTATCTCGCTGCTGGATATCAAGGTCGAAGGCAACGAGGAAACTGCCTGCAAAGTATCCGTGAGATTTGCCGGAGATATCACTCTGTTCACGGCACGACGCGATGGTCGTCAGAAGATTGTTGGTGCAATGCATCAGCTGGATTTTGCCGGAGACAGCGTGATTTCCATGGCCGAGAATCAGCAGCTGGAACCGGCGAGACAGTTGCTGACATGGATCTCTGACAGCCTCGTGGGGCAACTGTCTTTCCTGGACCCGTCTGTCGGTCCTGTGCTGCCAAGGCTCTGGCGAAAGTCGATCGCAAAGGAAGCGGACGCAGACCAGATCAAGCTTGCGGCGCTTGCCATTGCGAGCCGAGAGACGCTCGTCGCTCACATGAAATTTCTGGAAGAGCAGCGAGACAAAGCAAAGAAAGCGGAGCAGTTCCAGATTGACCGGATAATGCTCTTTGCCGCACAAATCAGTCAGGACTACGAACTGATGCTCAAAGTCGCAGATCGACTCTGCGAATCCCGAAGCGGGAACGCTCAATTCTGGCCGGCGAAACTCTCTGCACTCCGACAACTGCAGCGATTTGATGAAGCAGACGCGTTCCTTGAAACGCAGATCGCTGGTGATCCCAACAGTCAGACCGCCCGCGAACAGCAGGGCTACAACGCTGCAGCTCGCGGACAACTGGGGATTGCTGCGGATTACTTTCGAAAGAATGCAGAATCCCGTGAAGCGCTGCCGGCCGACTTCAACATGTCGGCCTGGACCATTCTGTTTGTGGAGCCTCTGGAAGCATATGCCCTCGAACATGCAACAAGAGCTGCTCAATCGGAATCCCCTTCACGAAGTTCTTACCTGCACACTTTGGCAACTGTTCAGGCGGAGCAGGGACGGATCACTGAGTCGATTGCGACACTCAGGCAGTCGGTCTCTCTCCGCAGCAATCAACTTCCGGACCATGATGATTACTACGTTGTCGGCCGAGTCGCAGAACACCTCGGACTCATCGAACTGGCAAAGAAGAGTTACCAGAAAGTGATCGATGGAGAATCCGATACCGTGAATCCACTGAAGACCCGCAGGCTGGCTCAGGCGCGACTGGATCTGATCAACCGACAATAGATGAGCTTTCAGGACGCCTGACGAGTTGAAGTGACAGCACGCACTAACCAACAACAACCCCAGCCCCCCAGCCTCCCCAGTCAGGTCTTCTGGCAATTCCCTGCCTCAGTTGCGTCACGCCGTTCGACCTTGACCGTACCATCAATTTTTCAGTACAAACACACGTTGATCAGCGAAAACTGCTGCATGGAACGCAGCAGAATATATCCAAAGCAGAGGGAACTGCGTCATGCTGTGCCGGCATGGAGAATCGAAAACTCCTGTGAATGCCGGGCTTTTTGCGCGCCAGACTCAACCGGAAACGACGGCGGTCCGGGCAAGTTCGCAGGCGGATTCCATCACTCTGGCCCCATCGACTCGTGTGCAGGTAGCCACCGATGGAGGCCACTCATGAACGGTGAAACGTCTGACACCTGTGTGCTGATTGCTTCCTGCGATGCGTATTCCGATGCGTGGTCTCCGTTCTTTGCACTGATGCAGAAATACTGGCCGGACTGTCCTTATCCGGTCTATCTCATCAGCAATCATCTGGATCCGGGAATCAAAGGCGTTCATTCGATTCAGCTGAAGGAAGATCGTCAGTGGGCAGGCAACATGCTGATGGCCCTCGACCGCATTCCGTACCAGCGAATTCTGTATTTGCAGGAAGACTATTTTCTTCAGCGTCGAGTCGACAATCGGACGATTCAGCAGGTTCTGGACTTCGGTGCTCGAACGGGGGCCGGCTTCATTCGGCTGGCTGGCTGGCCTGATCCCGAAATTCCCCACAGTAACGAACTTGGACTGGGGCAACTGGCGCCGAAGCAGAAGTTCCGAGTATCACTTCAGGCAGGCCTGTGGCAGCGGTCCACTCTGGAAAAACTGTTGATCGATGGCGAATCCGGGTGGGAAGTGGAAATCCGTGGCAGCGAACGCTCACAGCAGTTTCCGGAGCCCTTCTTTGCAGTGTCGCACCTTCGCCCCATCATCGACTACTACGTCTTCACTGCCATCCTGAAGGGAAAATGGGTCCCTGGTGCGTTAAGGCTTTGTCGACGTGAAGGCATCGAGGTTGATACGAGTCGGCGAGGGATTCACGGCGAATGGCCATTCCTGGTGCGCGGCTTCCGGAACATGACCATGATGGTGGCTGCTCGCAAGTGGTGGAAACGAATTCGGGGAAAAGCGGCCTGAGGATTCAGTCAGTAACAATTCGGGTGCCACCGACCTGGCTCAGGTGATTCAATCAAGTGTTTTGAAACAGAGACGTTCCATGAGTGTCTTTAAGAATACCGGACGACTGCTGAAACTGTCGGGCTTCCAGCCCCGCAGCCTGATCCGCAATCTGCAACGGCTTCCGTCTTATTTGCGCGGTTATCAGCAGCTGAAGCAGCAGGCGAAAGAGTCACAGGAAAACTTTGAGTTTGGCACTCTCTTTCCCATCCTGGACGAACGATCGAAGCCGGCTGGCAGCGCGAATGGTCACTACTTTCATCAGGACCTGCTCGTCGCACAGAAGATCTTCCGGGCAAATCCGGAGCGGCACATTGATGTGGGCTCACGAGTCGATGGCTTTGTGGCTCATCTTGCGACATTTCGCACGGTGGAAGTCATTGACGTCCGCCCGATGACCAGTACGACAGAAAACATCCAGTTTCTTTGCGCAGACATGATGCAGACACTGCCGGCTGAACTGGTCTGCAGCACAGATTCTCTGTCCTGCCTGCATGCCATCGAACACTTTGGCCTTGGACGGTATGGTGATCCGCTGAACTACGAAGGTCACCTGCGAGGAATCGCGAATCTTCGACAGATGCTGAAGCCCGGCGGAACGCTGTACCTTTCAACCCCCATTTCCAGCCGCCAGCGAATTGAATTCAATGCCCACCGTGTCTTTCGCCTGCCTTATCTGATGAATCTGCTGGCAGGCACATTTGATCTGAAGTCATTTTCATATGTCGATGACCACGGACAGCTTCGATGTGATCAGGACCCGGCGACCAGCGAGGGGCGTGACACTTTCGGACTGACTTACGGTTGTGGGATTTTTGAACTGACAGCCAAGACCCTCTCCGCTGTCAGAGCTGCGTGATACGACTGAAACACCGCCGGGAAAACTGATCCACAAAGCGACCAACACTATGCACATCTTTCCTCGCATCATGCATCACCTGTGGCCATTTCGCCGACAGTTCTTTCTGTCAGTGACATGCGCTGTGATCATTTCGTTCCTGTGGGCGATGAACCTCTCAGTCGCGTTTCCGGTCGTCAAAGTGCTGTTCGAAAATGACAGCCTGCACGGCTACATCCAGAAACAGATCAACACGTACGAAGCCGAGATTGCTCATGAAAAGGAAGCGGAAAGTCGTCTCAAACCCGACCAGCTCGAAGCCAGAGCGCGCGTCCAGAAGCGAATCAGTCTGGCATCCAGCAACCTGATGTTTGCATCGTGGGTTTCAAACTCAATCCTTCCATGGGTCCCGCGCGACAAATTTGATGCGATTGTGCTGATCCTGGGCGTCCTTCTCGTGGCAACCTTCATCAAAGGTGTGTTCATCTACTTTGAAGAAATCCTGGTGGGCAGCGTCGTTCAGCTGACGGTCAACTCCATTCGCCAGGCCTGTTTTCGAGCTGCGCTCAAGCTGGACTTCCAGTCAGCGAACCGTATCGGGACGTCAGCAATGATGTCACGTATGACGAACGACATAGAGCAGATGACGGCGACGATCAAGATCTTCGGCGTGACGATGATTCGCGAACCGCTGAAAGCCATCGCCTGCACGGTGTTTGCATTTCTGCTGAACTGGCGGCTCGCGCTACTGACTGTCGCCATCGTCCCAATCCTTGGCTTCCTGTTCCACCGCCTTGGCAAAATGCTGCGAGACGCCTCGCACAAGACCATGCAGAGTATGACGCTGATCTACAACTGCATTGCCGAAACATTTGGTGCATCGAAGATCGTCATTGCATTCTCCGGCTATCGTCGACATCGCAAGCAGTTTCTGAAAGCCAACCGGGCCTACTACGAAGACTGCATGAAGATCGTTCGAATTGGCGCGCTGATTCGCCCCGTCACAGAGGTTATGGCCGTGGTTGCTCTGTTCGCCGCCATGTTCCCCGGTGCATATCTGGTTCTTCGCAATACGAATGAGATGTGGGGCATTCGCCTGGCAAATCAACCGATGGAGATTGCCGAACTCAGCATGCTCTATGCCCTGCTGCTTGGTACCCTGGATCCGATGCGAAAGCTGTCAGGAACATTCACGTTCATCAAACGAGGCATCGCGGCTTCCGAGCGAGTCTTTGAAATGATGGACGAAAAGTCCATCCTGCCGGAACCAAAGAACCCCCACATGATGGTCCGGCATCAGACTTCCATCACCGTGCGGGACGTCTCGTTCCGGTACGAAGGAGCCGAAGACGGCGAAGCTCAGCGACCTCTGTCACTGAAGAACATCAATCTCGAGTTTCGGTTCGGCGAAGTGATTGCCGTCGTTGGTGGAAACGGCTCCGGAAAATCAACGCTCGTCAGTCTTCTGCCACGCTTCATGGACCCGGCCGAAGGTTCAGTCCTGATCGACGGCGTGGATATCCGGGAATTCCGAACCTACGACCTTCGCCGCCAGATCGGACTGGTGACTCAGGAAACACTGCTGTTCAACGATACGATCTACGAGAACATTCGGTACGGAAATCCGGAAGCCACACCGGAGCAGGTGGAAGATGCAGCCAGACAGGCTCATGCCCTGTCGTTCATCAGCCAGCTTCCTGATGGGTTCAATACGGTCGTCGGGGAACGCGGCGGTCGACTTTCCGGCGGACAGCGTCAGAGAATCGCTCTGGCTCGAGCGATCGTGCGAGATCCGTCGATCATGATTTTGGATGAAGCGACATCGGCCGTCGACACAGCCAGTGAAGAGATCATTCATCGAGTGTTGAAGCAGTTTGCCGCCGGTCGCACGGTCTTCATCATCAGCCATGTTCTGAATCGCACGTTCCTTGATCTCGTGACTCGAATTGTCGTGATGGATCAGGGACGTGTGGTCGCAACTGGCACACATGACGAACTGATGCAGAATTGCCCGGCGTACCGCGCACTTCAGATGTCGCAGATGCCATTGAGGGATGCCGCATGACAACGGCTCCCGACACGCTTATCGTCTGGCGCTTTCTGGACGGTAAGGCCGGTCACCGAAATCAGGTCTTTGGCCTGACGGAAGCTCTGTCACGAATTACGAACTGCCAGCTGATCGATGTGACATTGGGTGAGCATCAAAAAGGACTTCGGAGTGTCTGGCCCGGAAATCAGAATAACCTCCAGGCTCTGCCGGCCCCTCACCTGATTGTTGGAGCCGGACACAGCACGCATGTTCCCATGCTGATGGCTCGCCGCAGATTCGGTGGTCGAATCGTTGTCCTCATGAAGCCCAGCCTGCCGCTTAGTCTTTTTGATCAGTGCTACATCCCCGTTGCAGACGGAATACGAGAACGAGGCAACGTGCTCTGCACCGAAGGTGCGCTCAATCGGATTCTTCCGTCGAACACTCTTGATGGACGCAAGGGGCTGATTCTGATCGGAGGACCTTCAGATCACTTTGTATGGTCGACCGCGCAGGTTCTTGAACAGGTCACTGAAGTGATTCGTCATTCTCCAGCCGTTGAATGGACACTGACAACGTCGAGGCGAACGCCAGCAGACTTTGAATCGCAGTGGCGAACACTGTCGCTGAATGGAACATTGATCCCGGCCAAAGACACGGGCCCCCAGTGGCTTCCGGCACAACTCCGTGAAGCGGGCTCGGTGTGGGTGACCGCAGACAGCGTCTCCATGCTGTACGAAGCCCTGACAGCAGGAGGCAATGTTGGCCTGCTGGAACTTCCTCACCGAAAAGACTCCCGAGTCACACGCGGAGTCGAGTCACTGATCAGCAATCGCCGCGTTCAGACAATGACTCGGTGGAGAACTGATCGCTTCGAAGGACTCACGGTCCAGAATCTTGATGAGGCGTCCCGCTGTGCAGAGCATCTTCTGCAAAAGATCGCAGCCCCCAGACGCCTCCGAGCCGCCTAACCCCACGCCGCCACTTCAACGCGGACGCACCGCGCTGTCCCGGCGGAGATCAGCGGTGCCGTACGAGCGCCGCATAGCTGCGAATCGCATACCGGGAAGCTGACGCATCCCGCTCTCCAAAAGGGGGGCAGTTTTCAGTATTCAGTTTTCAGGGTTCAGTTTTCAGTTTTCAGTAAGTCGGGTAGCACGCCTGAAGGGCGTGTGCCGCAGGCGCCGGAAGC
>VFQT010003530.1_pt1 | contig 14127 bp, 10 predicted proteins | sample 3512381 | NCBI WGS metagenome assembly VFQT01 (sample SAMN10412376, study PRJNA504923) | tailings metagenome | isolation source: Relicate 2 Philex TSF3 active mining site | place: Philippines: Tuba, Benguet | collected 2017-08-29 | reverse complement strand
TCCGCAGGCCGCGCAGCTCGGAACCGCTCGGTCGCTCCGGACGAGCTGGCCGTGTCGATGCACCTTACGGTCATCGCGCGACGCGATCGGTTGCTGCGAGTCACGCATGATCTGCAATTCGGACCCCCGAAAATGACTTCGGAGTGATGCAAGCGAGGGGTTTTTTGCAGGAACGCGGGCATCGCGAACATGGTGCGCGTGTGCAGTCTGCAGCACCCAGTGTGCATCAGACGGCCGTCGCGGAACAGGGGCGACGGCCGCACACCACGCGCAATTCATGCAGCACGTAGAAGCCGGCGCCCCAAAGGAGCGACGGCCGCCATGTCAGGCGACGGTGCGCTTCGCGGTCGGCGCCGCTGCCGCGGCGCCGACGGGAGCGGCGCTGGGACCAAGCCCAGTCTCAGATGGCGCCGTGATCATTGATGTCGATCCGAGGGGCAACCACACTCGACATCAGCAGGCGCGGTGGTCATTGATGCGGGGCCGAGGTGGGACCTGGCTTGAGTTCAGAAAGCACCTTGATCAGCGAGGCGGGGTGGTGCTTCAGCGGCTGAACGCACCAAACCGCGGACAACGATGCGATCACCTGAAACAGTAGATGAAAAATGGAAGAAGGGTAAAGGAAAGTTACGGAGCCCTGGCGACCCGGAACCCGATGACGTTGAGCGTGACCGACGGGGTGCCGCCGCCGCGGTTCGAAGCACGGCAGCTGCCGGAGTTGCTGCTCCAGCTGCCGCCGCGGAAGACGCGGTACGAGCCCGTCGTTGGGCCCGTGGGGTTGTTCTGCGGACTGCTCGAGTAGTAGCTGCTGCTGTACCAGTCGTTCACCCACTCCCACACATTGCCCGACATGTCGTGCAGGCCAAAGCCGTTGCCGAGCTTGCCGCCCACCGGGCGGGTTTGGCTGTTCGAGTTGATGTCGTACCACGCAATGTTCCCCAAGAGCGCGTCATCGTTCGTGCCGCTCAGGTACCCCGTGAAACCGTGGAACGCCGTCGTTGTGCCCGCTCGGTACGCGTACTCCCATTCCGCTTCCGTCGGAAGGCGCATGCCCGTCTGGGACAAGAACCCCTGAATCGTGTTCCAACTCACCCTCTCCACCGGGCGGTTGGGGACTTGGGCGGCTGGGACTTCTGCGCTGGCACTCTGGAAGTAGCTCGGGTTTGATCCCATCCGCGCCGTCCACTGCGCTTGAGTCACCTCATACCGGCCCAGATAGAACGCGTTCGTCAGCGTGACCGTGTGCACGGGGCTTTCCCATGAATAGCAGCCGTACAGCTGCGACGTGCTGCAGCCCATCTGGAACGAGCCCGGCGGGATCAGCACGAACTCGATCTGCGTGGCCGTGTCCTTCACCCGCCAAGCCAGGCCGGTGGCTGTGATCGCTGCGCGCAACGCCGGGTCGGTCACCACCGCGGGGTCGGGGAACGCCTCGATCAGCGTGGCCCACGCCGGCGTCGTCACGCACGGCCCCCACGCGCCGAGCACGAAGGCCAAATCAGCCCCATTCACCACGCCATCCTGATTCACATCCGAGCCCGGCTCGTCCGTGCCGTCGCTCGCCCACGCCGCGAGCACCAAGCCAAGGTCCGCGCCGTTGATTTGCCCATTGCCGGTGATGTCACCCGGGCACTGCGCGTGGCCGGATGCAGTCAGGGCCAGGGCGGCCAACACGCACAGCATGGCGCACGCGCATCGAACGGCTCGAATCGTCCCGGTCAGCATGATGAAGTCTCCTGGAATCACAACCATACCCCCACCGGCTCGCCGCGCAAACAGCAATCTCGGCCCCCAATCGCGTGTTCCGGCTGCGCGGACGCGCTCGCTGCACCCGGCTTCATGTGATGCCATCCGAGCCGATCGCTGCGTTGACTCGCTCGTCCTCCCGCGACCTCGGGTTCCGGCCGCGCGAACGCGCTGGCCCTTGCGAGCACGCTTGATCGCTCGCGCGCCGTGCGCTCACCGCATCGACCTGCCCGCGCTCAGAGCAGCGGATCGTGCGTCGGCAGGTTGTGGGCGGGCGCGGTGTTCAGCTGCACCAGCTGCTGGCCCTGCACTCGCTGCGCCGTCTCGGGATCGACGTAGTCGCTGTGGCAGCTGGCCTTGCCGGCCTCGGCGCCCACGGCTTTCTTCGTCTTGCTTGCGAGTCGGTGGATCTCGTCGGGGCTGAGCACGCCCCGCTTGGCCAGGATCTCCTGCTGCTCGGCCGTGAGCGCCGCGCTGCGCACGGGCTTGCCGCGCTGGTACTCCTCGTCCTTGCCGCTGGCGAATTCCTGGATCTCCTTCGAGATGCGCACGCTGCACCAGTCGTGGCCGCACATCGCGCAGAAGTCGGTGTCCACGTCAAGGTCCTCGTCGTGGTACGCGCGCGCCGTGTCGGGGTCGAAGCTGAGTTCGAAGTGCTTCTCCCAGTTCAGCGCCGCACGCGCCTTCGTGAGCTCATCGTCGCGGTCACGCGTGCCGGGAATGCCCAGCGCCACGTCGGCCGCGTGCGCGGCGATCTTGTAGGCGATGCACCCCTGCTTCACGTCATCCTTCTTCGGCAGGCCTAGGTGTTCCTTGGGGGTCACGTAGCAGAGCATGCTCGCCCCGTGGTAGGCGGCCGCGGTCGCGCCGATGCAGCTGGTGATGTGGTCGTAGCCAGGGAACATGTCGGTCACGAGCGGCCCAAGCACATAGAACGGCGCGCCGTGGCAAAGCGTGCGCTGGAGCTTCATGTTGAACTCGATCTGGTCGAAGGGCACGTGGCCCGGGCCCTCGATCATGACCTGCACGCCCTTGCGCCAGGCGCGCTCGGTGAGCTCGCCAAGCGTTTCGAGCTCCGCGAGCTGCGCGCGGTCGCTCGCGTCGGCCAGGCCACCCGGGCGCAGGCCGTCGCCGATCGAGAAGGTCACGTCGTACTCTCGCATCACGTCGCAGATGCGCTCCCACTCGGTGTACATCAGGTTCTGGCGATTGTGCACGAGCATCCACTTGGCCAGGAGCGAGCCACCGCGGCTCACGATCCCGATCAGGCGCTTCTTGATGAAGGGCAGATGCTCGCGCAAGACGCCGGCGTGAATCGTGAAGTAGTCCACGCCCTGGCGCGCCTGGTGCCGCAGCGTGTCGAGCACGATCGCCTCGTCGAGGTCCTCGATCTTGCGCCCGATGATCATGCTGTAGATCGGCACCGTACCGATCGGCACGGTGGCGTTACGGCAGATCGCATCGCGGCATTCGTCCAGGTTGCCGCCCGTCGACAGGTCCATCACCGTGTCGGCACCCCAGCGCTCGGCCCATTGCAACTTCTCGACCTCTTCATGCGTGCCGCTCGACACCGGGCTCGCGCCCATGTTCGCGTTGATCTTGGTCTTGCTCGCGCGGCCGATCGCCATGGGATCGAGCTTGTGCGCCAGGTGCACCGTGTTCGCAGGGATCACCATGCGGCCTGCGGCGATCTCATCGCGCACCTCGGTCGCGGTCAGGTGGCCCTCGCGCTCAGCCACGCGCACCATCTGCTTGGTCACGATGCCCAGGCGGGCGGACTCGAGCTGCGTGATCGGTACGAAGCCCTTGGGATGGATCACGCGAAGCCATTGACCGCGGGCGGTCTGGAACTCGACGACGGCGTGGCCATCACCGCAGCAGTTCACGCAGGCCGGCCCGGCAGGAGCCTGCGCCAGCGTGACGACCGACCATCCATCAGGGAGGAAGTCCCAGGCGGTCTTGCCGCTCGGGCCGGGCATGCCCGGCGTGTCGGGGCTGCTGAACGACAGCGGTCCGCCAATGTCCGGGGCGTTGGCGAAGCAGCCGGGATTCGTCCCTTGGGCCTGCGACGACGGGTTGCGGGCGCCGTTCAAGGGCAGTTCAGGACGGGTCAGATTGGCGTTGGCAGCAGTGATCATGGGCGGAACCTCGGTCGACGGAGCCCCGCTGAAGACGCCCAAGCGCCCTGTCGCATTCCTACGCCGGCATGATCCGGATCAGGTTCAGCGGGTGCTTCTCAGTCCCGAAGGACGCCCCGAGCGACCAACAGAGCATAGGCGAGACCGCTAGCATCGCCGAGTCGGTCTATTCAAAGGAGCACACATGGGCATCGAACGAACGATGTCCGGGGGTCTCCGGGGGCAATCCGGATCATGCAAGGCAGCGTCATGCTGACCCGCACGATCTTCAACGAAGGCAGCCTGCCCGATCTGGAGCCGGCTGACCGCGCGCTGGTCGATCGCCTCGTGGTGGATCCACGCGCGTCGGGCCGCGATCTGGCCAAGGCACTCGACTGCTCGGAAGCGAACATCAGCCGTCGCCTGAACAGGCTCGTGGCCGAACACGCCGTCCGCATCCGGGCGTTCATGTCGCTCGACCGCGCCGGGCTCTCGGCCAGCGCGGTCATGCTCGTCCAGAGCCCCGATCCGATGGCGCTGGGCCAGCGGCTGGCCGCGCACGAATGGATCCACTTCATCGCCACCAGCGGTCCGCTCCACGGTCCAGCCGATGCGTTGATCCTGCATGGCTCGGCCGCCAATGGCACGGCGTTCCGCGCCCTGCTCGACCGTGACCTCTGCACGGATCCCGACGCGACGGTCGTGGACGCGCGCATGGTCCTGGACAGTTTCGGCACGCCGGCGACGACGGACGCCCATCGCCACAACTGGCGCGGTGGTCGGCCGCTCGACCGCGTGAACCGGGCCATCATCCGCGAACTGCAACGCGATGGCCGCGCGACCTTCGCCGCGCTCGGCGAGGTCGCCGGCATCTCCTCGACGGCGGCGGCCGAGCGCTATCGTCACCTCATCGACGATCAATTGATCAGGATGTTGGCGTTCCCCGAGCCATCGCGCATCGGGCTGCGCGCCACGGGCCTGCTGCTGGTGCGTCCTCGCATCGTCACCGAGGCCGCGCTCGAGGCAGCGAAGTCCGTCGCCAATCTCGGCTGGATCGCCATGGTCTCCGGGCCGAGTCCGCTCGCCCTGGAATGCAGTGCAGCGGATGGCGAGGCGTTGCAGGCCGTGACCGACCGCGTGGCGGCGCTTCCGGGCATCTCCAACGTTGCACTCCACCCGTACCACGCGATCCTCAAGGAATCGTTCGTCTGGTGCGGCGCCGACGAGGAGTGATCGCGAGCGGCCAGTACGCGCGTGGCGTGTCCGCGCGACCACCGCGCAGCGTGCCGCCGCGTCACGTGCGGCTAGCCTGCGCCGCATGCACGCCGCCAGTCTGAGCGACATCACAGGCGCCCTCGAACGCATCGCGCCGTTCGTGCATCGCACGCCTGTCATGACGTGCCGCACGATGGATGCCCTCTCCGGCCGCCCACTGCACTTCAAGTGCGAATCGATGCAGCGCACGGGCTCGTTCAAGCTCCGCGGCGCAACGAACGCCGTGCTTCGCCTGCCGGATGACCGCGCATCACGCGGCGTGGTCACCCATTCCAGCGGCAACCACGGCCAGGCCCTGGCGCTCGCGGCACGACTGCGTGGGATCCCCTGCACCGTCGTGATGCCGCATGATTCGGCGCGCGTGAAGAAAGACGCGGTGCGATCGCACGGCGCCGCGATCGTCGAGTGCGAGCCCAACGCCGCCGCGCGCGCCGCGGCCGCCGATCGTGTGGTTGCCGATACGGGCGCCACGCTGATCCCGCCCTTCGATCATCCCCACATCATCGCGGGCCAAGGCACGGTGGCGCTGGAGTTCCTCGAGCAGTGCCCGAGCCTCGGTGCGGTGATCGTGCCGATCGGCGGTGGCGGGCTCATCAGCGGCATCGCCATCGCGATGAAGGCGCTACGCCCTGACCTGCGCGTGATCGCCGCCGAACCGCTGAACGCCGGTGATGCGGCGGTCGCCAAGCGCACCGGTCGCATCGAGCCCGTGCCGCCGACGCGAACGATCGCCGATGGCCTGCGCACCCCGCTGGGGCACCTCACGCTGCCGGTCGTGCGCGATCTGGTCGACGAGGTCATCACCGTGACCGAGGAGGAGATCGTCGCGGCCATGCGCCTGGTCTGGGAACGCATGAAGATCGTGATCGAGCCCAGCAGCGCGGTGGGCGTGGCGGTCGCGGTGCAGGACTCGTTCCGCTCGCGCGAGCCCGTTTCCACGGGCGTCGTGCTCTGCGGCGGCAACGTCGATCTCGATGCGCTGCCATGGGTGCGCGGTGGCTGAGCGCGGCGGTGCGGCGCGCGGATCCTCTCGGTCATGCACGCCCCGCCGACGCACGCCGGGTCCCCAGCGTGGCCCGCTCCTCAGCGCGCGTTCGCGATCAGTTCATCCAGCCGGGCCAGCCGGCGACGGTGCTGCTCGCGCGCCGGCTCAAGGATCCCAAGCGCCACCACGTGCACTCGTGCCGCGACAAGATTGCCGGCCTCGAGCTGCGTGGCCGCGGCGAGTTCTCGCAGCGACGGATCGAAGGGATTGATGCGCACGGCGCGCTCGATGTGGGCCCCGGCGCGCGGCCCGTCCCCGGCCGCCCGCGCGATGCGCGCGAGCTCGATCGCGTAGGAGTTCTCGCGGTCGGTGATCGCATCGAGCCGCTCCAGGTGCGGCGCGGCCTCGGCATCACGGCCTGCGATGAGCGCCACCTCGGCGAGCTTGCGGTGCGGGAAGGGATCGACCGGGCGCGCGCGGCAGTAGCGTTCAAGGAGCGCGATCACCTCGGGTGCGTCGCCCTCGCCACGCTCCGTGCGGCGGCGCACGGCGAGCTCGAGGAGATCAGGGTGGTCCGGATGCGTGCGCAGCAAGAGTTCGAGCTCCTTGTCGCTCACGGGCTCGACGCGATCCTTGCCCAGAAGCGCATCCGCCGGCGGCTCGGGCGCGAGCCCCCACGCCTTGACCTGCGCACGAGCCCACGGCGTGAAACGCTGCAGGAACTGCTCCTTCGAGACCTCGAGCACCTGCGCAAGCGCCTGCGATTCCGTGGCGCCCTCGGCATAGAGCGCCAGCATGCGGCGCAGGGCCTCGTCGCCCCAGGTCTCGCGGATGAACTCGACCCACCAATGTCCCTGCGCATACGCCTGGGCCCGATCGGTCGGCTTCGCCGGCCGGACGAACGCCCGCAGGATCGAGTCGAAATCGAAGAGCGTGCCGCCCTCGACCGCGGCGGCCAGCATCTGGCAATCCTTGTAATCGCGGCGCTTGTGCTGCAGGTCAACGGCGATCGCCTCGGTCATCCAGTGCGGGATGCGGTTGCGGGTCTGCGAGAGCGTGACGGTGTGCACGTACTCGTGGCGGACCACGTCGAGCCAGTCGAACAGGCCCAGGTGCTTCTTGCGGCTGCCCTCGCGCGGGACTTCCATCGCGATCACAGGGCCCGTGCACGCGGCGATCGTATGGATCGCCGGCAGGCCGGTGAGCCGCACCCCGAACCACTCGTGGTCGGGCATGAGCTCGATGCGCGTGCGCCGCGACGGTGCGTGACCCAGCCGTGCGCAGACCTCCTCGTGCATCGCATCGAGCTGCGCGAGCATGCCATCGGCCATCGCATCATCGATGCCCGGCTGCGAACGAAGCGTGAAGTGGCGGCCCTCACGCACGGGCCACGGCGCCATGTCCGTCAGCAGGCGCAGGCTCAGCGTGGCGCCGACGTTGAATGGGTCGCGCTCGACGGCCGCCCGCAGCGCCTCGAGCGCGCGGACATCCTCGCCCGACTGCATGTCCATCAGGCCGAGCTCCATAGGGGGCTCGCTCCACTCCGGCGCACGGTCCCACGCCCGCTTCAGAAGGACCGCAGCATCCTCGTACTGGCGGCGCCGTGACAGCATGCGGCCGACCTCGAGCGGCGCATGCGGGCTGCCGGGCGCGGCGCGATCGGCATCGGCAAGGGCCTGCTCCATCGCCTCGGGGCGGAACCTCACGGCATGCATGGCAGCCAGGTACGCCAGGGCATCGGGCTGCGTCGGCGCTGCCTTGAGCACCTCGCGCACCATCGGCTCGGCGCCGTCGGCATCGTCCTGCATGAGCGCCGTGCGCGCGCGCAGGAGCGCAGCCGCAGCACACGCCGGCGAGAACGCATCGATGCCATCGGCGATCGCCAGCGCATCGGCCTGGTCGAGCGCGCCCGCGCTGAGTTCGCCGCGCATGCGCCAGGCCTCCGCCAGGCGCGGATGCTGCGCGAGCGCATCGGCCAGCGCCTTCCACGCATCGGCGCGGTTGTGGCGCGCGGCAAGGATGCGTGCTTCCATGAGCATCGCCTCCCAGTCGGTCCGGTCGAGCGCCCGTGCGGCACCGAGCGCCTCGATCACGGCTTCGTACAGCTGCGGCGCCACGCGCCCGGTCATCGACCAGGCCTCGAGCGCCTCGGCCTTCGCCAGCACAAGGTCGCGCTGCCCCTGCGTGCGCACGACCGCCGGCATCGGCTCGCCCATGAGCGGCTCGAGCGCAGCGCGTGATTCGGCCAGCTTGCCCGCACCCGCGAGCGCGAGCCCCTTGAGCGCCGTCGCGCGCGGCGAAGCATCCTGGGCGAGGATCTCGAGCGCGCGATCCCATGCACCCTGCTGCACGAGGGCGCGAGCACGGATCACCGCGGGCACCGATGGATCGGACAGTGCCGGCTCGTTCCAGCGCCACGCCCACACGGCCGCTTCGGCCGCACGCAGCGGCGTGTCGAGATCGCCCTGCTCCCACGCTCCGTAGCGCACACGCAGGTCTTTGAGCGCATCGGGTGTGGCCGACTTCGAATCGAGCGCGGCTCGACTCGCCGCCGAGCGCGGGATCATGGTCGGATCCTGCCGACGCGGCGGTGCCCCACCGTCCTGGGCATTCGCCGCAGCCGTCTCGATGAGCGCGGCCAGCAGCAACGCTGCACCAAGCACCACCACGGATCGAATGGCGATTCGGTCGCCAATCATGGCTTCAGTGGACGGCGATCGACCGTCCATCCTTCGGGTGCGCCACCCACCTCGACGAGCGCCCGATCGGCATCGTTGAGCGGCCCGACCTCGACCGAACGCAGTCGCGCGATCGTGCGATCCCCCTCGGAGGAGTCGCGCACCACGGCGATCGGCAGCGACGTTGCACGGTCCCACGCCACGATGAGCTGCCTCGCATCGCGCGCTGCAGGCGACGAAGGACGCGGCACCAGGCAGAGCGCGTCGCTTGCCGGCAGATCCTTCCACAGCGGACTGTCGGGAAGCGTCGTCGCCGTCACGGTGTAGTTCGCGAGCACCTCGCTGCGACGAGCCCCCACCGGCAGCGCCAGCGGTCCCTCGCCTGGCTGCAACGGATCCATGCTCGCGCCATCGGCGACGAGCTGCCGCTCGATCTGCTGCTTGCGCGCGTCGTCGCGTTCGATCAGCCAACCGTCGCGATAGAGATAGAGCCGCCGGTCCTCGCTCGCGCGGCCGGTGCCATCGATGAACTGATCGATGCGCAAGGCGATCCGTCGCGTGGGCCCCGCGGAGCCCTGCAGGACCAGGCGGCCCCGCCTGCGCTCGACATCATCGGTGAGCGCATCGCGCTTCTCGATGATCACCGTGCACGCCAGCGCGTCGAGCCGCGCACCGGCGGCCTCGGCTGCATCCAGGATGCGCACGATGCTCTCCGACGTCGACGGCGAGCCCTCCACAGCGTCGGTGGCAGGCGGTGGCGGCGCATCCACCTGCTCGCCGCGTTCCGAAGTCGCGGGCGGTGCCTGCGGTGCATGCTGCCGCGCCGAGCACGCCACGGTCAGCGCCAGCACCGCAAGGGCGTGCATCGTCACTTGGACTCCTCGAGCATGTCCATCATCGGGTCGCTGCCCACAGCGCCGTCACCAGAGCCATCGGCAGCATTGCCGCGCCCCACGGCGTTGATGATCGTGGCCAGGACGACCACCAAGCAGAGTCCCGCACGCCAGGCCACACCCACGATCGGCTTGGCACCGCGCAGGCACGGCTTGCAGACCAGCAGCGCAAAGAACGGCGAGAGCAGGATCGCTGCCCAGTGCAACGGGCGGACCTCGCCGTAGTTGTACGCATGGCCGCACAGCGCCAGCACGCAGGCGATCGCGGCCAGCGTCGTGGCCGCCGCTGCGGTCCACGGCACGAGCTCGCATGCAGCCTCGGCCGGGCAGGCGACGCCGCCCTGCTCGGGATCGCTGGCGACAGGTTGCGCCAAGGCGGCAGCGCGCAGCCTGGCCGCCTCGCGCAGGTTGAGTACGCCGCTCACCATGCCGACGCCAGCAAGCGCGGCAGCCACGGCGAACGCCATCACCCCCAGACTCGCGAAGTTCGCCAGGATCATGAGCACGCCAAGTCCTGCAAAGACGATTGCGGACATCATCGCCATGCCCACGCTGCATGCATCGCGCGCCACGGCGGACCAGAGCAGCCCCACCAGAACGATCGACCCGAAGAGCCCAGCCTGAAGGTACGGATTGCTCGCTGGGAACACCACGAACTTCCACGCCAGGCCGCCCAGGATCACCGCGACGATCGACCACTGCACCCACCACGCCGAAAGCATGCGCGAGACGACCGCACTCACGATCGCCGCCACACCGACCGCATAGGGCAGCACGTGCCACCGCTCGGCGAACGGAAGCCCGACCGGACCGACCTCAAGGAGGAAACTCGCGACGAACGCGATCGGTGCGGCCAAGGCCTGTCCGACCTGCGCTCGGCGCACGGCGAGCGCGCGATCGGCCTCCGCACGCCGAGCGACCACGAACACGCCGAAGCCGCCCATCGCCAGCCCAAGGAGCGCCGGAAGCAGCAGCACCTTGACGAGATACAGCGCAACCTCAGGCAGCATGCTTCACTCGGCCTTCGTCTCGTCGGCCTCAAGCCCGATCACCAAGCGCACCTCGTCGCCAAGCGCCTTCGGCGGCTTCTCGATCCCCCACGTCATGCCGAAGTCGCTGCGCTTGATCGTGACCATGCATTCGAAGCCGACCTTCTTGCCCGTCGGTCCCTTGCCCACGCCGGTGACCACGCAATCGACCTGCACGGGCTTGGTCACGCCATGCAGCGACAGGTCGCCGGTCAGCGTCCAGTGACGCTCGGCCACGCGCGTGCCGCCGGTCGAGCTGAACGTGATCGACGGAAACTCCTTCTCATTGAAGAAGTTCGGCCCCTTCAGGTTGTTGTCGAGCTTCTCGCTGCCGGTGTCGATGTTCTTCAGCTCGGCCACGGCCTTGATCATGGGCGCAGCCGAGTCATCCATGGGCCACGCCACGCTGCCCGAGAGCGCATTGATGCGGCCCCAGAACTGCCCGGCCTCCAAGTGCTGGATCCGGAAGAGCGCCATGCTGTGGACCGGATCGAGCGTGAGCTCGCCCGCGGCGGCAGGTTGCGCACGCACGGCCTCGGCGTTCGCCGGAGCGCTCCACATGGGCCGCGATGCAGCCGCCAGCAACGGAAGGGCGATCAACGATGAAGCGACGATCAGGGTGCGCATGCAAGCCTCCGAGGGGTCAGAGGATCATACGGAGCGTTTCCGTGCCGGATCATTTCGCCCGGGCGAATCACGGGGAACGGTGCACTCGGTCACGTCGGCATGATGGGTCCGCGCGGACCCGGCAGCGCCCGTCAGGGTGCCAGCGCCTGGTGACCCACGATCTCCAGACCGAAGCCGTGCAGCCCGGGCAAGGCGCGCGGATGATCGGTCAGCAGTCGCAGTCGCGACAGCCCAAGGTCACGCAGGATCTGTCCACCGATGCCGTACTCGCGCTCACCCATGGGCTGCGCCTTGCCGCCGATCCCCGATGGCCGGGTGAGGTCAGGTGCGTTCACGTCATCGCCGGCAGCACGGCGAATCGCGTGCAGGCGCGAACGAAGGCTGTCATCGGTTTCCTCGGGGCGCAGGTAGACGAGCGCACCGCGCCCGGCCGCGCGGATCGCTCGCAGCGACGCGCGGATCGTCTCCTGCCCGCTGCGGTCACCGGCCGCAGTCGCGCCGAAGATGTCACCGAGCACGTCGCGGCGATGCATGCGCACGAGCACGGCCTCGTCGATCGGTGCCACGGCGCCGTCGGCGCCGGGGATCCCGACACCGCCATAGGTCAGCGCCAGGTGCGGCTGCGGATCGATCGTGCTGTGCCAGGCGAGCACCGTGAACTCGCCCTCGGGCGTCATCACGCGTTCACCCGTGACGGGCTCGATGCGGCGCACCAGGCTCTCGCGGCGCAGGCGCCACTCGATCACCTGCTCGACCGAGCACATCTTGAGCCCGTGCTGCGCGCAGAGCAGTTCAAGATCCGGCACGCGGGCCATCTCGCCATCCCCGCGCACGACCTCGATGATGCACGCCGCGGGCCGCAGGCCGGCGAGCCGGCACAGGTCCACGCTGCCCTCGGTCTGGCCGGTGCGCACGAGCACGCCGCCGTCGCGCGCGCGCAGCGGGTTGATGTGGCCCGGACGAACGAAGTCGTCCGGCCGCGAGCCGGGGTCGCACATCAGGTGGATCGTCTTGACGCGGTCACGCGCGCTGATGCCCGTGCCCACGCCATGCCGCGGGTGACCATCCACGCTGACGGTGAAGGGCGTCGCACGCAGGCTCGTGTTGATCGCCGCCTGCGGCACCAGGTCCAGTCGCTCGCACGATGCACCATCGAGCGCCACGCACAGGTAGCCGGCGCCCACACGGGTCATGAAGTTCACCTGCTCGACCGTCAGGGACTCGGCCGCACACACGAAGTCCCCCTCGTTCTCCCGGTTCTCGTCGTCCACCATGACCACGATGCGGCCTGCGCGGAGTTCGTCCAGGATCTCGGGGATGGGGCTGAGCGGCATAGGAGGGAAAGCGTAGCCGCGAGCGTCGTACGATCGCAGCATGCCCACGCCAGTCCGTCGCACCACGCCCCGACCCAGCACATCGAAGCGGGCCACGAAGCCCGGCACGAGCAACGCGAAGCGAACCGCGACGACCGCCACTCGCGCGCCCAAGCTCACGCCATCGCAACGCGGCACGATGCAGCGCTGGTTACTGGAACTCACCGACCTGCCCACGGCCGCAGGCCGTGAGCACCGCGTCATGGCATGGATCGACCAGTGGCTCGCCGCGCGCGCCGACCGGCTCGCCGTCGCGCGTGACGATGCAGGCAACTACCTGATCACGCGACGCGATCTGCCACGTGGCGCACAGCAGGTGCTCATGACGGCGCATCTGGATCATCCGGCGTTCGTGATCACGCGCATCGAGCGAGGGCGCGTGCACCTGGAGTTCCGGGGCGGGGTGCTCGATGCCTACTTCGCCGGAGCACGGCTCGATGCGATCGACGCGGGCGATGCACACCATGCGCTGCGAATCGAGCGTGCTGACCTCAAGGCCACGCCCTTCAAGACCGTGATCGCCGTGCCCACGGGCACCGCGGCCGCCAAGGCACGCGCGCTGCAGGATCTTGCCGTGGGCGACATCGCCCGCTGGCGCTGGTCAGGTTCGCGCGGAGTCGAGCGGGCGCATGTGGCCACGCACGCCCTGCCCGCGCTGGTACCGGGTGGGCGCACGCGGCGGGCATCGGTCCTGCGCACGCACGCCTGCGATGACCTGGCGGCGGCGGCGATCGCGCTGGCGGTGCTCGATGCCACGCTCGCCCGCAAGGACATGGCGCACCTGGGCCTCGTGCTGACCGTGGCCGAGGAAGTGGGCTTCATCGGTGCGATCCACGCCGCACGCAACGGCTTCATTCCCAAGCGCGCGCTGCTCCTGAACCTTGAGAACTCGCGCAGCTACCCCCACGACTCGCCCATCGGCGCCGGTGCGATCCTGCGCATCGGCGACCGAGCCACGGTCTTCGATGCGGGCATCGTGAATGCGCTCTCGGCCGAGTTTGGGCGGCTCGCCAAGGCCGATCCGGAGTTCCGTTGCCAACGCAAGCTCATGCCCGGCGGCTGGTGCGAGACGACCGCCTTCGGCTGCTACGGCTATCGAAGCGTGTGCCTCTGCCTGCCGCTGGGGAACTACCACAACATGGAACGGCTCGAGCGCGTCGAGGCAGGCTCGGGCCCGGCGCGCATGGGTCCCGAGTTCGTGTCGATCGACGACTGCTCGAGCCTTGCCGCCATGCTGCTGGTCGCGGCGTCCATCTTCGCCAGGCCCATCGCGTGGGATGGCAAGGCAACGATGGAGACGCTGTATGCGCAGAAGAAGCGGGTGCTGACCGCGCAGACCTAGAGCGCGCATCACTCCGGACAGGGTCCCCACTGGCCGATCAGGAATCCCAAGTCGATGCTGTCG
>VFQT010003529.1_pt1 | contig 14131 bp, 9 predicted proteins | sample 3512381 | NCBI WGS metagenome assembly VFQT01 (sample SAMN10412376, study PRJNA504923) | tailings metagenome | isolation source: Relicate 2 Philex TSF3 active mining site | place: Philippines: Tuba, Benguet | collected 2017-08-29 | reverse complement strand
GTCGCCACTGGCCTCAACATCCTTGCCGGTTTACTTCGCGCCACGAACCGTCTGTCGGAAGCGGAGCCACTGTATCGTCGCGCGTTGTCGATCTCTGAATCGAGCTACGGCCCGGAACACCCGCACGTCGCCGCTTGCCTCAACAACCTTGCCGAGTTACTTCGCGACACGAACCGTCTGTCGGAAGCGGAGCCACTGCATCGTCGCGCGTTGTCGATCTCTGAATCGAGCTACGGCCCGGAACACCCGCAGGTCGCCACTTGCCTCAACAACCTCGCCACATTACTCCAGTCCACAGACCGCCTCGAAGAAGCGGAACCGCTGCTGCGACGCGCACTCGGTATTCTTGTTGCATTCGGCCGGCGAACGGGGCAACAGCATCCTCACTTCGCCACCGCAGGAAGCAACTATCTGGATCTCCTGAAATTACAGGGGCTTGACACTGCCGAAGCAGAATCGGTCGTGGCAAAACTTGAACAGTCCTGAAAACCAACCCGTCCACCAGTACGCTGACGGCCACACACAGTTACACCCATTGCGGGACGTACTGGTCCGCTCAGCGCACCACATGCCCTGGTCAAGTCCTGAGCGGCCTCAAACGTCAGTATCCACTGCAGCAGAATACTCCTGCCACCCACAACTCACTTCCCCGCCGCACGACTGCTGGTCTTCGCAGACGTCGGGAAATCCGCCGGAATCGGGATCGTCACCTTGCCCGTCGCTGCCCACTCCGTGCCCCGCAGCAGACAGGTGATAAACCCCACACACTCCTGCGAATACTCCGCATGGCCCATCGGAGTATGAAAAACGCGGCCCTCACCATACTGAATCGTCATCAGCATCGGTTCATGACGGCCGGTAATCTGAGACTCTGCAGTGGCCAGAATCTGCATGTTCTTCGCCGGACCTCGCAGCTTGTCGTACAGCTCGTCCTTCGCATGCAGCCACTCCAGCGGCATCCCCTGCACTATCGGATGCTCACGGTCCCGCACAATAATCGGAAACTCAATCTGCGGACCATGATTGCCGCCATTGCCCGGACTCTCGTCACGAACCAGCTTGCCCTGCCTGTCAAAATACACGTATGGCCCGGACTTCTCGTTCCGACCACCCCAGCCGCCCAGCCCAATCATCTCGTTGTACGCCACCCAGTCCGGAAACGAATTGTCGGCCGCATGAATCACCACAAAACCACCGCCACCCCGCACAAACTTCTCAAAGCTCTCCCGCGTCTCAGCAGGCCACGGTGCCGCACCATGACCAAAATTCGACAGCACCACCTGATAAGCACCAAAATTCGGACGGAAATTCGGATCACTGCCCTGCGGTGCTGCCGTGGCTGTGTCCACAGTAAAACGACCGGACTGCTGCAGATACGACTTCATCATCTGAGTCGTCTTCGGCCAGACACCATGGTTGTTCTGACCGTCCACAATCAGCACCCGAATCGGCTCTGCCGCCAGCACTCCGGTTGCCGTCAGCAACAACGCTCCAGCCCACGCCAGAATTCCACCACCCACACGCAACATCTTGAGACTCCGCCAGTCAGGACAATCAACGAAAGCTTCGGTGACCACAATCAGACTGCAGACAGAGTACCGCTGCGGGGGTGTTCAGGCAAATGATGCCCGATACCAGCCATACAACAGCAGGAAGGCCGGCGAATACTGATCCGGATCCGCCACCGTCATCACGTCCAGCTCGCCCGGACTGACCCATGCCACCGCCGTCATCTCACCCGCATCCGGACTGATCAGCTGATCCGTCACCGTGCGATACAGCACAGTAAATTCCCAGGACGTTTCCGCACATGCCGCAAACTTCTGCAGCCGCTCCAAAGAAACACCCGTGATCCCCAGCTCCTCCGCCAGCTCCCGCGGAGCTGTCTCGTCATACGTTTCACCCGCCGAAACATGCCCGGAACACGACGATGTCCAGACGTTCGGAAATTCCTCCTTCACCGGCGAGCGACGATGGATCAGCAGCCGCCCGCGCGAATCCAGCACAAACACATGCACCGCCCGATGCAGCAGCAGCTGACGATGCACCGCACTGCGAGCCAGCGGATACAAAACCTCGTCCCGCTCATTCACAACATCAAACAGTTCTTCTGACACCAAACACAGACTCCTGCTGTCCCCGTCCACCCGGACCACACTCGAATGACAGGGAACTCACCCCCCCAAGCACCACGCACCATCACAGCTTCGGCACCCGCATCGACGCTTCAGTCCGACGCCCCGACGGATCCCACAACCGGTCCCCCACGTTGAATCCAAAGCCCAGATTCAGCTCGGTCTGCGCACGCTGAGCCCACGGCGTTCCCGGATGGTCCGTCACCACCGCCTGCATCCGCTCAACAGCCGCCGTCTCCTCCGTCTTCACCATCTCCAGATACTCGTCCCGAGTCATCTTCATCTGGAAAGCCTTTGCCAAACGATCAAACTGCTGCTCGTCCGGAACAATCGGCTTGCCTCCCCACCAAAAATTCCACTCGTTCGATTTGGGGTTCTTCGGAGCCGGCATGTTGTTGGCATGCTGATCCATCGCCAGCAAATACTGATACAGCCGCAGGCGGAACACATACAACTGAGCCAGCGCCAGATCATAACTGGCTCGCCACCGCAGTGAGGCCTCCTGCGATCGCAGCGACTTAATCGCCTCCAGCTCTCCAATCGCCACCTGACACAGATTCATCGAACGCGCTGCCTTCCCCACCTCCGCCAGTGCATCCTGACGAAACTCCGCCGGCAACAGCTTGAAATGCTCGTTCTTCAGACTCAGCTGCGGATCATGAGCACTGAACAGCAGCTTGTCCTCGTTCGGATTCAGTGTCGAAATCACATTCCAAAGGACCGTGCGGAAACGACTGGCACTTCGCTGCTGCACATACGCCGGGCGAGCCAGCAGGTCCGGCTGATACTCACGCATCGCCAGAAAATCATACTTCCGCCGGTCATTCGCACCCATCCCCACCAAAGTCGTCTCTTCACCAGGCAGCACGAAAAAAATGCCACCCGTCTCGCGAGCGATCCGGACCTGCTCATACGGACCAAAACCCGAATTCTGCACGTCCCAGCGAGTATGCAGGCCATTCCACTGCAAACATTCAGGAAATGGAGTCTCCGGGCCACGACGGATGCGAATCCAAAACTCCTCCTTCGTCGGCTCGTCCACCCACCGCTGATGCGCATACGGAAACCCAAATGTGCTCTCCCGGCCCAGGAAATATACCGGAGCCCTCGCGTTGCGCGCCTGAGCCACAGCCTCCTCCACAAACTGGCCGTCATCTCCCGATTCGTCTGAAACCACAATCACCGCCAGCTTCCGCTTGCCACGCACCGCCGTCGCCTTGTACTTGTTGATCACCAAAGCGATCGACTGACACATGTTCTCCTGTCCGCTCTGGTCCACCGGCACCTTGTCAATCGCCGCCTTCACCTGCTCAATATCCGCAGTCGGCCGCGGAGTCCACTCGTGGACCTCCGCCCCATAACTGGCCACCACCGTCAACAACTGATCCCCACCACCCTTTTTCAACTCACCGTCCTGCTTCGCCGCAATTCCCAGCTCGTCATACACCCGCTGATAGTTCTCTCGAATTTCCTTGCGGTCGTCCGCCAGACTGCCCGACTCGTCAAACAGCCACACCACCGTCACCTTCCCCTGACGCATCATCCGGACGACTTCCTGAGTGATAATCCCCATGGCCGCGCCATAACCCTCGACCATCGCACCCACTTCACCCGTAATCTCGCCCTCACCAAGGTCCTCCGCCAAAATCTCATCCGATGGCACCGCCAGACCAGAAACCACCGGACGAATGCTCAGTTCCTTCATCACCGCCGCCTTCTGCACATTCACGGCAGTGGCGGCCGGCTGAGCAGAGGCACCTGCGGCGGTCGACGGAGTCCCCCCGGCAATCACGTTCAGCGTCTCCGCAGGCGCTGTCTCCAGCTCCAGATCGCGAGTCAGCTCTTCCTGAGGTATCTCCTCAGAAAAGACAGACTCCAGCATCAGATCCAGACCCTGCGAAGCAACCGCTCGCTGCAGCAGCGCCAGCCCAAACAACACGCCGGCATTCAACAGCAGCGAAACAAATACCGACGGCAGGTTTCTGCGGAGTGCACCAGACACAGCTACTCTCCTGAGAAGTTCACTCACAACAGCCCGACGCCCGCAAGCCATTTTCGAGAATTCGTAGTGCCATTGTGCGTCGCAGTCGTGAACTGTTCAAGCCAAAGACCGCGGGAAATCGGGGCCCATCGTGAAAAACAGGCCGGTTTTCCGCAAATCTGCCGCAACGACTCCCCGCCACTCAGTCGACCCGCCAGGACCTCCCTGCTACACTCAGAATTCCCGGCAGGCTCACCCCAGTCCATGCCGCACCACTCAAGAAGACAACTCGGTATTCAAACTCGCCTCAGCCACTCGACATGGGCTCAAGGGATCGGTTATGCCGCTGTTCGAAATTGAAACTGAGGCTCATATCATGATCGGCTGGGCCAGCAGCCTGGAACAGGCGGAACACATCGCCGCCAAACACTACCCCGAGGAAAAAATTCTGCGCATCACCCGCCGCCCCCGCGACCTGTGGGTCATTTCCAAAGGGCTGCTGGGGCTGGGTGAAAAGTTCAGGCCCTGCGATGTCGCCCGCGACTGCCTCGCCCGCGCCGCCGGCGACAAACTGCACGCCATCCGCCTCTATATGCTCGACACCGGTGCGGACCTGAACTCCGCCCGCAAAGCCATCGAATCCAACATGTCCGTCGGCTGGTAGCAGATTCGCCCGTTTTTCCCCCGATTTTCTCTCCCCTCACCATCCGGATTCCCTTACACTGCACCACCACCTTTTTTCGCACCCCCGCCGCACCGTCCCGACGACTCACATGGATGCATTCACACACTGTTGACCCGCAGGGCAGAAGCGAACTCCGACATGTCCCAGTCCATGCTGCTGCTCCCCGGCGAAACTCGCGAATCACTGCTGGCCTACCGACGCCTCGTGCGCCGCATCAAACTGGCTGAAACCCTGTTTTCAGCCGCCTGCGGACTGCTGGTCACATGGCTGCTGCTGTTTCTGGCCGAACGCTTCATCGATACCTCCGCAGTCGCCCGCGCTGCCACACTCGTCGCAGGCACTCTGGGCTTCACCCTGCTGCTGCCGGCCCGCCTGCATCGCTGGTTCTGGAACACCCGCCGCCTGGAACAGGTGGCCCAACTGCTCAAACGTCGCCATCCAGCCATCGGTGATCAGCTGCTGGGCGTCGTGGAGCTGGTGCACAACGGGTTACCGGCCACCACCAGTCTGCGACTGGCTCAGGCGGCTGTCGACCAGGTCAATCAGTCCGTCAAAGGTCGGGATTTCGCTGACGCCGTTCCGAATCCCCGACACCGCCGCTGGGCGGTCGCTGCCGCTGTTCCCGCAGGCCTCGCTGTGCTGCTGTTCGCCGTCGTCCCGGCAGCCGGCTGGAACACGACCCTGCGGTGGCTGCTGCCCTGGTCCGGGATTCCTCGCTACACCTTCGCCACGGTCCAGCCAGTACCGCAGTCGCTGGTCCTGCCCCACGGCGAAGACGTGCAGTTTCAGCTCCGGCTGCAGCCCGCATCACGCTGGCGCCCATCCCAGGCTTCAGCAGCAGTCTCAGGCCGCCAGCTCGCCGCCGCACTGGACGCAAACCAGTACAGTTTCAGCCTGCCCGGCCGCACTCAGCAGGACCTGCTGCAGCTCCGCGTCGGCGACTGGACGGGACAGATCGATCTGCAGGTGGCCGAGCGTCCCGAGCTGAAGTCAGCCTCAGCTCTCGTCACTCTCCCCGCCTACCTGCAGTACAGTCGCCCGGTTCGCCTCGACATTCGCGGTGGCGCTGTCTCAATCCTGAAAGGCTCCCAGGCGGCGATCGAAGCAGAAATCAGCCGGGAACTCTCCAGTGCCTCCATCAACGGCCAGCCGGCCACCGTACAGAAATCCGTGCTCCAGTCCTCACAGCTGGCCGTGACCTCTCCCGAATCGCTGGAACTGCAGTGGCAGGACGTACTCGGACTCGCCGCCCGCACAGCCTTCAAAGTGCAGGTCAATGCCGTCGACGATCGCCAGCCGGATGTCCAGCTGAAAGCACTGGAACCGCAGGCCGTGGTGCTCGACACCGACGCCGTGAAATTTGATATCCAGTCACGTGATGACTTCGGCCTGAAACAGGTCGGACTTGAGTGGCGCGGAGTGGCGGATCCGGTGAACAACCCGGAGCCTCAGCAGGGCAGTCGAGTGGTCGAACGAGGTTCCCCGGAAATGCTCAAAGCCGGCGGCCAGACAGTGTTCTGCGCGGCCACGGAACAGGTCGCAGCCCAGACACTGGAACTGCGAGCCTGGGCGGAAGATTATCTCGATGGGCGTGGCCGAGTCTGGTCGTCGCCCATCGTCATCCATGTCATGACTGCCGAACAGCATGCGGTCTGGCTGATGGAACAGCTCCGTCGCTGGGCCGGCACTGCGGATGACGTCTACGAAGAAGAAATGCGGCTGCACGACGTCAACCGCCAGATTCGACAGATGACCGCGGAACAATTCGATCAGCCGGCCGTGCGACGACAGATCGAACAGCAGGCAGCCGCCGAAAAAGCCAACGGTCAGCGACTGGACGCTGTCGTCATGCAGGGTGAAGACCTGATCCGGCAGGCCATGCGCAACCGCGAAATCCTCGCAGGACACGTGGAAACCTGGGCTCAGGGACTGCAAAAACTGCAGGACATCTCGCAAAACCGCATGCCCTCGGTCGCCAGACTGCTGTCCCAGGCAGCCGCGTCACGCTCCGCTGCTCAGCCCCAGCCCAAAGGTCCGCAGGCACCAACGATCACCGACGTGGAATCCGGCTTCAATGCTCCGGACAACAAACCGGCCGAACAGCAGCAGCCCGCCAAACCCTCGAACTCCAAACTGGGACTGCCATCCACTGTGGTGCAGGGCGGTCCGCAGCCTCCCCCGGGACAAAACCAGCCCGCGGGCGAACAGCCCATGGAGCAGTCCGTGCATCAGCAGGCAGATCTGCTGGCGGAATTCCTGAAGGTGCGCGAGCAGCTGCAGATGATTCTGGATGACCTCGAAGACAGCACCTTCGTCAAACGATTCAAAGCCGCTTCCCGGGAACAGCTGGCGGTGGCAGAAAGCCTGAACCGCTCTTTGTACGACGGATTTGGAGTCCAGTCCGGCAAAGCCACTCAGCCCGTCGACAAAGCCAACACATCCGCCGCTGCTCGCGAAACCGCCCAAAGCCAGAAACTGCGGATCATCCAGGACGACCTGCAGGCCTACGCAGATCGCCGCAACGAAGCCAAATTCGCCCGCATTCTGAAAGAGATGGAAGATCAGGATGCCGTGTCAAAAGTCGCGGCAATCGGTGAAGTCATTCGCAGCAACCGCACCGGAGAATCCATTTCTCGAGCCGAGCTGTGGGCGGATACGCTGGATCGCTGGGCCGAAGAACTTGTCTCTCCCTCGAAATGCGGTCAGTGCAAACCAGGCAACAGTGCCAGCCTGCCGCCGGAAGTCATTCTGGAGGTGATGCGGATTCTGGAAGGTGAAATGGATCTGCGTGAACAGACACGGGCCGCCCAGAAAACCGTCGACGACACCGACCGCTGGAAACAGTCGGCTCGCGAACTGTCAGCGGCACAGCAAAGTCTTTACGAGCGAGTCGCGGACGTGATCACCGACATTGAAGCTTTGCCCAATGGCGGCGAAAAATTCGGTCGTGAAATCGGGCTGCTGGAAGCCGTGGGGCATGCCATGGGCGATGCGTGGACGCACCTGCAGACTCCGCGGACGGACGGGCCGACAATCGCTGCCGAGACCGAGGCTATCGAACTGCTGCTGCAGACTCGCCGTGCCAACCCTCGCAGCGGCGGAGGCGGTGGCGGATCCAGTCCCGGTGGCGGCGGCAGTGGCTCCACGGACCGCGCGGCTCTCGAACATTTCGGCCCCGATGGCGATGCCGCGGCAGTCATCCAGGAACGCAAAGTTCAGCAGACCACCGGAAATACCGGTGACGATATTCCTGCTGAATACCGTGATGGCATTGATGCGTTCTTCAACGCAATTGATGGACGCTGAATATGCCGCTGCTGGTCAGGATCAACGACAACGACGTCCTGTTGTACGAAGGTCAGCTGCAGGGACCGCTGGAGTTCGGGCGACAGCAGCAGGGAGAACAGGGGCCCGGATCCGTCTCCTCCGCCGCCGGCGTCACTCGCATCGTGATGGCGTCGCTGGACAACAAAAAAGTCGCCCGCAGACAGCTGCAGGCGATTCGCACCGGCAGCAGCTCCGTCCGACTGACGAACATCAGCACCTCCGTCGATGTCAGGGTCGAGCAGGGCGTTTCGCTCGAAGCCGGCGGCACCGGAGAATTCCCGCTGCCCGTCACCCTCCAGTTCGCCTCCGGCCATACCGTCTCTCTCAGCCTCCCGCCGCTCGTCTCAAAGGAAGATTCCGGGCTGGAAAGCCTCGGTAACATCAGCATGGCCCCCGGCCGGATGCTGGACTTCTCGGACGAATTCGCCCGCCCGCTGCAGATTGAGGACGCAGCCTCCGATTCCGGCCTCGGACACATTCTGCGAGTGTTGCAGGAAACCATGGAGGTCTTCCGGAATGCTCGCAATGCCGAAGGCCTGTACACCGCTGCAGTCAATGGCGCGGTGCGAGTGGTGGGGTTTGATTCCGCTCGAGTCCTGCTGTATATCAACGACCAGTGGGTGCCCGTGCGCGAACTGCATTCCGAAGGACGCCCCTGCAGCACCTTTGTGCTCCAGGAAGTGCTCCAGCATTGTCGGACCTTCTGGACATCCGGCACCTTCCGCCCAACCGTCAGCGTCGCCCGACTCGACGCCGTCATCGCCTCACCGATCGTCAGCCGCGAAGGCAAGGTGGTGGGAGTTCTGTACGGAGAACGGGTGCCGGAAAGTCAGTTGAGCATGGCGACTGACATTTCACGGATGGACGCCTATCTGATGGAACTGCTGGCCTTCGCACTCGCCGCCGAACTGGATCGGCAGCAGCAGGAAGCAGAATCGCAGCGCAATCAAACCCTGTTTGCCCAGTTCTTTTCCGCCAGCCTCGCGCAGCACCTGAAGGATAATCCCGACCTGCTGGCCGGTCAGGAAGTGGAAGTCTCAGTCATTTTCTGTGACGTCAGACGTTTCAGTGCCATCAGCGAAGTTGTGGACGCCCAGACGATCTTCGCGTTTATCAATGATGTGATCGGCGCGATTTCCGAATGCATCGACGCTGAAGGTGGCGTTATTGTGGATTACGTAGGCGATGCCGTCATGGGCATGTTCGGAGCTCCGCAGGTGCAGCCGGATCACTCCGTCCGGGCCGCCCGAGCCGCCCAGGCAATGCTGGGCAGAAGAGCCGCACTGACAGCAAAATGGCGTCCCGTCATCGGGGAAGATGTCGATTTTTCCATCGGCATCAATTCCGGCAAAGCTCGCGCAGGAAACTCCGGTTCCGCCTACCGCTTCAAATACGGACCGCTCGGGCGCGAAGTCAATCTGGCCAGCCGGATTCAGGGCGTCACCAAACAACTGCAGGCCCGCATCCTGCTGTCACGAGCAGCCGAAAAGAATCTGGGACCCGAATTTGTTCGCCGCAGACTGTGCCGCGTCCGCGTCGTCAACATGCTGGAACCAGTGGAATTGTTTGAGCTGAATGATGCCGGTTCCCGCGAACTGAATCAGCGCTACGAACAGGCCCTGCTGCTGTTCGAACAGGGTGATCTGAAAAAAGCCGCCCGCCAGCTCGGCGAAATCCTCGAAGCATGGCCCGATGACGGACCCACTCTCGTACTGCTGTCCCGCGTCGTCAATGCCATGCTGGAAGGTGCCGAACACCTGGACACCGTCTGGAACCTCAGCCGCAAATAACGGCCGACCCGCACCCACCCCCCGCACCCACCCCCCGCACGCTGAACACCAAAAACGCGAATGGCCCGCGGCAGATCAGATCTGTCGCAGGCCATTCGCGCGTCAATCATTTTCAGGGTTCGGCAGTTCAGCCCGCCTTCACGCCGGACTGAGCATCACGGCGAATTGCATCGTAGATCTCCTGACGATGCACGGAAACATCCCGCGGAGCTTCGATGCCGATTCGCACCTTGTCGCCGCGAACTTCCACGATCGTTACCCGAATGTTGTCACCAATCACAATTGTTTCGTCGCTCTGACGTGATAATACCAGCATAAGGCCCTCCTTCGCAGCACAGAATCGGCCCGGTACTCACAGGAATTCAGCGGATTTCCATCGCCTGTCACAGGTGCACATATCGGCAGGAAACGCAGGCCTGCGAAACAAGGTGCAGTCCGCACAGCCGGAACAGACGTTCGCCTGATGTCAACAAAAATCCGTGGCGGCCACCGCGGATTCACTCCGACTCGCCTGCCGCAATCGCTAAATTCGGCCTCAACACGAGTTTTAGGGGAAATCGTGAGCTTTCCAGCGGTCCCGCTGAAGTCGCACAACTTATTTTCCCCGACGACCGCCCCCGCGAGATCCCCCGGGACCCTTGCCGCCCGACCCCTTGCCGCCCGACCCCGCTCGGCCACGCCCACGGCCACCGCCACCGCGCCGGGCAAAACCCGGAACATCCGCAGACTCCTCCTCAGGCACCGGCTCACCCATCTTCTTCTTCAGCTCATGAATCCGGTCTCGCAGCTGCGCAGCACGCTCAAACTGCAGCTGCTCTGCCGCCTCCAGCATCTCACCCTCCAGCTCACGCAGATACTCCTGAGTCACAAACTGAGACTCACTGGCCGCACCCGCCGCTGATCGCTCCACCTGACGCGCCTCAATCTCCTCCTCAATACCCCGCCGAATCGCCTTGCGAATGGTTTCAGGAGTAATCCCGTTTTGCTCGTTATACTCCAGCTGCAGCGCCCGCCGACGATTCGTCTCGTCAATCGCCCGCTGCATGCTCTCGGTTACGGTGTCCGCATACAGAATCACACGAGCATTCACATTGCGAGCCGATCGGCCAATCGTCTGAATCAGACTGGTCTCACTCCGCAAAAAACCCTCCTTGTCCGCATCCATGATCGCCACCATCGACACCTCAGGCAGGTCCAGACCCTCACGCAGCAGATTCACGCCAATCAGTGCGTCATACTTCCCCTCCCGCAGCTCCCGCAGAATCTCCACACGCTCCACCGCATTCAGCTCCGAATGCAGCCACTGACAGCGAATCCCCTCCTCCTTCATGTACCGCGTCAGATCCTCAGACAGACGCTTCGTCAAAGTCGTCACCAGCACCCGGTCACCCATCGCCGAACGCTCCCGGATCTGCTCCAGCAGATGCGGCACCTGCCCGCGAGCCGGGACCACGTGAATCTCCGGATCCACCAGGCCCGTCGGACGAATCACCTGCTCCACCACCTCACCGTCCGTCTGATCCAGCTCCCAGTTGCCCGGAGTCGCCGAGACCAGCACCCGATACGACGGCTTCGAATTCCACTCGTCAAACTTCAGCGGACGGTTGTCCTTCGCCATCGGCAGCCGAAATCCATGGTCCACCAGAGTCGTCTTGCGAGCATGATCGCCGGCATACATCGCCCGAATCTGCGGTACCGTCACATGCGACTCGTCCACAAACAGCAGAAAATCCTCAGGGAAAAAGTCGTACAGCGTGTACGGCGCTTCCCCAGGCTTCCGACCCGCCAGGGCCCGACTGTAGTTCTCGATCCCCGGGCAAAATCCCGTCTCCTTCATCAGCTCAAGGTCGTGTCGAGTCCTGGCGGCCAGCCGCTGGGCCTCCAGCAGCTTCCCCTCCTGCTGAAACACCTTCAATGTCGCATCCAGCTCCTCCCGTATCTCATCCAGCGCCGCATCAATCCGACTTTGCGGCAGCACAAAATGCTTCGCCGGATAAATGTAGATCTCACGCAAAGACTGCGATTCCCGACCCGAAACCGGATCAATCATGCTCAGCTTTTCAATCTCATCGCCCCACAGCTCCACCCGATACGCAAACTCCTCGTACGCCGGCCAGATCTCAATCACATCACCACGCACACGAAACTTGCCCCGCGCGGGGTCAAAATCGTTCCGGTCATACTGAATGTCCACCAGCCGCAGCAGCAGACTGTCCCGGTCCACCTGCTGCCCCACATGCAGCGGTACCATCATCGCCAGATAGTCCTTCGGTGAACCCAGGCCGTAAATGCAGCTGACCGTCGCCACCACAATCACATCATTGCGACTGACCAGAGCACTGGTCGCCAGTAACCGCAGCCGATCGATCTCCTGATTGATCGAGGCGTCCTTCTCGATGTAAATGTCCCGCTGCGGGATATAGGCCTCAGGCTGGTAATAGTCGTAATAACTGACGAAATACGTCACCGCGTTCTGCGGGAAAAACTCGCGGAACTCTGAATACAGCTGAGCAGCCAGCGTTTTGTTGTGAGACAGCACCAGCGTCGGACGCTGCACCCGCTGAATCACATTCGCCATCGTAAACGTCTTGCCCGAACCCGTCACACCCAGCAGCACCTGCGTCCTGCGGTTGTCCTGCACTCCCGCCACCAGCGCCTCAATCGCCTTCGGCTGGTCGCCAGCCGGAGCAAACTCGCTGTGCAGCTGGAACTTCTGGTCCATCTGAAACATTACTGCCCCGCAGTCTGCAAACCACTCGCCCACTCCACCGCATGACGCAGCGCGTCGTCCACCGACAGCACCGTCGCCAGATCCCCCGCAGGCACCAGTCCGTCACGCTGATCACGCTGCTTCAGCCACGCTGAAAACTGCTCGTCCGTCTGCACCACCGCATGACCCTCAGTCGGCTTAACTCCCCAGTCGTCCTCCGGCTTCAATTCCGGATAACGATGAATATTCACCCCGCTGGGACGCAGATATCCGGCCGTCGTCAGCTTCATCGCCGAACGGCCGTTCTCCATCCGCACCACCGTCTGAACACTGCCCTTGCCAAAACTGCGCTCCCCCATCACCACCGCGCGCTCACGATCCTGCAGCGCCGCCGACAACACCTCACTGGCCGATGCCGACTGGCGATTCAGCAGCACCGCCACCGGCAGCTCCGCCGGAATCTCCGTCCCCGGCTTCGCATCCCACACCCGCTCCTTCACCGCACGACCGCTCATCGACACAATCCGGCCACTCTCCAGAAACATGTCAGCCACCTCAATCGCCGTGTCCATCAAGCCACCCGGATTGGAACGCAGATCCACAATCAAAGCCTGCGGCTTCAGCTCGGCAATCTGCCGCAATGCCTCCCGAAATTCACCGGTTGTCACCCGGCTGAAATGCGCCATCCGCACGTAAGCCACCGGCTTCACACCCTCCAGCAGCCATTTCCAGCCGGTCTCAGTCCGCGATACCCCCGTCACCGTCGGCATCTGGATCTTTTCACGCACGATCTCCAGTTTGGAAATTTCCGCTGCACCCGGATGCTGTACCCCCAGCACCACAGCACGCCCCAGCGGCCCCGAAATCAGCTTCGAAACCTCACCGGGACTCAGCATCGACACCTGAGTCCCGTCGACTTCCACCAGCAAATCCGCCGGCCGCACGCCCGCACGCCACGCCGGCGAATCCCGCAGCACAGTCGAAATCTCCAGCCGCCCCGGACCCTGCTGCACCTGAATCCCCACTCCCACAAATTCCTGCTCCAGATACTGCTCAAATCGCCCCAGCTCCTCCGGCGGCACCCAGGTCGAATACTGATCCAGCTCCTTCAGCATCCCCCGGATCGCAGCATCCACCAGCTTGCGACGATCCACCTCGCGGACATACTGAGTATCCACCTGCTCATACGCCTCCGCCAGCAGACGCATCAGCTCAAAATCCTGCCGCGCCCGCTCAGCGGCCGTCGGAGGATCATCCGCGGTGACCGGCCCCCGCGGAATCAACTGCAGCACCACCGCCGCAACCAGCACAGTTTTCAAAGCCCACCGCATCTGCTCGCTCCACAGGACCCCGGTTTGCTCCCGTCAGCCAACCCCACCCCCCGCCGCCGGCAGCCGGCGGACCGCCCCGAAGTCTACAGACCACCGCTGGTGACGGAAAGCCGGCCATCACCCCCACGCTCCGCAACACTTCGGAATTCCCGCCAGCCCCTCACCTCGGGAG